>Ga0181531_10001495_pt1 | contig 14760 bp, 13 predicted proteins | sample PEATcosm2014_Bin_38_FD_119743 | JGI IMG/M metagenome (GOLD analysis project Ga0181531, IMG submission 119743) | Peatland microbial communities from MTU Mesocosm Facility, Houghton, MI, USA - PEATcosm2014_Bin11_10_metaG | ecosystem: Environmental > Terrestrial > Soil > Wetlands > Peat | place... | reverse complement strand
GCCGAACCGAGAATGAGCAACTTTGGCTTCGCAGGTTTGGAACCATCTTTTTCTTCCATTGCGTAGCTAGCATGTTTCTTGGTAATACGTTTGCCGCAATATTCGACTCCCGGGACTACTATGGGTTCGATAGCTCAATTTGGGCGCTATGGACGGCTACTCTGATAATGGTAAGTGTTGGCACCTTGGTGTTCCTTGACAGATGGCAACGCTTTCCGAAGCTGATCTCGCCAATCGCTTCGCTCCTCCTATTCGGCTTCTTGGTTGTGTATGGCTGCCGCGAGGTCTTCGAATACCACCGCGCTTCGGGGGCCGCAACAGCGCTTTGGTTCTTAGTTGCTGGATTGCTCATTTATAGGGAGGGCAGCTCGCGCTCTTGGATACTATGGGCTGGCAACTGGCTCCAAACTCTTTCCTTCTCAATTCTGGGAGTCCTTGTATTTGCATCATCGTATTATCCGCACATCAATTCTTCGTGGGGCGGCGGGTCCCCAATCCCGATAACGATGTATTTTTCCAAAGAGTCGATGGTGATGCCAGGTCAAAGCATTGCGGTGCTGCTCGTAGATGAATCAGATGCCGGGTTGTACGTTGTTGGCAAGAACGGCAAGAAGGCGACGTTCATACCTCGCAGCGCGGTTGGACTGGTCTACTATTCCGATGACATCTCCGGCTTTTCCCTTGCAAAGCCTAAATGACGTCAGATTGCGCCTCCTTTACTTGAGGGGTGAAGAATGAATGCGCTTCTCCCCATCGAAACAATCACCCAGGCTGCATCCTTTATTCCGCTGAAAATGCTCTCCATGAGAAGCCATCGGCGGATCATTTGAGGCCGACATCAATTTCACTTTTCCGTGGCATTCAGGGCAACGGAAGGTCTCATCTCGCAAGTGAAGCCCTTCCTCTACAGAGATGAGCTGCCAACCAAATATTCGGTCTTTACCAACACCAGACCATTTCCTGACTTCTACCTGAACCATACGAGCCATCATTTACTCCGGGGCTATCGTCCCGTGCCCCCCACGGTCATCTTGTCTAGCTTGATGGTGGGCATGCCGACGCCTACGGGGACGCTCTGGCCGTCTTTGCCGCAGGTGCCGATGCCTTCGTCCAGCTTCAGGTCGTGGCCGACCATGGAGACATACTTCAGGGCTTCGGGGCCGTTGCCGATCAGCGTGGCGTCGCGGACGGGGGCGGTGATCTTGCCGTCTTCGATCAGATAGGCTTCGGACGCCGAAAACACAAACTTGCCGTTGGTGATGTCCACCTGGCCGCCGCCGAAGTTGACCGCGTAGAGGCCGCGCTTGACACTGCGCAGAATGTCCTCGGGCGCGTCGTCGCCGGCCAGCATGTAGGTGTTCGTCATGCGCGGCATGGGAATGCACTGGTAGCTCTCGCGGCGGCCTGAGCCCGTGTTGGCAGCGCCGGTGAGACGGGCCGAAAGCTTGTCGGTCAGGTAGCCCTTCAAAACGCCGCCTTCGATCAGGGTCGTCTCTTGCGTTGTGGAGCCTTCGTCGTCCACGTTGAGCGAGCCGCGGCGGCCGGCCATGGTGCCGTTGTCCACCACGGTGACTTTGGAGCTGGCCACCTTCTGCCCGATCAGGCCGGCGAAGGCCGACGTCTTTTTGCGGTTGAAATCGGCTTCGAGACCGTGGCCCACCGCCTCGTGGAGCAGGATGCCGGGCCAGCCGGGGCCGAGGACGACTTCCATTTCGCCGGCGGGGGCGTGGACGGCGGCGAGCTGCAAAATCGCCCCGCGTGCGGCCTCGCGAGCCAGGTTTTCCGGGTTCTTGGAGCCGACAAATTGCTCCAATCCAGCCCGGCCTCCGCAACCAGCCGAGCCCTTGGTGGTGTTCGCCTCTTCCTTGGCGATGACAAAGACGTTCAGCCGGCACAGGGGTTGGGTGTCGCTGGCGAAGGCGCCATCGGAGGCCGCGATCAGGATGCGGCGCAGCTCTTCAGAGTAACTTGCCCGGACCTGCACGATGCGCGAGTCGTAGGCGCGCGCGGCCCGATCGGCCCTGAGGATCAGTTCCAGCCGCGCGGCCAGGTCCAGGTTGAAGCCGCCCAGGGGAACCGGATAGAGGTCCGCATTGGGCGCCTCGGTGAATCCCTGCACGGTTTGCTTGGCCGGACCGGAGGCGATGAGCGCGGCGGTGCGGGCGGCATGGAGCAGCCGCTCGGGGCTCAGATTGTCGGTGTAGGCGTAGCCGGTGCGCTCGCCGGAGAGGACGCGAATGCCGCAACCGGCGCTGGTTCCCTGGCTGGCGGATTTGACGATCTGCTCGTCGACGCCCAAAGCGGTGGCCGTAACCGACTCGAAATAGAGGTCGGCGTAGTCGCCGCCGGCGGCAAGGGCCTCGCCCAGGCAGCGTTCGAGCAGCCGTTCCGTGATGCCGAATTTCTCAAAAAAATAACGCTTGTGGCTGGGACTCGGGAAAGAAGCCGGATTGGTCATCGTGTCTTCAGTTTACGCTGCCATCCGTTGGGGCGAGCGCCCGCGCGCACGGGATCTTGATTTGGTGCAGGGCGGTTTGCCCTCTAGCATCGGCGCGGCCCTCGTGCTAAATTTTTCCCATGAAGAAGATTCTTGCCGCCGCCCTCTTGTTGATGTTGTTTGCCAGCCCGGCCTTCGCTGCCGTAAAGCACCATCATCATCACCACCACCGTCACGCCCACCACGCCTAGAACGGCATCAGAGTCAGGCATGCTGTGCTTCCGGGAGTGGCGGGACAAGTCCGCCCAGGCCCTTCAGGGCGAAAAAACAGACTAAAGCGAGAACCATGAAAGACTTGGACCAGCTTCGCTATCCGGTTGGCCGCTTTATTCCACCGGCCAACAGCACTGCGGGCCTTCGCGCTGCGCAAATCGAAACGTTGCGCTTTCTGCCCGGGAGTTTGCGCGCCGCAGTGAGCGGCCTGAACGATGCCCAGCTCGACACACCCTATCGTGAGGGCGGATGGACCTTGCGGCAGGTGGTGCACCACATCGCCGACAGCCACGCCAATTGCTACGTCCGCTTCAAGCTGGCGCTCACCGAGGACTGGCCCATCATCAAGCCCTACGACGAGGCTGCCTGGGCCAACCTGGCCGACAGCCGTCTGCCCGTAGAAGTCTCCCTGGTCTGGACTGACGCGCTGCATGAGCGGTGGGTTGCTCTGCTCGAATCTCTCTCCGAAGCGGATTTCCAGAAGGGCTACAACCACCCCGAGATGGGCCGCCAGGATTTGGCAAAGGTGCTGGCGCTCTACGACTGGCACTCGCGGCACCACACCGCGCACATCACAGGTCTGCGCTCCCGGCAGGACTGGTAGGCCAAAGCATGGCCACGGATGAGGCCACATCTCAGGCACGCCTGGCCCAAAGCATTGAAAAATACCTGGCAGACCACCCGGCAGCCGCGTTGCTCGAGGATGGCCGCGTCCTTTTCGACATGCGCACCGCACATTATGCGGTGACCGAGTCGCATGGCCGCTGCCTGTTGCAGCTCTGGAGCGATGAGCGCAACGTGATCCGGACCGTGGCCGATGTGCAGGAACGCGCACAGTGCCTGCGCGTGATAACCCGGCGCATGGGCGTTGCCAAGCCGCAGGCGCTGGAGCTGGTGCCCACCAACGACCGCCGGACACCTACCGCGCGCGAGGGGGGGCGGCGGAACTACCAGCGGCTGCTGGAACGCGCGCTGACCCGCAGTTTTGTCGGCTTAAAGGTGGACGGATTGCGCTCGGCCATGGACCTGGAGCACAGCTTTGGGCCGGCGTATGTGCGCGGGCGCCTTTTGCACGGCGCCGCCGCGGACGCGGTGATCGGCGTGGGAGAGGCGGAGTCGGCGGCCACGGTGGATGGGATTCTAACGTTGGGGATTCTTTGGCTGGATCATTGCAGGCAGCATGGGGACGGCCGCCGGCACTTTGGCGGACTCAAGGTCGTCGTTCCCGCCGGGGCCTGGCGAACGACCGCGGAAAGGATGGCCTGGCTCAATCACGCCGCCGCCGATTTCCAACTCTTTACCCTGAACGAACGCAGCGAAGAGCTTGCGCCGGTGGACTTTCGCGACACCGGCAACCTGGACTCGCGGCTGGTTCACGCCTTCTCTGCCGCGGCGGCCATCGAGCGCTGCCAGGCCGGGATCGACCGGTTGCTGGCGCTGGTTCCCGCGGCGGCCAGGGAGCGGGTGGAGGTTCGGGCGGGCTCCGCGACGGAAGTGGGCCTGCTGCTGCACGGGCTGGAATTTGCCCGCGTCCGGCATGGACTTGCGGCCAACTCCTTTACCCGCGAGGACGAAGTGACGTTTGGCGCCGGCGCCAACGAGACACCGCTGACGGATGAGAACGAAGTGCTCTGCCGCGACTTGTGCGCGCGGCTGTTTCTGAGCCGCCATGCCGACGGGGCGCACACCGACCCGCTCTTCCGCCTGCAACCGGAGCGCTGGCTGGAGGCCCGGCTCCGCGCTGGGATCGCCGAGCTGCTGCCGGGTCTGAGAGCGGATCTGCTCTATACGCAGGTGCCGGCCCTGTCGACCGGCGACCGCGGCCTCCTGGATATGCTCACGCTCGATCGCAGCGGGCGGCTGGCAGTGGTCGAGCTCAAGGCCGACGAGGACCTGCACCTTCCCTTGCAGGCGCTGGACTACTGGATTCGCGTCCGAGCCCTCAATAACGACCGCCAGCCGGGGGCCGGGAATGGCGGCGGCCGGCCGCTCTCGGCCTTCGAGCGTCAGGGCTATTTTCCCGGCGCGGAGATTTCGCCGCAGCCGCCGCGCCTGCTGTTGGCCGCTCCGGCTTTACGGATTCACCCCGCCAACGAGCCGGTGCTGAGCTACTTCTCCCCAGAAGTGGAGTGGGAGCTGATCGCTCTCAGCGAGCACTGGAGGCGCGAGTTGAAGGTGGTCTTCCGCAAACGCAGCAGCGACGCCCGCCGTTAACGCAGGAATCCCAGATCTCAGAACCGAAACCTCCGCCGCCGAATTCAATTGGCGAATCTCCGGCTAGTGTGGTGTCCCGGAAGTTTTTGCAATAAGTTCAGTGCCCAAATGCAGGTCCTTCGCCTGCGTTTGGCACAAGAAACGCGCCAAACTCCGCTCAGGATGACAGGTTTTTGTTCAATGAACTTTTGGGACAGTACGCTAGTGCAGGTCCGCCATGGCGGCGTTGAGACCCTCAAAGATGGCATTGAATTTGCCGCTCCCGGCGGAGAAGCGCAGGCCTTTGGCGTTCTCGACCACGATCTCGGTTGGAGTGGGCTGGGTCTTGAGGATCGCCATTACCTCGGCAATGAACTTATCCAGCGGCATGGCGCGCGGGTCGGCTGCGCCGCTCATCAAGTCGGTGGCGACGTAGGGCGGGATCAGTTCGAGGACCTCGATGTTTGTGGCCCGGAGCTGGTAGCGGAGCGAGAGCGAGTAGGAGTGGATGGCAGCCTTGGTGGCGCAATAGGTCGGGGTCATGGCCAGGGGAAGAAAGGCCAGCCCGGAGGAGACGTTGACGATGGCAGCGTGAGCCCGCTTTTTGAGGTGCGGCAGCAGGGCAGCGGTGAGACGGATGGGGCCAAGCAGGTTGGTGGTGACGATGGCCTCGGCATCGGTCAACTCGGCTTGCTGATCGAGCAGGTTCTCGGGGCGCATGATTCCGGCGTTGTTGATGAGCACGTTTAGCGCGGGGAAATCGGCGGCGATCTGGGCGGCAAAAGTGCGGATGGCGCCGGGGCTCTCGATATCGAGGGTGAGGGACTTCATGCCGGGGTTGGCGGCGGTGGTCTCGTCGAGCACCTGCTTGCGGCGGCCGGCGATGACGATCTGGTTGCCGAGGGCGTGCAAGGCTTCCGCAAGTCCGCGGCCGATACCGGAGCCGCCGCCGGTGATGAGGATGGTATTGCCGGTTAGATTCATGGGGCTTGAACCTCCAACAGGAATCATAAGCGCAGCAAGTCAAGGAGGCACCAGGCCGGTTACGGGAAAGCATTTCTAGGCCTGCAGGTGGAGAGAATCCGCCGGAATTGACGACCTGTAAGGCCACGGATGGGGGTGAATGTCCAATTTAGGAAGAAAAGTCGACCTGCAGGTGGACGAAGGACCCTGGAGAGTCAGGCTGGAGGCATACGAAATTGTGCAAAACAGCACGAAAATGAGGCGGAATTGAGGGCAGGAAGCATGGATTTGACGCGGGATTTTCGGGGGACGGTGCAGGTGCGAGTGCGGAGCGACCAGGAGTTTCGGCGCGGGCTGCCGAGCGATGCTGTCGAGTCTCTGTTGGCGGGCGAAGCGGCGCTGGGGCGCGAGATTCTGCGCGACGGTGGCGAATCTGTTTAACATCATTGCTTGCTTGCAGGAGCATGAAGGGGTGCGGTTGCAGGTGGTGGCTTAGGGTTATACACTCCCACCCTTCGCAAGACAGCGCGAAGGATGGGGCACACGGCCGATGCCTCAGAAAAAAGCGGGATATGGAATTCCGGCGTCCGGCCATAGAATGGCGCAATGAAGCGGATATTCAATGCTTTGGTATGGGTCCTGTTTGGGGCTGTTGTCTACCTCATCGCCGCGGGAGGCTTGAAGCCGTGGATCAGGCTACCCCAATTCGGGGACATCGGCTTCACGATCGTTTTTGTGCTGTTTTCCGTGCTGCACTGCGCGCGGTGCGAGGGCTGGACGCGGACGGGACTCTTCTTTGCCACGGCGGCTGTCGTCTCGTACCTGCTGGAGGAGACCGGGGTGCGGACGGGGCTGATCTACGGGCCGTATCACTACAGCGACATGCTGGGTCCGAAACTGGGTCACGTCCCCATCCTGATTCCGCTGGCGTGGTTCATGATGATCTACCCGGCGTGGGTAGTTGCGCGGGCGCTGGTGCGCGGCGTGGATACACGATCGGCGGCGGGGATTGCCGCACTGGCGCTGGTGGCTGCGATGGTGATGACCGCGTGGGACACCGTGATGGATCCTGGGATGGCGGCGGCCGGCAACTGGGTTTGGGAAAAGGGCGGGCCTTACTTCGGCGTGCCGCTGAGGAACTACTTTGGCTGGCTGCTGACGACCTTCCTGGTCTACTGCGGAGCGGGGTTGATCTGGCGGGGCAAGCGCGCCGCTGCTGGCGTTCCGAGCGGCTTTGCGGCGCTGCCCGTGGTCGTTTACGCAGTGGATGCACTGCAATACGTGACCGCCGCGCGATTCCCTGCCCTGCATGTGGTGGCTCTGTTTTCCATGGGGATGCCGGGACTGCTGGCGCTGGTGCAGGTGTTTCTGGCGAGGAAGGAATCGTGGCGTTGACGGGGGATTCGCGCAAGACGGCGCAAAGGAGGGGCGTGAAACCAGGATAAGGCTTACCGCAATGGCAGGATACTGGTCACTGCGACTCGTTCTGCAGTTGGCGGACAAGCGCGGAGGTTACCTTGGGCGTGCCCTGACGGAATGGGAGCAGGGGAACCCCGTTGCGCAACTCCGGAGAGATACGAGCCTGGAGCCGCGCGGCTCGTGTGGATTGGGTTCGGGGCATGAGATTTCCACTCCTGGGTGCTGATTTGATTGTGCCTTAGATTGGCGGATTGGGTCCAGGAGCATCTTTTGCCCAGAAGTGGTTTTTTGGAGTCGTTTGCCGTACGCTGAAAGGCAGGAGCTGAAGCGATGGAAGTCGAGCTTACATCCGATCAAAGGGCGTTCGCCCGCCGGGCCGTGGAAACGGGACGGCTGCGCAGCGAGGAAGACGCGGTGCAGGAAGCCCTGGCTTTGTGGGAAGACCGCGAGCGCCGGCGGGTCGAGTTTCGCTCGAACCTCGACGAGGCCCGCGCTTCCCTGGCGCGTGGCGAAGGCCGCCCGATCACGCAGGAATCCATGCGGGAGCTTTCCGCCGAAGTGAAAGCCCGGGGACGCGCCCGCCTGATCGCGGAATTGGCTCAAGCGAGCTAATGGCCCACCGTGTAGCGCCACGGGCCGAAGCCGATTTGGACGACATCTGGCTCTATGTCGCCAAGGAGAGCGGCAGTATGGAGGTCGCCTCCAGGCTGATCGACTCCATCACGGACCGGTTCTTGTTTCTGTCCAACTTTCCTCACGCAGGACGCACCCGCGATTGGGATTTCGGGATTGGGTTGCGGAGCTTTCCCGTGGGAGAATATGTGATTGTGTATTGCGTTGAGCGCGGTGAGGTTTCCATTCTCCGGGTGGTGCATGGCAGAAGGGAACTTGAAATGCTCTTCGAGCTTTGAATCCCAGGTCTCAGAATCGAAACCTGGGGTACCCGGATTTGTATACTTGCAAGGAATAAACGATTGGGCGGCTCATTTCTTCAGCGGTTTGCGGGCGAAGTAATAGAGCGAGAACGCCAGCGCGGCGAAGGCTAACACGCTGACATAGTTGTTATCTAAGAAGGTATGCGGGAAGTTGAGGATGTCGCCCTTGCCTACAGTGGTTTCGTAACCCTTCAAAGCTACTCCTAACAGGCCGACGATGCCGCCGGCGGCGATAAGTCCCGAGGCGAAGAGGGAGCCGGGGGAGATTTCGCTGTCGGTGGATTCGCCGCCGGCTTTCTTGACCGCCGCGTCGACGAACCAGCGGATCATGCCGCCGCAAAAGATGGCCAGCGTGGTGCCGATGGAGAGATAGGCACCGACGGCGAAGGAGAGCGAGCGGACGCCTAACAGCTCGACCGCGATGACCAGGAAGACACCGAGCAGGACCAGTCCCCAGGCTAACTTGCGAGTGAGGATGCCGTTGATGACGGTGGCCATGAGGCGGGCTTGCGGCGCGGCGGCCTTCTCGCTGCCGATGCCCTGTATCCACTGCACCTCGATCTTACCGGTGGTGGGCGAGTAGAGGTATTTGCCGTCGGCCAACTCAGCAGAGCCGAGGGCGTTGAGGAGGATGTACTCGGATTTGGGGTGGGTGCTGAAGGCCTGATTGGAGGTCTTGTTGGCGGGGAGAACGTGGATCTGGCCGGGCAGGCGCTGGACATCGGTCTGGACGGCGACGCCGGGGTGGGAGGCGCTGAGGTCCCAGGCCTGCGGGGCTTCGCGGAACTCCTGGAGGCCGGTATTCATGAGGTTGAGGGTGAATCCGATGGCGACGGTGGAGACGACGACGCCGATCATGAGGGCAAGCTGCTGGAGGCGGGGAGTGGAGCCGACGATGTAGCCGGTCTTGAGGTCCTGGGAGGTGTCGCCGGCGTTGGCCGCGGCGATAGCGACGATGCCACCGATGGTGATGGCCAGCGCGCCGTAGGCCGGGGCCGTCCAGCCCTCGACGAGGAAGATGGCGCAGGTGGCCATGAGGGTAGCGATGGCCATGCCGGACATGGGGTTGGCCGAGCTGCCGATGAGGCCGACGATGCGCGAACTTACGGTGACAAAGAGAAAGCCGAAGACGACGACCAGCAGCGATGCGGCCAGATTGGGCCAGACACCCACGTAAGCGCCGGGCACGGGCTTGAATTGGAGAAAGAAGAAGGTGAAAGCGATGAGCACTAGCGAGCCCAGGACGACGGTACGCATCGATAAGTCGTCTTCAGTGCGCAAGGGCTTGGCGTTGGCCGCTGTGCCAGGGCGCAGGTTCTTGAAGCCGGCGGAGAGCGCGCTGACGATGGTGGGCAGCGTGCGGAGCAGGGTGATGAGTCCGGAAGCGGCGACGGCGCCGGCGCCCATGGGACGGATGTAAGTGGACCAGAGCTGGCTGGGGCCCATCTGCGCGATAGGTACGGTGCCGGGATACATGGGATGGCCGAGCTCTTTGCCGAAGAAGTAAATCAACGGCATGAGGACGAGCCAGGAGAAGACGCCGCCGGCAAAGATGACGCCGGCGACGCGAGGGCCGATGATGTAGCCGACTCCCAAGTATTCGGGCGTCGCGTCGGCCTTGATGGAGGCGCCTTTGAGGACGTGCTGGGGGCCGAAGTCGGGCTGGAATTCGGGTGTGCCGGGCCAGGCCTTGAAGAGGTTCTCGTTCTGGAAGAGGGTGTAGACGCTGCCCAGGCCGAGGCCGAGGAAGACGCGGCTGGCAAAGGAGCCTCCGCGCTCGCCGGCGATGAGTACCTCGGCGCAGGCCGTGCCTTCCGGGTATTTCAGGTTTTCGTGTTCCTGGACGATGAGTTGGCGGCGCAGGGGAATCATGAAGAGTACGCCCAGCCAGCCGCCGATGAGTGCCAGGCAGAAGATGCGGGAGTACTCGAGGTCGAAGCCGAGAAAGACCAGCGCGGGCAGGGTGAAGATGACTCCCGAAGCGATGGACTGGCCGGCGTTGCCGGTGGTCTGGACGATGTTGTTCTCCAGGATGGAGGCGCGGCCGAAGGCGCGGAGAATGCTGATGGAGAGCACCGCGATGGGAATGGAGGCGGCTACCGTGAGGCCGGCGCGGAGGCCTACATAGACAGTTACAGCGCCAAAGACGATGCCGAAGAGGGAGCCGAGCAGCAGGGCGCGGAAGGTGAACTCGGGGGGCTTCTCGTAGGGCGGGACGAAGGGTTGAAAAACGGGTGGCTGAGACTCTGGCACGGATAGCCTCCAAAAGAGCGCAAGCGGGCTTGCTGGAATTTCCCTGAAGGGGGAGTGTAGCAGCGTTGGCGGGGGGAGTGACAGAGAGGGAGCGTTCGGTTGCCGGAGTTTTTCCGGTAAGGGCAGCAAGTTAGCTCCCGCTACGCGGGGATAGCGAGTTGGCGGGTTCGCGGATTTCGACGACGAGTTTGGGTTCGCTCTGCGACTCGTCGCGGTTGCAGGCCGCTGCGACGGGCCGGGCTGCTCAGGCGGTCTTGACCCAGATCTGACCGTAGTTGGAGGGCACTTGCAGGGGGACCATCGCGCCGTCGGAGGCCGGTTGCACCTCGAGCGGAGTGGTGCGCAGGGAATCGTCAAGCATCTCGCGCCATGTGCCGGCTACCGGGAAGGGGGCGTTGACGGCTCCCGCGGCGTCAGAGAAGTTGACCAGCACCAGCGCCCAGGACTCGGGGTTGACGGCATCGGCGACGGCGTGACGCGAATAGATGAGAACCTGCGTGCCTTGCAGCGACTGTTGCCAGTAATAGAAAGAGGCGCGGCTGCGCAGGGCGCGGACGCTGCGCCGCAGGCCACCAAGACGCCGGTAAAGGCTGATGAGTGGCTGGCCGGACGCATCGTAGAAGTACTCCCAGTGGGTGTCGCGCTGGAGATGCACCCTGTCGAGGCCGTTGTCGGGAAGGCTGTAGTTATCGGCAAACTCCTGCCCCTGCCAGAGCATGGGAATGCCTTGCAGCGTGTAGAGCGCAATGGCATGGGGCTGTAACTTGAAGAAGCGGGTGCGGTCGCCTTCGGGGATGGGGTCGCCAGAGTCGCTGCCCGGGCTGGCATAGACGATCAACTGGCTGTGATCGTGCGACTCAATGTACTGGAAGGGCGCGACCGGCATCTGGATTGCGTTGCCCGCGGAGTCGACGGCGGCGGTTGCGGCAGGATAGCCCATAAAACTCGGATCTAACTGGTGGGCATAACTGTCGGCTGGCGCCACGCCCCCGGCCACGGCTTCAGCTAGATAGAGAAGGCCGTTCTGCCAGGCGCTGTTAGTGTAACTCTGGGCGAGGACGGTCGGCGCCTTGTCCAGCGCCTCGGCGCACTGCACGATGCAGCTATAGCCGCCGGCCGCACCCTGGAAGCGCGGCAAGGTGAGCGAGTGCAGATAAGTATTTTGCACCAGTGTGCGATAACCGGCGTCCATGGGCGGGACGTAGAGGTCAGTAACTTCGTCGTAGCGGAAGCCATCGACGTGATACTCGTCAAGCCAATGCTGGTTGGCGTTAAGGAAGTAGTCCAGGGTAAAAGGAACGGTGAAGTCGGGCTTGGGTCCGAAGCCGTAGACATTCAGGCCATCCATCATGGGATTGGGCGGATTCGGCACTCCCACGGTGTTGGCCAGGTCGTCGTAGACGCGAAAGTAGGGGAACATGGTGTCGACGTGCTCGTAGACCACATCCAGGATCACGGCGATTCCCTGCCCATGCGCGGCGTCGACCAGCCGCTTGAGCCCGGCGCCTCCGCCGAATCGCGTGCCCGGCGCGAAGTAATGCACTGGTCCGTAGCCCCAGTCGAAGTCGAGCTTCATGCTGGTGACAGGCATCAGTTCGATGCAGTTGACGCCGAGACTTTTGAGATAAGTCAGGCGGTCGACGACGCCGTCGAAGGTGTCGTTGTACTCCTCCACCTGTATCTCGTAGACCACCAGGTCGTCGAGCTCCGGCGTCCTCCAGGCACCGTCCGTCCAGGCGAACGGGGCCGCGTTGGGGTCAAGAATGAAGGCCGGCATGCGGCCTATCTCGGCTTCGCGCGCAAATGGATCGGAGATCCAGGGACTCACGATCTGCTGCGCTCCGGCGGGAGACGTCCACCAGAGCTCAAACCGGTAGAGGTGCATCCCGGGCTGTCCGAAGTTCGTGCCGGGGACAGGCGCGAGCGGAACGGTGGCTGTCCATAAGTCGAGCGGGTGCCCGGCCTGCCAGGCAAGGAAAAAGTTGACGGGCGGAATGGTGGGATCGAAGCGGTCGATACTGTGAATCACGCGCACGCGAAGCTCAAAGCCATCGCTGGCATGAATGCCGGGAAGATAGATGCCGAAGCGCACGCTGAACAGTCCGGGCGCTGAGAGAGTCGGAAACGCGCCGACTTCAGTGAGATCGATCATGCGCAACTCCTCGATGTGGGGGGACAAGGATGAGTCCGGATGCAAACTCGGTCTGGCTCAGATTATGCACCGGAAACGCTCGGGAGTTACAAGAAATTGGCGTGAATGCAGGGGAGCAAAGTGAACGGGGTTGGCGAAGGGGGCCCTGAGCGCGTAGGGTAATGGGCGACCCAGCAATCAGCGTTTTCGGAGAGTCCAATCGCGATGACCAACCCAGCTCTTGCTCCCACGCCGGTTCAGCGGCTGCTTTCGCTGGACGTGCTGCGCGGAATCACGATCGCCTTCATGATCATGGTGAACAACAACGGCGGTTCCGGCTCGTGGGGCTTTATGAACCACGCCGCGTGGAACGGCCTGACCCCTACCGACCTGGTATTTCCCACGTTTGTGTTTGTCGTAGGCGCGTCGATCGTCTTTGCCTTCGATGCGCGGCTGGCCAGGGGAGCCACGCGCACCGAACTGGCGTGGCACACGCTGCGCCGGGCGGGAATTCTGTTTCTGCTGGGCATCGTGGTCAACGGGTTTCCGTATTTCGAGCTCGAACACCTGCGCATCTACGGAGTGCTGCAGCGTATCGCCGTCTGCTACTTGGTGGTAGGGCTGTTCTACCTTTGGGACCAGCGGGTGTGGACCAAGGTCGCGGGGGTTGTTGTGGCGCTGGTGGGATACTGGGTTCTTCTGCGCTGGGTTCCGGTGCCGGGAGCGGGGATGCCGGGTCGGGACATTCCTTTCATGGACAAGGGCATGAACCTGGTGAGCTGGCTTGACCGGCTGTTGATGCCGCACCATCTCTACCTGGAGTGGGGCGGGCCCGATCCACACAATCTGCGCGATCCCGAAGGACTGCTCAGCGATTTGCCTGCGTTTGGCACGGCGTTGCTTGGCCTGTTGACAGGGCTGTGGCTGCGGACGGGCAGAGCGGTGAAGCAGAAGGCGCTAGGGTTGGCGGCGGCGGCCTTGGCGTGCCTGGCGCTGGGATACCTGTGGTCGCTCGAATTCCCGCTCAACAAAAACCTGTGGACCAGTTCGTTTGTGCTGGTGGCGGCAGGGTGGTCGCTGACCGTGCTGACCATGGCCTACTGGGTTGTGGAACAATGGGGCTGGGGCAAGGGCCGGGGCAAAGAATGGGTAGGTCCGTGGCTGGTCTTCGGCTCGAATGCCATTGTTGCTTATATGTTCAGCGAGTTACTGGCCAGCACGCTGGGCGTCATTGCAATTCCTGTGGGCGGCCGGCACGAGGCCTTGCAGTTCTTCTTGTTTTCCCGCATCTTCGCGCATATCCCCGATCCGGGCTGGGCGGCTTTTGCCTACTCGGTTTCGTTCACCGCGGTGTGCTTCCTCCCGGTGTGGTTCCTCTATCGCAAGCGGATTTTTGTCAAGGTATAGGCGGGGTGGAGGCTGCGGGGAGGGTTGGCTCGGGTGGTACGGATTCTGGATCGAAGGCGGGTTTGAGCACTTCGGCCGGATTCGGACTCCGGTAGAAGCTGGTTCGGGAGATTGCCTAGATACCCATGCCGAACTCGCTGGCGTGGTTTTCGCCGGCCTTGGCATAAAAGTCGTAGGGGGTGCGGCGATTGAACTTGTAGCGCTTGCGCAGCTCGCGGCCAAGGAAGATGCCCACTGTGGCGACGGCCATCCCCACTGAGAACCAGGTGATCACGCGTAGAGTGCTGCTCTCCCTGCACTCTTCCGCGGGAGTCTCCTCCGCGTGCGCCGGTGTTTCGGGTTCGGTGGACATGCCTGGCAGCCTCCTGTTGCCTCCATGATACCTCAGTTTTGCCTGGTCCGGCGGCGCGCGCGAGCGGTTGGGCGCACGGTCTTGTTTACCGAATGGTGTCAATCCGGAAGAGCCATTCGATCTTTGCCAATTCGGGAAGGAAGCTGGCGCGGATTGAGTTGGCCGCCAGTTGGCGCAGTTCTTTGCGCGTAAAGCCTTGAATTGTGTGGGCCAGCAGGTATTCGTTGGCCAGATCGGAGCCGAAAAAGGCTGGGTCGTCGGAGTTCAGCGTGACCAGCAGGCCGGCATCGAAGTAGCGGCGCAACGGGTGGGCGGCAAAGGACGGGCAGACCCCGGTGCGGACATTCGAGGTCGGGTTCAACTCCAGCGGGATGGCGCGCTCCTTCAGCTCCTGCAT
>Ga0181531_10001493_pt1 | contig 14770 bp, 21 predicted proteins | sample PEATcosm2014_Bin_38_FD_119743 | JGI IMG/M metagenome (GOLD analysis project Ga0181531, IMG submission 119743) | Peatland microbial communities from MTU Mesocosm Facility, Houghton, MI, USA - PEATcosm2014_Bin11_10_metaG | ecosystem: Environmental > Terrestrial > Soil > Wetlands > Peat | place... | reverse complement strand
GCTCTGGCTCTGGCTATGGCTCTGGCTATGCCTCTGGCGATGGTTCTGGCGATGGCTCTGGCTCTGGCTCTGGCTATGCCTCTGGCGATGGTTCTGGCGATGGCTCTGGCTCTGGCTATGCCTCTGGCTAAAAAAATCGAAAGGAAATCTTCATGAAACGCGATCAGAAGCTGTATGTAAGTTCTGGCTATGGCTCTGGCTCTGGCGATGGCTCTGGCTATGGCGATGGCTCTGGCGATGGCTCTGGCTCTGGCTATGGCTCTGGCGATGGTTCTGGCTATGGTTCTGGCTATGGCTATGGCTCTGGCTCTGGCTATACCTCTGGCGATGGTTCTGGCGATGGCTATAGCTCTGGCTATGGCTCTGGCTCTGGCTCTGGCTCTGGCTATGGTTCTGGCTCTGGCAATGGCTCTGGCTCTGGCAATGGCTCTGGCTAAAAAAATCGAAAGGAAATCTTCATGAAACGCGATCAGAAGCTGTACGCTGCGTTAATGGAGTATATGGATGATAACAATTTCAGGAGAGCGTGATGGGGATTGTTATCGAAGCCAGACGGGTTCAGCATATGAATGTAGAATTAGAGCCAAGAGATTTTAGATTGGCGATTTCCAGCCCTGAAAACCTGAGCAAGTTTACCACCGAAGAACTCAAGACAATGATTGAAATGCTCCACGGAGAGCTTAACGCAAGGGAAAACACATGACTATCTTGATGCCAAAACAAAACGAATTCGAAAGCGTACCGGCAGGAAGCTACACGGCAGTCTGCTACCGGGTCATTGACCTCGGAACGCAATTCTCCCCTTTCTATCAAAAATCCTCGCACAAGATTATGATTAGCTGGGAATTGTCAGAAAAGATGAAAGACGGACGGCCTTTCTCTATCCATAAGCGTTATACGCTTTCGGCCGGCAAAAATGCTGCCCTGCGAAAAGACCTCGAAAGCTGGCGGGGAAGGGCATTTACGGAAGAAGAATTAGGCACATTCGATATTGGCCGCTTGATTGGGGTCGGCTGCATGATCGGCGTTTCAACCCGTACCGAAGGCGGACAGACCTATTCCGATGTTTCCAGCATCATGCAACTTCCGAAGGATATTCCGTCACCAACATTGGAGAATGAGCCGTTTTATCTCTCCCTGAAAGAATTCAAACAAGACTTGTACGATAAACTCTCCGACGGCATGAAAGCAGTCATCGCAAAAAGCCCGGAATATCAAGAGCTTAAAGGGGGACATAAAGTGGAGCAAAATACTCCTGACGCTCATGATGGATTTGAAGATTCAAACATTCCATTCTGATCATGACTGAAATCAAACTGGAAGATAACGAAAACCATTTGGCCAGCATCGATGTAACCAAAATTGCCTACAGGCAAACCAAGGACGGGATGCTTGTGACATTCTCAATGTCACCTAATGATAATTTTGGCAAAATAGCCGAATTACCGCTCGGGTGGATCGGGCGCATTCATGTCACGGAGCCGAATATTGGAATATGAAGGCCGTATGGAAATACCACGGCACAAGAAAGTTTGAAGATCGAACCGAAGTTTATTGGCAATTGATAGAAGTCACGCCAGAGCAATCGCCTCGTTTATCTGTGCCTCTGAATAGGGCTGTACACCATTCTCAAACTGAACGATAGCCGCCATGAGAAGATCGAGCTTTATATCGAGCGTCACGTTATAAATATCGTCAGGTCCGGCATTGCAGGATTTGCATACAAAATCAATGTAATCCTGAAGGGGGTTTTCGGAGGAAGGGGCGAATTTGGTGATATATTGCCGGATCGTGTTCAAGCCATAGATGTTGTAATAATTTCTCAGAAGAACCGCCAGTGCCCGCAGGCCGTAAACCGGATCGGTAAATTGCTCGAAAGTCCCGTCGGTATTCTGGTCCTCGGGAACCTTGCCTTTCCAGTTTTGATCGCTGATCCGCAGGTTGGCGGGGTTTTTGTTTTGGATTCCCCTACTCATTAGCAGTTCCTGATAATTGGATGGTATAAGGATATAGAACTTTTACTGGCTTCTCGCTCATTATCCTGCCTATGAGAAACATTACCACAAAAAACCAGAGGCAATTAACCAGTATAACCTTGGTATATGGACGGATTTTCATAAAAATCCTCCTTAGTTGCGAACCCCGGCAGGCTTCGGGAAATCGTCTGGAGACGAATAGGTCTTGATCGAACCTACCACATGCAGAATTTTCTCGCCCGTCTGTGCGATTTCAATTTGTGCGTCCGAGGCCAGTTTGGTCTGTTTGAGAAGGTTCACAAGCACGGCTCCAGCGAAATTTGGCAATTGCGCTAGGAGCCATGTGAGGAAGAGAGAAATCATTTACGACGAAGCCGGAGGTGTTGCGGTAGATGCAGGCGCGGAAGGGCTTGCGAGAGCATCCCCCAATAGAGCCGCAACAGCCTCTTGGCCTAATTTCTCAATAGCGGCAAAAAGCTGGGTTTCTAAAACAGGTAGAATGTCAGTAACGACAACATTATCCACATAATCGACGGCGGTTTTAAGAGCTGAAACAACGGCCTGCTCGGCTTCAGATGCGTCTTGTGATACAACAGTCCAGAAAGACATGGTAACTCCTGATTTTATGTTGAGGGGTTTCCGCCGTGAGGTATTACATAGACTGCTAAAGTGGACAGAAGAGTACTGATGGCAATCCCTATCTCGGCGGGCATAGGGTGTGCCGGAACGAATATATCCCAAAACCAAACGATTATCAATGCCGAAGAACCTACTACTCCAGCGGCTATTGCCTTGTGATTGCCGGGTGTTTGGTTAGTCATGTTTATCTCCCAAGTTTAAAACCTGATATGCCCTATTTAGGGCATCCTGTATTTTAACCACGTGCGGCCTGTCTACCGCTTCTTCGTAAACCACCATCATGATCATCTCTGTCTCCAGATGCTTGCAAATCTCTTTTAACACTGTCCTTAATCTATCCTCTATGGTGATAGGATGAGGGGTCATTTTATGGCCTTTATGATACCTAGAGTAACGCCGATACTTATAAGAAACGTTAAGCAATGAGCGATAATCCCCGAAAACCTGAAGGCTCCGTTGCGTTCGCTTCTTTCGTCCCATAGAAGATCCAGTTTTTTCCGGTCTTCGGCGCGTCCCTTCAATATATCGGCGACTTTCTCGGCAATACAATCTTCTGCGCCACCGATAGTATCGAGGATCTCCTCTTTCATGCCGCGCATATAGAGGAATTGCCGATCGAAACTGTCTTTATCTTCTTTTTTGTGTTCGCTCAGTTGAAAGGAAAATCCCGAGAGAGCATTCTGAATGCCTCTTTGTTCAGATTCAAGAACAGCCAAACGGGATTCACTATTCATTAGTAGCCATCGCTACGTTTCGTTTTTACACCATTAACATACGCGATATAGGTTTTACCAAAACCATTACTTGAAAAAGTCTTGCCCGTCGGATCAGAGAAATGTTTATCCTGTGGGTAGGAATAATCCACTTTGGTAAACATATCTTCGAACGGCTTCTCCCCGGTGGTGTTCAGATAAGGAAACACCCACGCCACGAATACAGCGCCCGTCATAGCACCTACATTTGAAGCCACACTAAAACCCGCAAGATGAACCAGCGCTGAACCGGAAGGAACACAAAACGGGCAGAATGGATCTGCGTGCACGGGTTTCATAAAAGCGAACATCATCATAAGAATCAGGGCTGCTTTTTTCATAGTATTCTCCGTGTTTGAGTTGACTGCACTACGAGATGCGTTGCCATAAGCCAGCTTGAGCATTAGAAATCACGCCATTTCCTACCACGGTTTGAAGAGCCTTCCATGTTCCTGTCAGACTGTCCGCTGTTGCTACGAATACTGGAGAACTTATTCCGCTGGAAACCAGGCATGTAAGATTTGCTGCTGAAGTTGTTGATCCCGCTGTTACCGTAACAGAAGTAACAAGTGCTGCCCAAATTATACTTCCAACTCCAAGCGGAGTCATCAATGGAATGGCCGAACCACTATCCTGAATATTTCCACTGCCATCAAATGATGCCAAATGCCCGGAAGTTAAGGAGCCGGTAACCGTAGCGACTTTTGTTGTGTTACCGCTTACTGCTGAAATTCCCTGTCCATTGATTTTAAATGTATTTCCGGTTCCTGCCGTATCATAGGTTTTATTGGTTAACGTGTCAGTGGTGGCTTTACCAATAAGTGTATCTGTAGCTGCTGGAAGGGTAAGGGTTCCAGACGCTGCAACATTAGGATTAAGCGTAGTTGTACCAGAGGTGCTTCCCGACAGAATAAGGCTTCCCAGCGTACTGGTCGCGGTTCCAAGGGTTAAAGCCCCGCTGCTAATTGAAATTTGGGCATTGCTGGAGACGGCGTTTGTGCTGGAAGCATAATAAGCCAGTTGACCAGAAGTACCCGAGTTAACGGTTCCGCTCCCGCTTGCGACGTTTACCCATGATGTAACGCCGCTGCCATTGGTTTGAAGCAGCTGACCGTTCGTGCCGTTAGTGGCGGGAAGAGTAAAGATAGTTCCTGTTCCTGCGGCTGCGGGAACCCCTATAACGCATGAGCCGCTGAGAGAGCCGTTAAGCTGAATGCCGGAAGCCATAAAGCCGCCGATAACATTCGAAAGACTGGCAAAGAATATCTGTCCGCCCGTAGGTTGATAGAAGCCCGTAGTCGCATCCCCGGCGACTGAAATGGCTGGAGTTGATGCGCTTCCTTGGTTAACGGAAAGCCCTACCGCAAAAGGTATCAGGGCCGTAGTGGTTTGCTGGCCGTCCTTTGTAATACATGTGGAAAGACCTGTAGCAAAGCCGTTGTCTTCGCCGTCCATACGCGAAGCGGTAATGTCGATATTGTTGTTTTTGTCATTAACCCAGTTGTAGATGCGGTTAAATGTGCCTGATCCGTTAAATGCCAAGATTTGCCTCCATATTTGAATTCATGCTACAATAAGGCATGACTTTACTTGCCATTATAGGAACAGCGTTCCTACTGGATTTATTTGTCCCACTCATTTGGGTGGTTCTTACTTCAATATTTGATCGATAAATCATTTTCCTAGCACTTTCTGAGCAAGAATAGATTTTGTTTCCGGGTCGGTGGCGTAGAGCAATTGAGCCAACCTCTCATTTTTTCCTGCCTGAAGAAAATCTTTAATAGCGTTTAAGGACGTCGCAGCTATTCCATGAATAGAGGTGGGAATTTCTGGCACCCCAGAGGTCAGGGTTTCTGCCGTATTTGATCCCCCCAATCCCCTCTGAGCAAGATCAACCCTGTTCTTTTCTTGCATAAGCATATCTGCAAATTTTTGTGCTTGTGTTGGATTATCAAGAATAGAGGCAACACTATTTTGGACTTTCCCCGTAGCAATTCGGGAGGCTGGACTGCCTGTTCCAAGAGGTGCGCCCATGCTTGAATCCGTTAGCCCTTGAGCATATCCAGCTCTTTGGTATGAAAGCTCATTAGGCGACATTTTATCGGCTGCGAGTTGCATAATGCTATCGGCTTTTTCTCCCGCTGCGCTTTTTGCAAGCTGCCTTCCCATTGAGAAAGCGTTTTCGGCCTGTTTATAAGCAGCCGAAACATTAAGGGCCTTCTGATATGCAGGATTAAGAGAACCAAGTTTGGAAGTAATTCCAGACTGTTGTTTTTCCAACACCTGATTGCCCGGCGATGATGTCGCATTCCCAAACGGATCGCGCTCTACCTGATCGCCGATGTTTCTTTGAATTTGATGCATTGTTTCAATAGGAATATTTTCGTTGAGAGAGTATTTTCCGTCTTCCCCCAGAGAAAGTCCCATCTGCTGAGGCGATTTATTTGAATTTGCGAAATCAATGGCCGTTTTTTGAAGGGCTGTTTGTCCTGCTGGTGTATTAATCACATCTGAAAATTCAGAAAGAGGAACAGTTTGCTGAAATGCTTCCTGATAAAGGGGAGCTGCCTGATCCTTCATTGCTTCAATATTTTGAAGCATGTTGCTAACATTTTCGGCAGGCTTTATGTTTTCACCAATAATTTCCGCTGTACGTTGGGGGGCAGCGGCCATACGCGCCCGCATGGCATCACGGGCTTCCTGCATTGCAGGTCCGGTTACCTTCGCTTGGGCTTGAGTTTGCATCCGAAGAGGATCACCCCCTAGTTCACCGGCAAAATCATCTGGACTACTTTTCATTAAAGCATCTGCATATTGCTGAGGCGTTATTCCTGCGAGATCAAGCTTTTCTTTGATAAGTTTTATATCACCTGACGTGGGTGTTACTGTACTTTCTTCCACATCGGGAGCAGCAAGTTTTTCAGAACTTCCTTCGGGGACTGCCGCGAACGGCATAAGGACAGAAGCCAGATTATTAGCGGTTTCCCCAACTTTATCGGTAATAATAGGAGCGCGGTTTTCTCCCGCATTTGTCCACGGATTTTCCCCATAGACCATTTTAGACAAATGAACCAATGAGTTCACTGGCCCCCTGGCCGTATCGCCAAGAGCCTCTACAGCCGAGTTTCCAAGATTTTTTAGGGTGGGGTTATCGATAAATGAATTCGGATTTGCAGGAGTAGTCTGTTGCTGTCCATCAGGCACAAAACTGCTTTGCCATCCCTGCGCCTGTACCGCTGGAGGGGCTTGCGTTGTCCCGCTATCGGGTATGAAGCTATCCTGCCAGCCCATTATCTGATTTGACCTCCGGATTGGATTAGATCAGGGAGGTGCCCGGCAGAAACGCGCCCAAGATTTCCCTGCGGATCCACCACACTAATCATACTATCAGGCGAAGCGTGCTGAGCAATCATCTGTGCCAAGCTCATATCGGAGGGGGCAGCAGGATCGCCGTATTGCCTGCGCTGTTGAGCCAAGGATTTGAGGTTAGAAATATATTGATCCTGAAGGCCATTAATGGCATTTATTTTTGTAGGTGCGGGGTCGGCAGGATTTAATCCACTTGCACCGGAAGCGATTGACTCAAGGAATTTATTGCCGCGCAGTCCTGCTAATTGAGGGCCTAGTTCGCTTAAAACCCCCTGCTTCGTGGCTTGATCGATTATCTGGTTGGCTGTGGCGCGTCCCGGTTCAAACATTTGCCCTGCGCCCGTGCGGGCATAGTTGCGGGCATAATCGCCAAATGTGCTTCCGGGTTCTTCCTCGCTAACGCCACCGCCGTAGCTTGAATTTTTAGCTGCATCGCGCAACTGACTAAATCTCTGCATGGCGCGGGGAAGATTGCTTGCCGCGACATTAAATGTTTTTGTAGCATCCGCTAAATTCTTCCCCGTATCTTCAGCCTGCGATGCCGCTCCCGCACCAGCAGCTTCCGCCATTTTTGTTTGCCCCGCTTTTGCCGCAGCAAGCCGCGCCTCAAACTGATTGTTCGTTTCACCCGGCAATGGGCTTGGCATCGCCTGTGGAGGCTGCGGAGGAATAGAGGCCGATGGCGGCGGTGCGGGAATCCCACCGGCAGGAGGAGCGCCAAGGGCTGAAGCAGGCATAGGGGGGACGGCTTGCGGAGGAATTTGTGCTGCTCCCGGCCCCATAGGCGGATTACCCATAGGAACATTCGATCCAATCGGAAGGCCCATAGAAGCCCTTTGCGTATCAATGGGCGGCGTAGCCATGCCGTTTTGCTGGCGATAGGCGGCTGCGGCATCCGGAGGAGGGGTTTGCTGCGGAGGCTGTCCGACGCCAGGAGGAAGAGTGCCAACAGGCGCATTTCCGGCTGCTGCTGTTCCTACGCCGGTATTGTAGCCCTTCATGCCAGCCGCGTATTGGCCGTATAATTCAACGGCGGCGCGGGGACTTCCGCCCATACTTTCGGGCAAGGAGAGACGATTAAAAAGAGCCTGCGTGGGAGGGGGCATAGCTGCCACGATAGGATCGGATTGCTGAGATGATTGTTGTGGTGCGTTTGGATCAGGTGCAAGTGCGTTTGCAAGGGCTGCATTCGCATCATTCTGCTGGTATTTTCCTGAGACAAGATCGGCCATCTTCGCCAATCCCTCAAGCGGCGAAATCTTATAACCGACGCCTCCGATGCTTCGGCCCTCCGTGCTAATTGGGGACTGTCCTTGCTGAAGAAGCGCATTTGCCATTGCTTCTTGTTGTTGGGCAGAAAGAAGTTTTGCCTGCTGAGCTGGCGTAATGCCCATAGCTTGTGCAGTTAATTGCCACGGGATGGGGCTATTATCAGCCATTAGTAACTAACCCCCTGATAGTCAGATGGTTGCTGTTGCTGCTGCATGAGCATGTTGGCAAGCGCAAGGTTTTGTTGGGTAGGCCCCACACCACCCATATTCTGACCGTTTACATTAGGATTTTGTGCAGCACCCTGCTGCATCGCCTGTTGTGCAATGCCTGCGGGAAACTGCGCGGGCAGTTGGGGTTGCTGCTGTCCAGCTTGGGCCAGTGCTTTCGATAAAAGAGATGTGCCGGTAGATGTAATGGGATTTGACGCGGCAACCTGTTGTTGTCCGGGCTGAAGCGCTGCCAATCCCTGCTGGTAGTATTGGTTTAAATTTGATTGAGCGTTTGGGTCGGGTCCGCTCGATCCAGTAAAACTATAGAGGCTCATGCCAGCCTCCCGTAATCCACCATGTCAAAACCGCTTTCATGTCGTATAACTGCTTCAGGAATAATTTTGATAACTTCGTCAGCCATGACGCCAATTCGCTTAATCTGATCCCAGATATATTCAAATTCATAAAGAGGGATACCGCTTGAAAGTTTCCCAATATTCCGGATATTCTTTTTCAGGCGTCTATCCGATGCCAAAATATTACCAAATGCGCTTACGCCGCCAGCACCGGGCACTGCAGCGCCAAGCAAGGAAGTACCTAAACCAAAAAGGCCAGTTAACGAAGAATTGCTTGCCCCTACTTGTGCATTATAAGAATTAAGCTGATCCTGATAAGCGTTTTGATATGCACCGATTACATTCGTCGGCGCTGCTGTGCTTGGGCTTGCACCGCTAAACTGCGGCAATGTGGGCTGCGTACCAGACATGAGCGACGAATAGAGACTAAGCGGCTCTTGATATTGTTGGGTGTATATCTGCGCTTGTTGCGCCTGATTTGCCAAAGCCGTATTTGAAAGTTGTGATTGATAAGCGGCTCCACTTCCGACTGCCGTGTCCATCGCGTTTGAATAGGCTTGCTGTTTCTGTAGCCCATAATTCTGCATGGCAGTATTATAAGCTGCGCTTCCTTGGGGAATTCCTTCGTTAGCTAACTGGCTTTGAAGTTGGGCCTGTTCCTGTGAGAACTGAGGATCAAGGTATTGTGTCTGTTGCTGATAAATCGAGTTTTCATCATTGGTCAGATCGCCCTGTAAATCCTGTTGTGTTGGCGTTTGAGAAACGTTAGCCGCAAGATTATACGGCGTGTTCTGCATATTCGTGACATTATTAAGCGCAGTCGTTGCAGTGGTGCCTTGCTGTTGGACGTTGGCTTGATTGGTAGAAAGTATTTGCTGTTCAGCCGGAGATAAGGAAACATTCCCTGTAACGCTCGGCTGCGCCGCATTCGAGGTATCGACGTTATAGGAAATGTCGCCAAGAGGCGTATTCAGGTTTGGGTTTGTGAGCCCGAAGTTGAATAACGCGGTAGCTTGATTACTGGCGGTTTGGGCTGCGCCCTCAGCCGTAGGATCTGGTGCTGCTGGTGCTGATGGTGCTCCGCCAAGGCTCATCTAACCACTCACATTCATGCCGGAGCATGCTGTAAATTGCGCTATCTTTTCCTGTGTAATGAGCATTACGAGCTATCCCTTCGAGCTTAAAGCCCAGACGCTCGGCAAACTCCCTTGCCCTTCTATTGGGCTTGGCGATGCTCAAAGCGACCCTCTTCACTTTAAGTTGAGAGAAGGGATATGCAAATAACGGCTTAATGATATGCCTTAGGGCACATCTTTTGTCAAGTGAAGCTCCGCTGATTTCAATGGAGATTGGTAATCCTAAAATACAAGTGCGATAGTTATTATAAATAACACCACCCCTTATTTGGCCATTCTCTTGAATTCCTATCGCTATATACGGCCTAAAATATTTAAAATCTGGAATTCTAAGTTTTTCAGCAACCCATTTTCCGATAAGCTCATCTTTGCCGTAAACAAGATTCATAGAACGCCGCCCGGCTCATAGACGTAATCAATACTTTGGAGGGAGGCTTTCATACCATTGGTCGATCCTGACACCCGGAGAGCTGCCGCATAACCTATTCCTCCTACGGCAAGCCAATCTTTATTAAGGGTAGGCGTTCCGCCCCAAGGAGTGATATCCCATGGGGACGAATCCCATGGTGATCCCGATCCGGTAGAAAGGGCCGGGGCTGCCGGTCTGGTATCATTATAATCTGTGTCAAGAATATAAGAAAGTTTTACAATGTCTGTAGAAGCGATGATCGGACGAACATAGGTAAAATATTTCTGCTGTCCTAACTCTCCGAAATAATTAAAAGACGGCTTAACATCCCATGTAATCGCAGTATTGTTATCCGAACTTCCGGTATCAGCCACGACCACGGCACCATTTGTCCCAAAATAAAGAACATCCTCCAGAATATCCCAACATGCTGCATTAAAGGCATTATTTTCAAAATTCCATGTAGACCATGCGCCCGTAATGGTATTCATGATGTATTGATATTGACGACTATTTTCTGTCTGGGGAACATTGATAATAAGTTTATTGCCAAGCGGATAATAGACCGGCTGCCAGCCAAAATTAGCCATATAACTAGCCACGTCATTATTGATGAGATTAATAATATTATAGCTGAAAGCCTGTGAAAGATTTCTGTCAGTTGTTAATTCCTTGGCAAGAGATATGATCCCATCGGCGCATATGATTACATTATCGCTGCCCATTTTAACAAAACACCTACGTCCAACCGGACGCCCGATAACAAATCTTCCGACAAGCGTGAAGGTGGAAGCAAAGCTCGGATCATATCCTTGATAAATGAGAACTTCGCCTTCCGAACTTAAAAATACCGCATAGTCCTGAATACCGTTCGTATTATCAACCGTCCATGTCATCATTGCCATGAGATAGCCACCGAGGACCATAAGGGAACTAAGATCAAACAGCGTAGCAGCGCCCGCGATAGAATTAAGCGGTAGATACCATGCATGAAGGCTGTTTTTTTCCACATACCATAGACGGCTTTGAAAGGCGTTCACATGTATCAAGTTAGCCGTAGATACGCCTGTAATGGCACTTGTAACCTTCGACCAAGTCGTTCCATCATATTGGACAAGCGCATCGGCCCCATTGACCATATGGAGATAATTACCCCCGGGCGTGGCGAAGTTAGTCCATTGCCAACGGTTATTGGTAAAACTGGAAAGTTTTGCACTTCCGACTGCACCCGAAGAGGTGACATCATAAATAGCGTTATTAGCTGCCGCCACCAATACTTGTGCTGTTGGAGAGCGGTAATGAGCAAGCGTTTCAACCCACCCCGTGATACCTGTCACCCAATTTGTTGATCCATTACGGCTGTCAACTGAAGTTGGCGTACAAAACATATTATCGAGAACCAATGCGAAATCAGGTGGCATTGATGCGATAGCGTCGCGTGCGTTTAATCCCTTAACGGGGGCCGGAACGGAAGTTGTCTTTACGATCTGTTTTTTTGAGGTTTGTTGAAGCATCTTTTCCTCTAATAAGGTATGATTTTACCTCATGAATAATACCATATTCATCGGCAACCAAAACTTTTTTGATTAGATTTTTCATCTAGCTTCCAAAACCCGTGTCCGGAACATTCTGCTGGTTTAATAATCTTATGCCACTCGCACTCGCGTTAAGCGGCAGGCTTCTATTGCCCCCGTCTCTCGCCATTATACGCTCAACCAAAAGATCATAGGTTCTTTTTTCTTCGCCGTAATCAAGCCCTTTGGCCCTTTTATACCGCCATATAATGCCAAGAGTTATGCATTCGTCATCGAGACAATAATTATCCGTATCAGCGGTCCATTTTGTTTGTAAAATTCCCGCTGTGCCTCCCGTAGACTGGCACCATCCATTTGAATAATACTCATAGACCTCTGAAGAGCCATTATCGCTGGAACTGAAGCCGGGGACAGGATCAATTACAAACTGGTTATTATAAATTCTAAACCTTCTGCGGGGACCGGTAGGACTAATGCCTGATTTAAGAACCTGCCATTCCTGCGCATCCAGAGGACCGAGAAGTTGCCATTTAAAGGCTCTATCCCACCATGTCTGAGACATGAAATAGGCAAAATCAGACGGAAGAGGATAAACAGCTTGACCACAGAAGAAACTTGCATTTGTGGCTGTCGCAAGTGCATTCACACTCATGGTAATCTGGCTTGAGCTATCCACACTTACGATTGTTGTATCAACCGGAATGTAAGTAGTGGCATAAGGCAACATCGAGGTTGTAATGCCCGTCGTATTGGTTTTTATATTGGTGACAATAGGAGAACCTAACGTAAAATTACCTGTTAAGCCTGAGACAGAATTAATCGTAAAAAGATTCTGGCGTCGCAACGCAACCCAACCACCATTCGTACCAAACCCCTGATTATAGAAGTTTTTACCTTCCCGGTTTGCCAGAGCAAGAAGTTGCACGATCTGGGCGTCAGTATTGGAAATAATCTGGGTGGGAGGATTTTGGCCCAACCCCAGCTCATTATAGACATTCTGAATAATCTGAAGAAGTGTCAACTTTCCAGAGGAAAAGGCCAGACCATTTCCCATGGATTAGGCTGTCAGATTGGCCGACCACTGCGTTGAGGTGAGCTTTTTAAACGAAGCAGTTTTCTTCGTTGTCATATTAAAGCCAGCCCCGGCACCTCCGGCACCAATCGAAGTCGTGGACTCAAAGGGATAAACAAACATAGCGTTGGATGCCCCATTGAAAACAACAACTTCACTGCCCGGATCGCAATTCGGAAGAACCACTCCCTTGCCACTTGCGGAAACTATCGAAACATAAGCTGTGCCTCCGGGTATAAGTGTTCCTGTTCCCAGAGTTGTTCCGGCCGCAGTTAAAGTAGATACTCCCCCACAAATTACATCCGCAACGGCAGGTGGGGTTCCAAGACCCACAAGATGATTTTTAATAGCCATAACGTCTCCTATTCAGTTGGTTGAATTTTGGGTCTGCGCCCGCGTTTCTTTGGTTCCTCACTATGACTTCCCATTCTTGCTCCTGCCTGCAAAGAGGCAATCTGCTGTTCAAGTATTGCCATACGGCGGTCTTTATCTTCATTCTCGCGCATAAGCTTAGAAAGCTGCACTGTAGCCATATTTGGATGAAGAAAGGCATCGGCCTGATCGCGCATCTTGCGCCACTCCATGCCGAGCGCCACCGGCCCTGTTTGATCCGTAAGGGCGGCGATTTGCTCAACAGTAAAAATCTTGGAGGCCTTTAGTTCAAATACGCGCTTTTTATCAAGCGGAGGCCACATCTCAATAGGAGTACCATCGGGAGTTTGTTCTTTAGAACTTTTATAAGCCTCCCATTGACGCGGGAATCGATGCGTCCATTGGTTGCCGCGATTTCCTTCATCCGCCGTGAATCGGAATTTATTGGTTTTGGTGTTGTCGCCCGGAAACTGAAGTTCTATACAGATAAAATGCTCAAGAACGACCCGGCCCTCCATTTCTGATTTATATTCGTTTTTTACAAAATCATCGTCAAATGTCGCATAAATGCCGGTATCATCGCCAAAAGAAGCCATGGTCCCGTTTTTAGTATTCGGGGGAAGTTTGGCGATAGCAAGATTATCCATATTAAGTCCCTTGGGTTAAGTATTTATACCTTTTTTAAAGTAAAAGGCAAGTATTACATAAGGCTGGCAACATAGGGCAAAAGACCATCTCCATAAATCGTAATCTGCATTCCCATCTTTACAAAATTACATGCCGCATGACGGAATTCTTCCGTTTGCGTTGCCATCCATGGCGCACAAGTAAATTTTCTATCATTAACCGTTATTTCCGTAATTTGCTCATTATCATTAAGGGGCTGAGCATAAGCATGATTATTGCCGTTCCGGTAACTACTATCATATCCAAATAAGTGAATATCTGAAAACCCGAACAAATGGGCTAATCCCAAAGCCTTTAGTCCAACGGTGGAACCGCCGCTTATTAAAGCGGCTTGCATCTTTTTCTCTGCTAAAATATCCAATATTCCAGCAATAGAAGGACACCATATAATGATTTTACCGGCTTGCTTATTAAACAATGATGGATGGCATTGAGCCGAATAAAGGAGAAGGGCATCCGTTTTTTCAGGCACGAATTCAATATTTTCTTGCCGGGCATCGAGAATAATTTGTGCATGGGGAGATATGTCGTGCTCACAAAGATATCTAAAACTGTTATTTAAAGCCCATACTATAGCACCACCTTCTTGCATGGCTTTTATATAGTGAAGGTTATCTTTTAAACTCGGCCCTCCTCCACATATAATCAAAGGTCTTTCATCATTGGCTTTATATTGGTTGGAAAGAATCTCATGTCCCGAAGACAGAGAGTTAATAATATTATCTTTTATTGTCTTTTCGTCCGTATTCCATACAGTTCTCCAGCTATGGATTGTTCCGCCGCCTATTTTCCATACATTCTCAACCCAATTTCCTATAACCTCATGGGGCCTTGGATGACCATGAAAGTAAACAATGCTTGTCCCCATCGGGATACCTAAACTGGCCTGAACCTTAAAGCTTGCAAACTGTCCCGGAAATAGATCGTTTAAAATATCAGGTTTTTTATCTTTACGCGCAATCTCTATTAGCTCCTGATCGCCTCTC
>Ga0181531_10001492_pt1 | contig 14783 bp, 16 predicted proteins | sample PEATcosm2014_Bin_38_FD_119743 | JGI IMG/M metagenome (GOLD analysis project Ga0181531, IMG submission 119743) | Peatland microbial communities from MTU Mesocosm Facility, Houghton, MI, USA - PEATcosm2014_Bin11_10_metaG | ecosystem: Environmental > Terrestrial > Soil > Wetlands > Peat | place... | reverse complement strand
CAGGCCACCGATTCCACCTGCACTGGATGCACGCAAAAAATAAGCGCCGCCCCCCAGGCCCCCGGAATCCCAAGTCGCAGGAGCAATCGCCAAAGCACAATCGCACTTAGCGTATGCAGAAGCAGATTGTCCAGATGATAGTGAAACGGATCCGCCCCCCAGAAGTGATACTCCACCCAGAACGTCGTATGAGTCAGTGGATAATATTGCGGCTCCGATCCAATCTGCGTCCAGATTCGCCCCAGCCCGGCCCCCGACAACAGCTGCACATTCTCCTGAATGTAATAGTCGTCATCCCAAACAAATTTATTCTGGAGAATCGGAAAATAGGCCAAGAACGCGGCCGCGATCAAACCCAAGGCCGGCAAGAACACGCGCGGAGGGCGCATCGAAGATCAGTGTAAGGCCTACTCGGCCACAATGTCGATGGGCGTGGTCGCCTCGGCAATCCGGCTCGACTGGGGATCGGTAATGGTGACTTTCAGCAAATATCGCCCGATGGTCAGCGCCTGGGGCAGCGCGACGCGGCGGGCGATGAAGAAATCGTGCCGCCGGCTGTGAGCCAGGTCCACAAACATCTCGGCATTCGATTTTTCCGGCCAGACCGCCATGCCCCCTTCGGTATAGAGCGTCATCTCCTGCCGCAGGCGCGTCTCCCACATCTGCTGATTGTTCTGCGTCGACGTGAAGTTCGCCACTTCGCAGTAGACGATGACCTCGTTGTCCTGCCCCGCCGGAAATCGGCAGGAAGGGACCGGCCGATAGACCGCGAAACTGTCCACGCGCGTGCACAGCGCCACCACGGGAATCGCCAACTCCGCCTGCTGGTGCAGCCGATCCACCATGTCCACCAGCGGCTGAATCTTCTGACCCAGCATCTGATTGCTGTCCGCCCGGACGGTGTTTCGGAAATTGTTGATCCCGTCCAGAAGCGCCGAGAGAATTTCCCGGTCTTCGGAGGTCAGCCCGGAGATCGTCGCCAGATCGGGCGTCGTCTCGTCGCGCGTGAAGCGGAGCAATTCATAATCCAATTGGGCTCCCAGATCGCGCGGATAGTCGAGCACATTCTGGTAGAGCTTTTTCTCAAAATCGTCGGTCGGCACATTCACGCCGGTCGCGTCGGGGGTCTGGGGAATATGATCCGCGCTCTCCGGCAAGATCTGCGGAACATCGTCGTTGCTGTTGTTGCTATTGACCTTGGCCGCGGCCAAGCGCGCCGCCGCGTTGGCATCCACCACGGCTGGCTGCGTCGCCGGAGCGGCGGCCGGCGCAACCGGCGCAGCCTGCGGAGCGGCGGGTTGGCTGCCTTGCCCCCACTGCACAATGGATGGCTGCGCCTCCGGCAGCGACGAATCCTGGTTATTGATCAGCGGCGACAAATCGCGCGCATAGAGCCGCGTCTTCTGCGCCAGCACACTCGCATCGTCGTCCGGCGCCGGCGCCCCCTCCGGCCCCGCAGGCACAGGAGCCACAACCACCGGCGGCGGCGGCGCGACCGGCGGTGGAGCATGGCCGCTCTGACAGCCGAACAGGCCGACCGTTCCTATCCATATTAATAAGGGGGATTTCCGGGGGTTGCGCATAAGCCGTCCTTGGCTAACGAAGTGCAGTATATCACGCCAATTGGCGTTTGGAAGCGGACTTGAAGTGCCCCGAGGCGAAACTTGACAAGGTATCCCCCACCCGTACGATTGCCCCCCTTCTCCCCTACGAGGGGGCGATTGTCGAGAGGTCGGGCGCGTGGCCCGATGGGTAGACAAGACGCGACGGATTTCGCGGTGTAGACCGACGCGTGCCCCGGGAGAAGAAGCATCGACGGTTTGCCGTCGCCGCGAAATACGCTCACGTCTGACCTGAATCGCGGCGACTAATTCCGCGAAATTTGGGCCGCCCGAGCCTTTCGCTCATTACCCGGTAGTGTAACGGTAGCACAAGAGATTTTGGTTCTCTTTGTCCTGGTTCGAATCCAGGCCGGGTAGCGTTATCTTTTGCCGCCAAAAATTGCCATGTCGCTGACCGCGATCATCCTCGCCGCCGGAAAGTCGACGCGGATGAAGTCCAAGCGCCCCAAGCCGCTGCACGAAATCTGCGGCAAGCCGATGCTCGGGTGGATTTTGGAGGCCTGCTACGCGGCGGAGGTCACGCGCGTCCTGCTCGTCGTCGGGCACGGCAAAGATGAAATCGCGGCTCAGTTTGGATCGGATAAACGGATCGTATTCGTGGAACAAACGGAACAACTCGGCACCGGCCACGCCGCCAAAATGTGCGTGCCGCAATTGCAGGGGCATCCCGGCGACGTGATTTTGCTGGCCGGAGACACGCCGCTGATCAGCGGTCAGGTTTTGAAGACACTGCGGCAATCCCACAAGGACGAGCGCGCCGCCGCCACCATGGCGACGGCGGTCCTGGACGACCCCACGGGCTACGGCCGGGTCGTCCGCGATAAGGAGGGCCAATTCGAGAAAATCGTCGAGCAGATCGATTGCACCCCCCAAGAGCGCGAAATCCGCGAGGTCTTCCCCAGCCTTTATTGCGTGAAAACCGACGACCTGTTGCTGGCGCTGTCAAAATTGACGAATAACAACAAAAAAGGGGAGTATTACCTGACCGACATTTATGCGATCCTTCGTCAAGCGGGCAAAAGGGTCGCGGCCGTGCAGGCGGCGACCGCGGAAGATATCCTGGCCCCCAACACCCGCCAGCAGTTGGCCGAGGCCGACGCGGTCATGCAGGAACGCATCCAGCGCCAGATTCGCGAGCAGGGCGCGACGATCGTCAGCGGAGTCAATACGTACGTAGAGGCGAACGTTTCGATTGGTTCGGATACGGTGATTCATCCGTTCGTCTTTATCGGTCGCGACAGTTCGATTGGGGCCGACTGCGTGATTGGTCCGTTTGCTTCGCTGCCGCGCAGCAGCCTGGTGCCGGAGGGCGCGCGGATCATGGGAACGATTGGATCGGGAATTTAAAAAGAGTTTATGGGCACGACCGACGCGAAAAATCTCAAGGTCTTCACCGGGCGCGCCAATCCGGCGCTGGCGCAGAAAATCTGCCAGTACCTGCGCATCCCCATTGGCGTCGGCCGGACGGAACTGTTCCCCGACGGCGAACTCATCGTCAATGTCGAAGAAGACGTGCGCGGCCGCGATTGCTTCGTCGTGCAGCCCACCTGTCATCCGGTCAACGCGCATCTGATGGAACTGTTTGTCTGGATCGACACCCTCCGCCGCGCCAGCGCCAAGCGCGTGACGGCGGTGATCCCCTATTTTGGTTACGCCCGCCAGGACCAAAAGCACGCCGGCCGAACGCCGATCACCGCCAAGCTTGTGGCGAATCTTCTGGAGCGAAGCGGCGCGGACCGCGTCGTGGCGGTCGATCTTCACGCCGGGCAGGTGCAGGGATTTTTCGATATTCCGGTGGATCACCTCTCCGCCGCGCCGATTTTCGCCAAATGGTTCCGCACGTTGAATCTGACCAATCACATTTTCGTATCGCCGGATGTCGGCAACGTGAAGCGAGCCCAGGCCTACGCCGAACTCGTCGGCGGGGAATTGTGTTTCATCGACAAACGCCGCAAGAGCGGCAGCACGACCGAAGCCAAGCACGTCATCGGCGACGTGCAGGGCAAAAATGTCCTGATCGTGGACGACATGATCACCACCGCCGGGACGATCGCGGGGGCGTGCAAAATCTTGCGCGACAACGGCGCCCGGGACATTTTCATCGCCGCCACCCACGCCGTCTTCGCCCCCCCGGCGATGGATCGACTCATGGAATGCGGATTCGCCAAGCTGGCGGTCACCGATTCCATCCCCATCGGCAATCGTGCCGAGCGCATCAAGGACCGCCTGGTCGTCCTCAGCGTCGCCGAATTCCTCGGCGAAGCGATCAATCGAATTCACCACAACGAAAGCGTCAGCGCCCTGTTCAACAAAGAAGCCAACGGGGCCTAGTTTTAGGAGAACGTCGCTATGTCCGTAAAAAGCGCTCAAGTCGCGGCCAAAAATCGAAGTGAACTCGGCACCCGCGCCAACCGGCGGCTCCGCGAAGCCGGAATGCTGCCCGGTGTGATCTACGGCCACAAAGAAGCCGTCGTCCCGGTCACGCTTCCCAAAAAGGAAGTCGTCAATTATCTCAATCGCGGCGCGCATCTCTTCGACCTCAATTTCGACGGCAAAAGCGAAAAGGTGCTGGTCAAGGAGGTTCAATACGACCATCTCGGCATGGAAGTGATCCACGTCGATTTCGCCCGCGTGAGCCTCGACGAAAAGGTGAAGGTCACCGTCCCCCTGGAACTGCGCGGCACGCCCAAGGGCGAAGCCGACGGCGGCGTGCTGCACCAGATCATCAACGAACTCTCCATCGAATGCCTGGTGACCGACATTCCCGAGGCGATCCGCTACAACATTGCCGAAATGAAACTCAACGACGTTCTGCACATCCGGGAATTGAAATTGCCGGATGGCGTGAAGGTCCTGCAGGATGTCGATCTGCTCGTCGCGACGGTGAAGGAAGTCCTGGAAGTGGTCACGACGCCCGCCGCCGAGGAAGGCGCCGCGGCGGAGCCGGAAGTCATCGGCCGCAAGCCCGCCGAGGGCGAGGAAGCCGCCGCCGAGGGCGCCGCCGAGGAGAAGCCGAAAGAAAAAGAAAAGAAGTAGCCCATGCGCCTGGTCGTCGGACTTGGAAATCCGGGCAATTTGTATGTCGGAACCCGGCACAACATCGGCTGGGAGGTCGTGGACGACCTGGCTCGCGGGCTTGGCCTGATCGTGACGCCCCGGGATTTCAACGAGTCGTACCGGGCGAAATTCGACGGCTTGATCCTCGAGGGAGCCGTCACCGTCCGCGGCGGAACGGAAGAAAAACTTTTGCTGCTGAAGCCGACGACGTTTATGAATCGCAGCGGCAAATCAGTGGCGGCGGCGATGACGTTTTACAAAATGCCGCCGACCGACATCCTGGTCGTGCTCGACGATCTGGCGCTACCGTGCGGAAGACTTCGAATCCGCGGCGGCGGAAGCAGCGGCGGCCATAACGGCCTGAAAGACATCGAGCGGGCGCTCGGAACCGACCAGTATCCGAGAATGCGACTGGGCATCGACGCCCCGCCGCCGAATATCCCGGGCGCGGATTACGTCCTGGGAAAGTTTTCCGACCAGCAGCGTCCGATCATGACGCTGACGGTCGAACGAGCGGCTAAAGCCGCGCTGGTCTGGAGTAAATTGGGCCTGGAACAGGCCATGAACGAATTTAACGCGGAAGAAGCGTAAGTGGTTGCAGGAGCATTTTTATGGCAAAAGCGAAAAAGGCGGTCGTGGCGGCTTTGAATCAGTACGAGGCGATGTTCCTTCTCGGTTCGGCGTTCGCCACCGATATGGACGGCGCCCTGAAACTCATTCGCGGCATCGTCGAAAAGCACGAAGGCCAGATCCTGGTCCTCAAAAAATGGGACGAGCGAAAACTGGCGTACGAAATCTCCGGCCAGAAGCGCGGGCTCTATGTGCTGTGCTATTTCAAGGCCCCCGGCGCGGCGGTCACCGCCATCGAGCGCGAAGTGAACCTGAGCGATCAGATTCTCCGCGTGCTCGTGACCAAGGCCGATCATCTCAACGCCGAGGAGATGGCCGCAGTCGAGCCGCAGCCGATCATCCCGCGCGAGGAGCGCCCGTCGTGGGACCGCCCCTACGAGGATCGCCCCTCCGGCCCGCGCGGCCGGCCGGACGACGACCGCGCCCCCGCCCCGCGCGGACGCTCGCGTCATGAGGAATCAACCGAAGCCCCCATCGGCCGCGAATAAAACTACCCAAGGTGCCACATGGCCAACGTCAATAAAGTCATCCTGATCGGAAACCTGACTCGCGATCCGCAACTGAAATACCTCCCCAGCCAAACGGCCGTGGCGGAATTCGGCCTGGCGATGAATCGCAAATTCAAACTCGCCAGCGGCGAGGATCGCGAGGAGGTCTGCTTCGTCGATTGCTCCGCCTTCGGCCGAACCGGCGAAGTCATCAACCAATATTGCCGCAAGGGAAAGCAAATTTATATCGAAGGACGCCTCAAGCTCGATCAATGGGAAGACAAACAAGGCGGCGGCAAGCGAAGCCGACTGACCGTCGTGGTGGAAAACTTCCAATTCCTCGGCGGCCGCGACGGCGCCCCCGCCAGCGGCGGCGATTCCGCACCCGGCGAAGAAGACCAGCGCCCTCCCGCCAAGCAACCCCAGGCCCGCGCGCCACAGGGCGGAAAATCCCCCGCCCCCCAGGAACCCCCCATCGGCGAAGAACAACATTTTGGCGAAAGTGATATACCGTTTTAGGAAGTTGCCAGTTGTGAGTTGCCAGTTGCCAGTTAATTCCAACTAGCAACTGGCAACTAGCAACTAGCAACTGGCAACTGAGAAATATTTGGAGTTCAAATGGCTAACGTGAAACTGCTCCTGAGCACCAGCATCAAGAACGTCGGAAAAGTCGGCGATGTCGTTGAAGTTTCGCGCGGGTACGCGCGGAATTATCTGCTTCCCAAGGGCCTGGCTGTTGAGCCGACCGCCAGCAACGTCAAGCGCGTTGAAGCCCGTCGCAAGGAAATCGAGCGGCAGGAAAACGAGCGCCTCACCAAACAGGCCGAGCTGATCCAGCAACTCGCCGGCGTCGAAGTGACGCTGGAGCGCAAGGCCAACGAACAGGGCCACCTCTTCGGCTCCGTCAGCGCCACCGACATCGCCAAATCGCTGCAAGCCCAGGGCTTCGCCGTCAATCCCGACGACGTGAATCTCCCCGGCAAGCTGGATCGCATCGAGAAATATGTCGTTCGGATCAAATTCGCCGAGACCCTGACGGCGGATATCAAGGTCTGGGTCGCGCCCGACGCCGACAGCAAATCGCTGATCGACGCCGCCGCCAAGGCCAAGGCCGCCGAGCCGCCGCCGCCGAGCAACTTCGAGAACGTCAAAACGAAGTGATGCCCGCCCCATCGGCAAAGACGGAAGACGAACCCTCCCGGCGGAAGCGTCAGGCCGAAGCCGCAATTCAGGCCGAAGCGGCCTTGGGTCTGCAAGGGCGCAAAAGCCGAATGCCCATTGAATTCCGCAGCCAACTCGGCGAAGACCTCGCCGCCTGGAATCTGGTGAATCGCCAATTAAGCGGTTTCTTCATCGAGGCCGGCGCATTCGATGGTTACGAATTTTCCGTAACCTACGCCCTGGAGGCCATCGGCTGGGACGGACTGCTGGTCGAACCGATCCCGCAGCGGGCGCTCCAGTGCGCGGCTCGCCGTCCCCACAGCAAAGTCGTCAACGCTGTGTTAAGGAATCAATCCGGAGGGGCCGCCGAATTCTGGGTGGTCGAAGATAGTTACGGCGGAATGCTTTCCTATTCCAAAGCCACCGGCGCACATCTCAAGATGGTCGGCGCCCTCCGCAAGTCCCCGATTTCCATCCCACGGGTGACGCTGAACGAACTGCTCGCCGACTACCACGGCGAAATCGACCTGGTCGTTCTGGACGTGGAAGGCGCGGAACTGGATGCATTAAACGGCTTCGACCTCCCGCGTTTCCGCCCCAAGCTGCTCCTGATCGAGGAAAACGACGACATCAAGCCGCACGTCCAAACCTTCATGCGATCCCACGGCTACCGCAATCCCGGCTCCCTCTCTTCCAACGGGATTTATATCCGCGGCGACCAGCCGGAAATCGTCGAGCGATTCAAAATCATGGCGACAACTTAGTCCATGCCCAAAACGCGAGCCCTCGTCTATGATGTTGCCACAGGAGACCATCATGGAAAATGAACTAAGCCGCCGCCAGGTCATGACTCGAACCGCTTCAGCGCTGGCGATCACCGGCCTATTGGCCGCCGCCCGCCCTCTGCTGGCGGACTCCGATACCGCCGCCCCCAGCGGCTCCCCCGGATTCAAGGATGGCCTGTACGTTCTGCCCGATTTGCCCTATGGATACGACGCCTTGGAGCCGAGCATCGACGCCGAAACGATGCACCTCCATCACGACAAGCATCATAAGGCGTATGTCGATGGCCTGAACAAAGCTCTCAAGGAACTGGCCGAACTAGACGCCGCCGGCGGCGAAGGGAACGCGCCGCTTCTGGTTGGTCTGCAGGAAGACCTGAGCTTCAACGCCGCCGGTCACATTCTTCATACGTTATTCTGGACGATCATGGGCCCCAGCGCCGGCGGCGACCCCCCCGCCGCGTTGGCCGCCGCGCTGACCAGCGATTTTGGCTCCGTCGAAGCATTCCGCACCCGCTTCGCCCGCGTAGCGGCCGGCGTAAAAGGCAGCGGCTGGGCGATCCTGGCGCACGAGCCGCTCGGCGACAAACTAATCGTCTTGCAGGTCAAGCAGCACGATCTCCAATTGGCCCCCGGCGCCGTGCCGATTTTGGCGCTGGATGTATGGGAGCACGCCTATTACCTGAAGTATCACAATGCGCGGGCCGAATACGTAAAGGCGTGGTGGAATGTCGTGAATTGGCCGGCCGTCGACGCCGCCCTGGCCGCCTCGCGCGGGCATTAATTCACATCCCCAGCCGTTTCTTCCAAGCGGCCAATTGATCCTCAAACGGCTTCCCGCCCGCCGCCCCCGCGCTTTGGTAACGCTTCACCACGTTCTTGGCCCCAAGCGCGCTATAAACGTCCGCATCCACGGCGACAGAAACCCCGTCACTTTTCAGCGCCGAATTAAAATCCTCCACTTTCAACTGCGCCAGCGCCGTCTTCCCTTCTTTTTCGCATTTGGCGACCAGCGTCCCCACGACGTGATGAGCCGTGCGAAACGGCACGCCTCGGGTCACCAGATATTCCGCCAAACTCGTCGCATCTAAAAATCCCCGTTCCAGCGTCGGCTCGATGTTTTCCTTGACAAACGAGGCGCTGTTCACAATGGCCGCGGCCATGGTTAAAGAACTGTTCACCATGTCGTACGCCCGGAAGAGGATTCGCTTGTCTTCCTGCAGATCGCGGTTGTAGCCGATGGGCAATCCCTTCAGGATCGTCAGCAGCGCAAAAAGATCCCCATAAACATTCCCGCACCGCCCGCGGATAAGTTCCAGCATGTCCGGATTCCGCTTCTGGGGCATCATCGACGACGACGTGGTATATTTGTCCGCAATCTTTAAAAATGAAAACTCCGTCGACATATAGATGATCCACTGCTCCGCCCAACGGGACAGATGCATGGAGATTTTGGCCAGAACGTAAAGAAAATCGGCCGCCAGATCGCGCGAGGCCGTCATCTCGATGCTGTTGTTGGGCCCGGATCGAAAATGCAGCTCCTTGGCGGTTTCCGCGACGTCGATCGGAAGCGACGTCCCGGCGATGGCTCCGCTCCCCAGCGGAGAAACATTGGCCGCGTTCATAAAAGCATGGGATATCCCCAGGCTGTCGGTATCAAACATTCCCGCCCATGCCAGCGCCTCGGCCCCGGCGCATATCGGCTGCGCCCGCTGCAAATGGGTAAACGACGGCATGACCACATCGCGCGATCGCCCCGCCAAATCCACAAACGTCCCGCAAAGTAAATGCAGCTTCTTAACCATCGCCGGCGAGCCTTCCACCATGATCCAAAGGCACAAATCCAGCGCCACCTGATCGTTGCGGCTCCGCCCGGTGTGCAGCTTTTTCCCCGGCTCGCCAATCCGCTGAATCAGCGCCGCCTCGATCACCATGTGAATGTCTTCCAAACCCTCGTCGAATTTGAACTTCCCCCCCTCAATGTCCCGTTCGATCGATTTCAAACCGTCGATCATGGCATCCCGTTCGGCATCGGTAACCAGCCCCACTTTGGCCAGCATCCGCGCATGGGCGATGCTCCCGGCGATATCCTGCTTGTACAGCCGCCGGTCGTAGCTGATCGATTCGACAAAGCTCTGGCCTAGCGCGTCGGTCGCTTCGGAGATACGGGCTTGCCAGGATTTTTCGGTAGCCATGAGAGCCCAATTCTACAGGCGGCGGATCATCTTGAAATGCGGCCCGGCCGTCGGAATCTCAAATTCATCGGAAATCACGCTCCAGCCAGCCTTTGTATAAAACGCCACCGCCGGCGACCGGCAGTTGGCCCAAAGCAGCATTACCCCCCTCTCCACCGCCAAACGCTCGATTTCAATTAGTAATACCCGTCCGATGCCCCGCCGATGATGCATCGGGTCGACCGCCATGCCGCGAACCTGGAGGGCAGGCTGATCCTCAAACCGGCTGGCCAGCGCGGTAGCGCAACCGATAACCATCCCGCCATTTATCACGGCCAGATGAACGGTTTGCTCCTCATCGTCGCCGGGAAAGATTGCCGATTGGCGAGGCAGACCGGATCGAAGTACCCTGTGACGTAGATCGACGATCGTCTCGGCCGCGACGCGATGAACGGTGTAATCGTAACGATTTACCGTCGCAATTACCGGCGGCTGCGGCCGCCCGATTATGTCTAGTCCCGGAAAAACCATTTCTCTCAGCCAGCGTTATCCGCATCGGTTCGAGGTACCGATATTGATCGTCCTCTCGGCCGCCACCCTGGTCGTCGGGCTGAGCCTGCCGCTGATGAAAGTCGAAAAAATGATTTTCTGGAAAAACGAATATTCGGTCTTCACGGGCATTGTAGGGCTCGTACAGGAGAACCAAATCCTCCTGGCCGCGATTCTGTTCTTCTTCTCGATGGTCTTTCCGTTCGTGAAATTGACCGCCCTGCTGGTCCTCTGGTGGGTCCGCCTCGCCGAATCCCGGCGGCAAAAGGTCCTACGCTGGCTGGGAATACTGGGCAAATGGTCGATGCTCGATGTCTTTGCCGTCTCCATTTTAATCGTGGTGGTCAAGCTCGGCCCGCTCGCCAAAGTCCAGCCGCAGCCGGGGTTGTACGTCTTTTGCGCGGCGATCATCGCGTCGATGGGGACCACCATGTACGTCGAAAGTTTAGCGCAGAAGACGCATCGTTAAAAATCCAAAACAAAACGCCCGTTTTTTCGACGGGCGTTTTGCTCAAATTTTTCTCCGTGGCCCGTGACGAATCAGGCGGGCGCCGCGGGAGCGACGGCCTGGGGTGCGATCATCGCTTGCCGGCGAACTCGCGTGGCCTTCATTCCCTTGGGTCCATCCTCAACTTCGTAATCGACCGTCTCTCCATCCTGCAACGTTCGGAAGCCTTGCCCTTCGATAACGGAATGATGAACAAAAATGTCCTTCCCGCCATTATCTGAAGTGATGAATCCGAACCCTTTTTGGTCGTTGAACCACTTCACCTTGCCGGTGGCCATACAGCCACTCCTTTCAAGACGTGCAAAGACGCGGTTCGCGTCTCGTTACGGCGACAATCGAACGAAATGTCCGCCCGAGCCCTTCCCGAACGGATGGGCGTCCCCCGGTGCAAGGCACCTCCAGACGCCACTAGTAAAAACATACCACGACCTTGACAGAAACCGCAAAAAAAACTCGCTTTGTCAATCTGGAAAAGCTGCAGTTATCCACATTTCCGCCCCCGGCGATTCACGGAAAATGCCCCATTTACCAAAGGAATCGTTTCAAACCAGAATTTCATGCCGGAAAATAGCGGCTTTTTGCGCCCTGCGGCCATATCTCCATCTTCTACAAAGGAATACGATCCGCACTCGTCCTTTCGAATATAAAGACCTGATTGAGCCGGCGCGAAGATATCCTCGAGATTTCCAATCCGAGGACGATTTGGTGCCTCACTACATGATAAGCGCCCTGGACTTGTCCACGAGTTGTCCACAAATTCCGGGCGGGCTTGATTTTCCGCTCCCGCCGGGCACACTCCAAACCCTCTCGAAGGCCCAAAAACAGCATGAATCTATTGGAAGTGACCAAGCTGGTGAAGATTTACAACAACCGGCAGGTCGTCAACGACGTCAGTTTTGTCCTCCGCCAGCAGGAAGTCGTCGGACTCCTCGGACGCAATGGAGCCGGAAAAACCACGACTTTTCGCATCATCCTCGGCATGGTCGAGCCCAACAGCGGTGCCGTCGCCTTCGACGCCACCGACATCACATTCATGCCCATGTATAAACGGGCGCGGCTGGGCATCGGATATCTCTCCCAGGAACGCAGCGATTTTCGCCGCCTCTCCGTCGTGGACAATCTCCTGGCGATTTTGGAAACGCTCCCCCTCGGCCGCCGCGAGCGAAACCTGCGGGCGGACGCCCTGCTCGATCAATACGGCCTCACCCGTCAGCGCCGGCAAAAAGCCGACACCCTCAGCGGCGGCGAACGCAGAAAACTCGAAATCGCCCGTGCCCTCGTCACCGATCCCAAACTCATCCTGCTCGACGAACCGTTCAGCGGCGTCGACCCAATCGCCGTCGAAGATCTGCAAAAAGAAGTCCGTCGCTTGAAAATCGAATTCGGAAAAAGCGTGCTCATCACCGATCACAATGTCGCCCAGACCCTGCGCGTTTGCGATCGCGCCCTGATCATCAACGACGGCCATGTTTTCAAGGACGGCACGCCCCAGCAGATTGTCAACGACCCCGAAGTCCGCCACGCCTATCTGGGCAACACCTTCCGCGGCGACGAATTCGACACCCCAATCCCCGCCGCCGCCAAAAATCCGGGCGGCGCGTGATTCCGTAGCCTATCATCCCAGACAACGCACCCATGAAATCGGCCCTTAAACTCTTATTCGCGGCCTGTTTCGGACTCCTGACCGCCGGCGCGGCCCCCGCGGTGGTCTCCCCCGACGCCCAAAAATTGCTCGATCAAATCCGCCAGGCCTATGCCTCTGTTAAAACCCTCACCGTTTCCGGCACCGTCGGTGGACACCTCGATATCGACGGCCAAACCGCCGATCCCAACGGCCAATTCGCCGGACTCTACGACCACGGCAAATTCCGCAATGAAGTGAAAGACGACGCCATCGTCGGAAACACCGGCGCCACCCTCTATCTCTATTTACCCGCGGACCATCGCTATTTGCTCCGGAGTCTCTCGACTGATTCCGACCGACTCGAATTGATGGACCCCGACATTGCCGACGTTGTGCGAAAGCAGGACCCCTCGCTAGCCCTGGCCCTGGCCGCGGACGCCGCCGCGGAATTGATCGATGGCGCAACCGCCGTCGAGCGAGCCCAGAACGTGACCGTCGACGGCGCCTCCCTCCCCGCCCTCAAGATCACGCGGCCCGATTGCGACATTGTCATCATCGTCGACGATTCGACGCACCTTCTCCGCCGCCAGACGGTCGATGTCACCAAGCAAGCCCTGCTCCGCGGCGCCCACACCGTCAAATCCGCCCTGATCACCTTCGACATGACCGAGCAGCCCGGCCAAGCGATCGATCCGGCGCGATTCGCTTTTTCCCCACCGCCAGGCGCCCAGGCGTTGCAGCTAACCGTCGGCGAGGGAAGCCAGGCCCCCTCCTTTTCCCTAACCGGCCTCGACGGCTCGCAGGTCTCCTCTTCCGATCTCCATGGCTCCGTCTACGTCCTCGATTTCTGGGCCACCTGGTGCCCGCCCTGCATCGCTTCACTCCCCAAGCTGGATGATCTCCATCAAAGCATGAAGGATACCGGCCTAAAAGTTTTCGCGATCAATGAGCAGGAAGATAAGGATACGATCCAGAAATTCATGGACTCCAAGAAATTGACGCTGCCGGTGCTGATGGATGCCGATGGAAGCACGCTCCAGGCCTACGGTTCGGATTCCATCCCCCATCTGGTCATCGTGGGCAAAGACGGCAAGATCCTAAAGGTCCACGAAGGGGTCGCGGACGAAGACGCCATCCGCCGGGAAGTTCAGGATGCCTTAGCCGCGAAATGATATTGCGGTCGCCGGCCGGAAACGCAGCATAATTCCACATCCTATAATCACGCCCACGGCTTCCTTCCCCGCAGGGAGGAGGCGAAGGCGACTCGTGATCCGCAACACAAAAGTGCACATCGCCGCAAGCCGATGATTCGACAGAAACCCGCATTTCTGCGGCGGCTTATCGGTCCGGGAACCGTCGATGAACGCACAACTCGTTGAAAAGATTCGGCAATGCCCGAATCTCCCCTCGCTCCCCGCCGTAGCCGTCCAGGTCCTGGACCTGGCGGGCAAAGCCAACGCCGACATCGCCGAGATCGCCCGCGTCATCTCCAAGGACCCCGCCCTCTCCACCAAAATCCTGCGCACCGTCAACAGCAGTTTTTACGGCCGAAGTCAAAACGTCGGCACCGTCAGCCACGCCCTGGTCATCATGGGCCTGCAATCCGTCAAAACCCTGGTGCTCGGCTTTTCGCTGGTGAGCAATCTGAGCAAATCCAAAAGCAAGGGCTTTAAACATCTGACCTACTGGCGGCGCAGCATTTACGCCGCCACCGCCGCCCGCACCTTCGCCACCAAACTGAATCTCGTCCAGCAGGAAGAGGCCTTCCTCGCCGCTCTGCTGCAAGACATCGGCATGCTGGTGCTCGATCAGGTCATCGGCCCGCAATACGGCGCCATCTGCGAAAAAGCCCCCACTCACGGCGACTTGATCCAGCATGAGAAGGAAGAACTGCAGATGACCCACGCCGAGGTGGGCGCATTTCTCGCCGAAGAGTGGAAGCTTCCGCCGCTGCTGGTGATCCCCATCGGCGGCAGCCATAGCCCCGCTTCCGTCGCCGATCCCGCGCTAAAAGTGCTCAGCCAATTGGTGCAACTCTCCGGCTGGTGCGCCGACATTTTCGTCGATGAAACAGCCGCCTCCTCGATATCCAATGTCCGATCGTTTTGCTCGGTCAATTTTAAGATCGACGAAGCCACGTGCGATCAGTGGCTTCAGGACATCGCCGCCAAGACCAAGGAAGTCGCCT
>Ga0181531_10001490_pt1 | contig 14797 bp, 14 predicted proteins | sample PEATcosm2014_Bin_38_FD_119743 | JGI IMG/M metagenome (GOLD analysis project Ga0181531, IMG submission 119743) | Peatland microbial communities from MTU Mesocosm Facility, Houghton, MI, USA - PEATcosm2014_Bin11_10_metaG | ecosystem: Environmental > Terrestrial > Soil > Wetlands > Peat | place... | reverse complement strand
CATCGCATCGACTTTCGCGAGCTTACGGGCAAGACCATTACGGTGTACGGCCAGCACGAAGTCGTCAAAGACCTGATCAACTTGCGGCTCTCGGAACAGGCTCAGATATTTTTCGAGGCGGAGCAAGTCCGCATTTCTGAATTCGAGAACGCTGGCAATCCAACCATCCGCTTTCTTCATCACAACGAAGACTACGAAGTGCACTGCGATTTCATCGCCGGATGCGACGGCTTTCATGGAGTATGCCGTCCTAGCGTTCCGGCCGGGACACTCACTCTTTACGAGCGCGTTTATCCCTTCGGATGGCTGGGCATTCTCGCCGAAGCTGCGCCCTCGGCCGAGGAATTGATTTACTGTTACCACGAACGCGGCTTCGCACTCCACAGCATGAGGTCGCCGAGTATCACCCGGCTCTATTTGCAATGCAATCCCAACGAAGACATTGCTTCATGGCCCGATGAAAAAATATGGGCTGAATTGCAAAAGCGACTGGAGGGCCCTCAAGGGTGGCTCTTGAACGAAGGCGCAGTCATTCAAAAAGGCGTGACCGGAATGCGCAGCTTCGTAGTCGAGCCAATGCGCTGCGGCAAGCTAATCCTGGCTGGCGACGCAGCCCACATAGTTCCACCAACCGGAGCAAAAGGATTGAATCTCGCCGTCGCCGATGTTTACGTTCTAGCTCGAGCGCTGGAATCGCATTACAAGACGGGCAACGGCGCGCTGCTCGACGCCTACTCCGAAACTTGCCTGCGACGTGTCTGGAAGGTGCAGCGCTTCTCCTGGTGGATGACTTCGATGCTGCACCGCTTTAAAGATGAAAATAGATTCGACGCCAAACGCCAGATCGCAGAGTTGGATTACGTCACGAGTTCCCGCGCGGCATCGCAGACCTTGGCCGAGAATTATGTCGGCTTTCCTTTGTCTTAGGGAGGCCTAGACCGCCGCGATCTCGTTCTGGCAACTTCCCATGGCGACGACGGCATTGCGGGCGATCGAAGGAATGGTCTCGATCGGCGGCAGGTCGCCCGCTGTCCCGCTCAGGCTGTAAGCGTAGAGCACGACCTCAACGCGCTTGGAAACACCCAGTTTGTCGAAGATGCGGAAAAGATAGTTTTTTACGGTGTGTTCGGTCAATCCCAGCCGCTGCGAGATCTCGCGATTGGAAAGGCCCTCGGCTACACAACGCACAACCTCTTGCTCACGGCGCGATAAAATCGCTGCGCCCTGCGCATTGACAACACGCATGGGCATGGCCTCACCTAAGGCCTCGAGCAGATACTTTATTTCTTGGCTATTGGCCCAGACTTGACCCTGGCTCACCCGGAGGACGCATTTCGCCAACGAGGAAAGAGACTCGCTGCGGCAAAACACCCCTCGGGCTCCGGCTCGAAACGATTCGACCACAAGGTGACGTTCAGAGCGATCCAATAACATGATCACGCGGGTCTCGGGGCGAATCTGGCGGGCTATTTCAAAGCCTGCCTTAGGATCGCCGTCCAACTCCGAACTGACTAGCACGACGTTCGGCCGTTCGATCGCAGCCGTGGAAATGATGGAGACGTCCGCCGCCCGGGTAATGATTTGGAAACACGGTTCACGCTCCAAGGCGGAAGCGAGCAACTGGCTGTTCATTCTGGAGTTGTCGACCGCCAGCACCTTCAACCGCTGGGGAGTTTCCAGAGGCGTGATTTCGGGAACACTGATCGCGTAAGCCATAGCCAGCATTTCTCCCAGAAGCGCGGTCTGCGCGCTTATTGCAGTTCTTGAACGATCCTGACGCCCCTCCGTCAAAGAGTCAGGGGAGACGACTCTTGGTGACGACGGATTCGAATAACCAAACCCTAACCGCGCGAGTGGGAGACCCCGCAGTTTATAAACATTCCTCTTAACGAAATAGTTCGCGCCGCAAGCCCTACAGAGCCAAACTCTAGTATCAGGGCGTTGCCGCGTAAATGGCACTTAGGTGCCATACCGAGCCCATGTGGTTGATTCCAAAGAATCGCCGATGTGAATGACCTAATTGGGCCGACTACTGTCCGCGCCGTGAATCGCCCGATTCAACGATTCCTGCCACGTCTTGAGTGCATCCGCGATCTGCTGCATATATGCTTTCGCCTCCGAGGGAGTCAGCGAATCGCTCGCAGCACTGACGCGAAGCGGAAGGGGAGAAGCCTCCATTGCGGCGCGGAACGCCCGAATTCCGGGGGTCACCGATTGTGCCGGCTTGACGGACTGCAATTTCGTGATGTCAAGATCGGCAATGACCTCATCGACCACCGCCATGTCAACAACTCTCTGGCCCAACGCACAAGCTAGAGACAGCGCATTGAAGCAGAAGTTATTAACGTTTCGCGGAATGCCCTCCGTGAAATCGGCAATCGCGGCGAGTGCTTCCGGAGTGAATGGCAGCTGACCCTCAAAACCGGCTATCTTAAGGCGGTGCAACGCGTACTCTCGAACCTCCGGCAAAGTCAGCGGTTCCAGCCGATTCACCAGCGAAATACGCTGCCTTAGCTGCGCCAGACCGGGGCTAGCCAATTTATCCGCCAGCTCGGGCTGGCCAGCCAGAATGATATGCAGCAATTTCGCCCTCGTGGTTTCGAAATCAGACAGCAGGCGGACGGTTTCCAAAACTGAAGCATCGAGGTTTTGCGCCTCATCGATGACCACGATAAATCTGCGACCCGCACGGGCCTCCGCCAAAAGGCGTTTGTTGAACTCCTCATGCATCTTGACGAAGTCCTGGGTATCCCCCTCGTAACCCAGTTCCGACAGAAGCAGCCGCATGAACTCTCGCGAATTACATTGCGTTTGAAAGATGAAAGCAGTTCGAGCGCTGGTTCGGTATTTTTCCAGGAGATGAAAGAGGATGGTCGTCTTTCCCATTCCGGGCTGGGCAATGAGTCCGAGAAAACCTCGATTCGCCTCGATGCCGTAATGCAGCGAAGCCATTGCCTCCCGGTGAGCGCGACTCATATACAGAAAGCGCGGGTCCGGGGTCACACCAAAAGGTTCCTCGCGCAAACCAAAGAATTTTAGGTACATACGTCGCTCCTAAGCTTTGCGGGGAGGGTGCTGCCAATGCCCGACTCACGAAATGCGGGCTGCCTCCAGATTGTATCGGAAAAGAATCCATCCAGGACAAAAAAATGGCGATTGTGGCCGACGGACGGCTCAATCACAGATTTCGACTTCGATGGGAACATGGGGGGAAGCTCCTACAGGAGACCTATGACTCCTTGCGCAACCCCCGCGAAAACCAGGAATATAGGGGTGTTCGCCCCCGATGAACCCTCAGATTGAGTTCCCGACAACCCGAGAAATGACTACAACCGGAACTGCGGACAATTCGAGCCCTCTATTGCGCGTATTGGTCGCCGATTCCGCCCCCATGTACTCCGCTTTGCTCGCTCGAGCCCTGCATCGACACGGTCAGTTGGAAGCGGTCACGGCCGCCAATCCGCAGGAGTTGATTGAGGCCACCGAAAGCGGTCTATTCCATGTCGTCCTGATGAGTGCTGAATTCCACGAAGATACCTTGCAGACTCTCCGCTTGTTACGTCGGGTCCGGAAAATCGACTCGAGCCTCGCTCTTGTGGTGTTGTTGAACGTGCTTGATCGGGAATTGATGGTCAAGCTGTTCCAGGCGGGCGCGCAAGGCGTCTTCTTACGTTCGGACAGCCCCGCCCACTTGGCCCGGTGCGTCGAGTGTGTCTCCCGTGGAGAAATATGGGTGGGCTCGCCGGGGCTCAATATCCTCGTAGACGCCTTATCCGAACAGCCCGTTCAAACCTCGAAGGCGCAACCGATTTCAGTCCTGAGCCGCCGCGAAGAAGAAGTGGCGCTTCTGGTTGCCGAAGGCCTGAGCAATCGCGAAATCTCCGACCGATTGCAGCTCAGCGAACACACCATCAAGAACTACCTTTTTCGCATGTTCGAAAAATTGGGCGTTACGACCCGCGTTGAACTGGCACTCTATTCCCTCGAACAGCGTGCCGCCCACCCACTCCCCCCGTCTTCCTGACGTGTTAAACCGCCGGCCGCGACGCGCACAAGGCCTTTCGCCGCCCTCAATTCCGTCGATGGCCACATATCACAACGTTGGAATGGGTTCCGGCGGTAAACTGATAAAGTAATAATTCCTTAAACGTTCGTTTGAATCTCCGATTCATAAGGGGTCTCCATGCGCATCACCGTGGTCGGTTCTGGATACGTCGGATTGGTAGCGGGAGCATGCCTCGCGGATATCGGGCACCACGTCATCCTTGTGGACAATGACGAGCAAAAGCTGGCCGCGCTCGGCAAAGGCGAAGTTCCGATCCACGAAAAATTCCTCCCGGAATTGCTGGAGCGCCACCGCGGCGGCCGCATGACCTTCTCCGATAATCTAGCCGAAGCGGTGCGCTCAAGCACGGTCATCTTCATCGCCGTCGGTACTCCTCCGACGGAAGAGGGCGAAGCGGATTTGTCTTACGTTGAGTCCGTGGCACGCAGCATTTCCGGCGGCATCAATGGCTATAAAGTGCTGGTGGAAAAAAGCACCGTTCCCGTCTACACCAGCGATTGGATCCGCAAAATTATCTTGCGCAACGCTACTGCCCCCGACTCTTTCGACGTGGTTTCGAACCCTGAATTCCTTCGCGAAGGCTCCGCCGTGACGGACTTTCTTTATCCGGACCGCATCGTGGTTGGGGCGGATAATGAGCGCAGCGCCGCTGTCTTGCGCGAAGTCTACGAGCCCCTCACCAGTGCAAAGTATTATCGTGAAAAAACTGCTATTCCAGGTCCAGACAACGCTGCAGTTCCTCCGCCGATTATCATTACGAGCGCCAAGAGCGCGGAACTGATCAAGCACGCTTCGAATGCATTTCTCGCGATGAAGATTTCCTTCATCAACGCGGTCGCTTCGATCTGCGAATCCGTAGGAGCCAACGTGCAGCAGGTGTGCCAGGGAATCGGCACCGATAGCCGCATCGGCCCACGCTTTTTGAATCCTGGCATCGGCTACGGCGGTTCTTGTTTCCCCAAGGACTTGCTTGCATTTCGTTCCGTCGCCCGGCAGTGTAATTACGAGTTTCGCCTTCTCGATGAGGTCATCCGCATCAATGAAGACCAGCGCCAAAGATTTCTACGGAAAGTTCGCAATGCCCTGTGGACCTTGCGCGGGAAGCGTCTCGGCGCTCTTGGACTGGCCTTCAAAGGGGGCACGGACGACATCCGCGAATCACCCGCCGTGCTGCTTATAAAGTCACTCGTACAGGAAGGATGCAAGATTTCTGCCTACGACCCGGCGGCGCGTCCCCGGGCGGAGGAAGAGTTCAAGTCGTCGATTGAGTTCGCCACCGGCCCTTATGAAGCGGCACGTGGAGCCGACGCGTTGCTAATCCTGACCGAGTGGGAAGAATTTGCCCACTTGGATTTGGCGCGTCTGCGAAAAGAGTTGAAGGATCCCATCATCATCGACGGGCGCAACCTGTACGATCCTCAAACGATGGCGGAGAATGGCTTCACCTACTACAGCGTGGGACGGCCTGCGGCTAGCGCTGAGACTTTGCAAGACGCAGCCGCGAGTCTAATCAAAATCAGACAGGCATGAGTCCACCGCCCAAGTCACAGCTGAGAGCCTTGGTTACCGGAGGCGCAGGTTTCCTGGGGTCGCACTTGTGCGATGCACTCCTCGTCGAAGGTTATTCGGTGGTTGCCATCGACAACCTGCTCACTGGTAGACTGGCCAACATCGAACATCTCAGCCGTGAGTCGCACTTCGAGTTTGTCGAACTCGACATCAACGACCCCTTCGATTGCGGACACGTGGACTACGTCTTCCACTTCGCTTGCCCCGCGAGTCCGGTCGATTACACAGTCCATGGAATCGAAACTTTGAAGGTTGGCTCGCAGGGCACATTCCACGCCCTCGATATCGCACGAAAGTACGGGGCAAAGTTTTTGACTTCGTCCACCTCGGAGTGTTATGGCGACCCGCTCGAACATCCGCAAAAAGAAACTTACTGGGGCAACGTGAATCCCATCGGTCCGCGCTCGGTTTACGACGAAGCCAAGCGCTTCAGCGAGGCGGTGACCATGGCTTACCATCGCTATTACAAAGTCGACACGCGCATCGCGCGGATCTTTAATACTTATGGCCCGCGCATGCAACTGAACGATGGACGCGTCGTGCCCAACTTCATGAAGCAAGCCCTAGCCGGCGAAGATCTCACCGTTTACGGCGACGGCAGCCAGACGCGCAGCTTCTGCTACGTGGACGACGAAATCGACGGCTTCATCCGCCTTTCGAAATCAGACGAGCATCTTCCTGTGAATTTGGGCAATCCGGATGAGTTCACCATCCTCGAATGCGCTCAGCAAGTGATCAAGATTACCGGATCGAAAAGCAAAATAGCCTACGCGCCTCTGCCCGCCGACGACCCCAAGCAGCGCCAGCCGGACATAACTAAAGCGCGACGGCTCTTGCAGTGGAAACCGAAGACAAGTTTGGAAGCAGGCCTGAAACTCTCATTGAAATATTTCCGGCATGCAGTCCTCGAGCAAGCCGACGCACGAACCGTGTAGGCGCGTGCGTCCCCGCTCGTGCGAAGTCACGACGAAGCGTCTTGAAAGTTAGGCTCACCGCACTTCCAGCGAAACCAAATCTCCTGCATCCACGCTGCTCGCCTTGTAGTTAACTGACACCATGCGATTCGTCCATTCGCAAGAGAACTGTTCGGCCCCGACCAATGCCAGTTCTTTGTAATCCTGCGTACGGAACTGAAAAGCCTTACCCCCTGAACTTACGGTGAGGATTGCGGCGGGAGGGTGCGGGCAGTCCACGCGAACGAGTCTTCCTTTCAGAAATACCACGGCCCGCTTATCGATTGCAGGCGACTTGGACTTAGCATCCATCACTCCGTTGTCAGTATCGTCCTCTACATCAATTTCTTTGTCGCCCATCAAGCGCGCCAGTTGCGCGGACGGACTCTGATCGTTCTCCGCTGGAGTATTAGTCACCGGAGGCAACCCGTATTTCTTCAAGTTCGGAAGCGCGTCGAGATTCTTCTGGGCCGTCTGAGCAACTTCTTTGTCGGAGCTGTCTTTCAGGCTCGCGAGCGATGCAGACGCCGCGTCCCATTTCTTTGCGGCGATGTAGATGAGCGCCATATTAATTTGATAACGCTCATTGCGCGGACTAAGCAGAATTGCAGCATGCATGGCTTCCATAGCGGCATTGATGCCCCCGCCCTGCAGACGGGCGACTCCGAGAAGGTTGTCGGCTTCGGCGAATTCAGGGTCGGCATCGAGCACAAAGCGCAGGTCCTGCATCATGTTCGCCAAGCTTTGAATGGGCTGTCCGCTGGCACGGGCGACTTTTTGCTTCAGCAGACTCAACACGAAACGCGCCGCAACATTCTTGGGATCGAGCTCAAGCGCAGTCTGTAATTCCTGCGCGGCTTGATCGAAGTGCTGATGTTGCATGGCATCCAGAGCCAGAGCGCGATGAGCGGCGGCATTGTCTTGCTTGGGTACCGCAATGATTTCGTTCAGCTCAGCTAGCGCCTGATCGCGATGCTCAGGGATGCGAATCGCCAGCCCCGCGACCAGCGCCTGCGCTTCCGGCGTGGGAACATCTTCGGTGCTTGATCCCACAGTGATCGGGTCAGGTACGGTAATCTGGCGAGTCACGCCCCCGCCCTTCGCAACAGGTGGTGCTGTCGGACTCGCGACCTGCGAGCTGAATTGATCGAAATGCGCGCGCACCGCTTGTTCCAACTGAGCCGAAGTCTCTCCAAAAGCTTTTTGTATGGCTTGATCGACCGGCAACTTTTGCATCTCAACCATGCCGAAGTACGCGCCTGTCTCGGACAACTTATCTTCTCCGGCGAGGTAGTGCATCGTAATCCAGGACTGAGCACGAAATTGGTCGGAGTTCATCGTGACCGTCGAGGCCTTCGAGCCGGTCTTGAACAAATCGGCGATTGGGACCCACTTCTTCTGCTGAAGAATCTGCGTCAGCGAGCCCGACTGCGGATCAGCTCCAATGGTTGCTTTCGGCAGCTTCTTCGACAATTGAATGCTGGAAAAATATGAAATCACACCCTCGTCGAACCAGGGCTGTGTCGGAGGATAGTTGTAATTCAACAGCAGCGCAGCCAGATCGGCGGAAACATTCGACCAACTCTCCGATTGGGATAGGTCGAGCGCAATATAATCGCGATCCTCTGCGACCAGGAAGAATCCTGGCCGTTGCGCTTGCCGCGCGGGCGCGAGCTTCAGATATTCGTCGTGGTCTTTACAGGCAATGATTTCGAGCGGGATCGGAATATGGATCACGTCCTTACTTAGCAAATCGCCGAATGCCGCACGCATCTGCTCGAAGCGGACGGCAACTTCGTGTCCATGATCCTGATCGGCATCAGTCAGCACAGTGAAGTGCGCGGAGCGGATGCGAAGCCAGTGCGGCTTGCTGTCGGACGCAGCAGCAGGCAATAAAAGAATCGCGATGAGCGCGAACGTGACGGCAACGCGACGCGACCTAAGGGTTTTCCTAATCACGAGACTCGGCTTCTAAATTCGGCGGACTCAATCCGCCACTAGGTGAGATGCTAGCACGCACTCATTCCGTCACCCCATTCAGTCGATGCAACGACCAACTAGCAGATTCGGCGACGACTTCGTCGTCATCATGCACTAATCGCTGGAGCAAGGGAATGAACGATGCATCTTTACTGTTCCCGATCGCGATCACGGCGTTGCGCCGGAGACCAGAAAGTTTGGTGCGGCGAACGGGCGATCCGCGAAACTTCTCGCGAAATTCTTCCTGCCCCATCAACGCCAGCCACTCGAGCGCGGGGTTGACCAGACCTTCGCGCGGATGAAACTCTTCGACAATCGTCGCCGGGGCTCTGCGATTCCAGGGACACACGTCCTGGCAAATGTCGCAGCCGAAGACGTGGCGACCAATGCCTTCGCGAAACTCTTCAGGAATCGCTCCACGCTTCTCAATCGTCAGATAAGAGATGCACCGGCTGGCATCGAGTTGATAGGGTGCGATGATCGCGTCCGTCGGACAAGCATCGATGCATCGCGTACAATTCCCACATCGGTCAGCAGCCGGCGAATCGGGAGTCAAGTCGAGCGACGTCAAAATCACTCCCAGAAAAAGCCACGAACCGATCTGCTGATTGATAATGCAAGTATTCTTGCCAACCCATCCTATGCCAGCCAGCCTGGCGTGGACACGTTCGACGACCGGACCCGTGTCCACGTAGCAGCGAGTTTGCAGATCGTGCTCCGAGGGAAGCGCGGCACGAATCTGAGCTTCGACTTCGCGCAACTTCCTTAAGACTGCATCGTGATAATCATCACGGCTCCAGGCATAGCGCGAGATCCATCCGCGCTTGGAATCTCGAACCTCCGTGGAATAAGGCTGCGCGGTGTTGTAGTTAATGGCGCAAACAATCACGCTTCGCGCCCACGGAAAGCTAGCCCGCGGGTCGGCCCGCTTCAGTTCCCCGCTCTCATCGCGGGCTTCCAGATAATGCATTTCACCGGCGTGACCGGCGTCGATCCAATCTTTAAAACGCTCGCGATCGACGTTCGAAGCAACCGCCGCGATTCCCACGCGATCGAATCCCGCAGCTTCCGCGGCGGTTCGGATAATGTTCTTGATCGGAGAACCGAATTCCATGCCCAGATAACCCAACGAAATGTGACAAGTGAACTTGCGCCTAACAACGTTACGGGGGAACACTGCCTCAAGAGTCACGCAAATCGATTGCGCGTTCTCCAAATAAAATTGGCGGTTCAAGGAGAAAGCCTATGCCTCAACTAGCTCCCGTCCAGGTTTCCATTATCAACGCCAGCACTGTGCTCACCAACGAGGAAATTCTTCCCATCGTCAGCGCGCTGCAACAGCAGGTCACCCGCGACTTCCGTCCCGCCTGGGGCATCGACGCCAAACTGACTTTTTTCGCCACCGGAGCGCAGCCGCCTGCGGGCACGTGGTGGCTCACCATTCTCGACGATTCCGACCAAGCCGGAGCGCTGGGATATCACGACCTCACCCCTGACGGCCTGCCCATCGGCAAGGTTTTCGCCGGTACTGACCTCAAGCTCGGTAATAGCTGGTCCGTAACCGCCAGCCACGAATTGCTGGAAATGCTGGCCGACCCCAACATCAACCTCAGCGTGCTGGTTCAGGAAAATCAGCAAACCGCGGGGCTCCTCTACGCCTACGAAATCTGTGACGCCTGCGAATCCGACAACCTCGGTTACCAGGTTGAGGGAGTCACATTGTCGGACTTCGTTTATCCCACATGGTTCGAGGGCTTCCGCGCCGCAGGATCGATTCAATTCGATCAGACCAATCAGATCAACACACCCTTCCAGCTGCTCGCCGGAGGATACATCGGAGTGTTCGACATCACCGCGGGAACAGGATGGCACCAGGTGACCGCGGAGAAGCATCCGACCAGCGCCTCGAGCAGGGCCAGCGTGGGAACTCGTCGCGAACGGCGCCGCGTACCGCGCAGCCAGTGGCTTACCAGCCGTCCGCACAACGAGATCATGAAGCGGATGCACGATTACATTCAACGCATCGGCCGCATCGATTCTCGGCGACTCGCGGCGTAGTGATTGCACGAAAAAGGGAGCGGGAGCTTCGAGGAGCAGTATGCGAAGCTCCCAACCTACCCGTGTAGGCGCGCTCGTCCTCGCTCGTGCGGGACTAAAGAAATGTTTCGTAACTTCGGGGAGAGGCAGTTGACGCTAAACGCCCAGCTTCTTCACTTCTTCGTTGTAATACTTGCGGTAAAGAATATCCCACTCCTGGCTGCCTTCCAGGATGGTCTTTTTCTGGCTCTCGATTTTTTGCTTGGCGGCGAGATCGATTTTCTCTTCACGATTCAGCAACTCTTCGAGAATCTTCCGCACTTCGAGGCGGACGGCATTATGCTCTTTGGCAAACGTCACAGCGTCCATCTTGGCTAACGCGTCCGTGAGTTCGTGCGCCACTTTGTTGACTTTGTCGCGCGAGAGTCTCACAGCACCGCCTTATATTTCTTGCTGAGTTCACTCTTCACTTTGCGAAACATTTCCTGATAGTTGGCGTTGGTCTTGCGCATCTCCTCGGAGTAAGCCTCAAGAATGACGCGCACTTCATCATTAATGCGATCTTCGAGCGAGAGTTCTTCCAGGATCACAGCATGGGCCTTCTCCGTAACCGCAGCCGGAGCCTTGGTTTCGATCATCCCGCTATCGATGAGTTTTTTGGTGACTTCGCGGGCCAAATAGCCCACATATTCCTTGGAAAGGAGCATAGTGCAGTTCGTATCACTGTTGAAAACATGAGTTTATCACAGGCCCCGCCGCGGATTTCCTTGCCAGTCATGAAGACCTGGAAAGAGATTTTGCGACCTCCAGAATTTCGCCGGCGCACTTGCTCGGACGCCGAGCAAAAGGCATACAATCGGGAAATATCAATCTTTATGTCTCCCTTCCCTGACGATTTGGCCGCACTCAAAGACGACATGGTCGCCTTCATTGAAGGTCATGGCCTGCGCCGCTTTCACGGCGGTGTCGACTATGCCGACGTGCCCAGCGTCCTGTGGAAGACCGAAACTAATCCCGAGGGCTGGAAGGACTTCGTCGAACTGGCGAAAGCCTCCGGTGCGCCTTTCGTGACCATGGACTCATGGCGACTGCAGCGCGAGGAACTCGAAGACCTTCTCCACAGGCTGGCCGGATCTGAAATCGCAGGGGAGGAAGACTTGGAAGATGGCCGCTGGCTGCGCACCTACTCCGGTCGCACTGGATTCGTGCAGATCGGTTTCGCCCACCAGGGCGTCATGATGGTCTATGAAGCCGCCACCGAATGGTACGAGCGCTATCAGCGCCTGATGGATATGGCTGAAGACTTCGGCGGCATCACCATCGACGAACCCGGTGAAGACGAATTCTAGCTTCGTCGTCTGCCCAACAGTAGGCGGTCTGGTATTCTCCTCCCACCATGCGATGGATTTTCCGCGAGACTCATCAAAGCGAGGTTGCTCGTTTATCGCGTGAGCTGAGTTCATTATCCTGCCTGCGCTCGCCGCATGCGAAACTCACGCAAACGCTCGCCACTCTGTTGTTGCAGCGAGGAATCGGCGACGCACAAGCCGCAGAGAAATTTCTCAATCCATCGCTGGATCACCTGCACTCTCCTTACTCGATGAAGGGCATGACGGCCGCCGTCAGCCGGATCGAAGCAGCGCTGGACCACAAAGAAGGCATCTTGGTTTACGGCGACTACGACGTAGACGGCACTACCGCCATCGTCATCCTCAAGACAGCCATCGAACTTTGCGGTGGCACGGCCGACTTTCATGTGCCCCACCGCATCAAGGAAGGCTACGACCTCCGCGGCGATGTAATCGAACGCGCATCCCAGGCTGGGATTCGCCTCGTCGTCAGTGTGGATGCTGGTATTCGCGCCTTCGCAGCCGCCGAGAGCGCTAGCCGCGCCGGAGTCGACCTCATCGTCACCGACCATCATCTTCCCGGGCCGGACGGTTTGCCAAAGGCGCTCGCGATTCTGAATCCGAATCAAGAAGGGTGCGAGTATCCTTGCAAATCGCTGTGCGGCGCGGGCGTTGCATTCAAGCTGGCGCAAGCTCTGCTCGAGCGCCGTCTTCCGGATCGAGATCAACGACCGCTGTTGATGTCGTTTCTGAAAATCGTTGCCATCGCGACCGTCGCCGATTCAGTTCCTCTGGTCGGCGAAAATCGCGTCTTCGCCAAACTCGGCTTGGACGGCCTCCAGCGGGCTGTAAATCCGGGCCTGCGCGCGCTGATTGAGGTCGCGCAGCTCGGCAACAAGCCCTTAACCTCGACCGATGTTGGATTTCGAATCGCACCGCGTATCAATGCCGCCGGACGCATGGAAGTCGCCCGCGACGTAATCGATTTGTTCGGCACGAAAGACTTAACCGTCGCCCGAGAGATCGCGACCAAACTCGATCGACTGAACAGCGATCGCCAGGAAGAAGAGCGCCGCATCATCCAAGCGATTCACGTACGCACCGAAGGCGATCCGGCGCTCAGCGAGGCCTACTGCATGGTCATCGAAGGTGAAGGCTGGCATCGCGGCGTCATCGGAATCACGGCAACCCGCGTGGTCGAGCGCTATGGACGCCCCGCGCTCATCATCTCTTGCAACGGTGACGAAGCCCATGGATCGGGACGATCCATCCCGGCATTTCATCTATTAGATTCGCTCGAAGCCTGCGCGTCGTTGTTCACACGCTTCGGCGGCCATGCGCACGCGGTAGGATTTTCTCTTCCGACCGCCAGAGTTCCAGAACTTCGCCAACAGATGGACAAGTATGCCCGCGAACGCTTGACCCTGGTCGACTTTGAACCCGTGCTCCACATCGATGCCGAGATGTCTCTCGATTCCGTGCAGCCAGAATTGTTCGAGGCGCTGAAACGGATGGAACCCTTCGGCATGGGAAATCGCCAGCCTATATTCTCTGCAAGAGGAGTGCGGCTGATGACGCCCCCGCGCATTATGAAAGAGAGGCACATCAAACTGCGCGTCGCCGGCGTGCTTGCTGAACCCGAACTGGAAAACGAATTGACGGAAGAAGCGGTGTTGGCAACGCCGCGTTGTCATCCCGACGGCAGCGTCATTCCTCGCAGGGCCTCGTCCGAGACGAGAGCTGCAACCTCGCGGATGCCGGTCGCAACAAAAGTCCACAATGCTTTGGGCTGGAATCTGGCGGAAAAGATGCAGCAATCGGGCCTCATCGCTGGCGACCTCATGGATATCGCCTTCACCCTCGAATACAACAACCACGCCGACTTCGGCGGACTGGAACTGTCACTGAAGGACTTCAAAAGTGCGTCTTAGCAGAAGAATCACGAGCCGCGCGACCAGAATGCGGGATATGGGACGCTCGGCTAGCCCGTCCCCACTTCTTTCAAACGCGTGACGACCTCGGGGTTACTTACGATGTGCCCACAAGCTACATCTTCCAGTCCCTTGCGAATCAAGTCGTCCTGATACGTCTGAATCTTGATTCTCGAGGTCATTCTCGCAACCTGACTCACGCGATCTTGATCAGCTTCTCCACCAGTTCCGAGTAGTCTTTCTTTTCTAATCCATGCTCGCGCTTGTTATATTCATCCACCTTGCTGGAATAGTTCATGGAGCAGAATTTCGGGCCGCACATCGAGCAAAACGCTGCTTCCTTGTAGAAGTCGTCGGGCAGGGTTTCGTCGTGCATCGCGCGCGCAGTTTCAGGGTCAAGTGATAAAGCGAACTGCTTCTCCCAATCGAATTTGTAGCGCGCATAGCTCAGGGCGTCGTCGCGGTCCTGCGCTCCGGGACGATGTCGGGCCACGTCGGCCGCATGAGCCGCGATCTTGTACGCGATGATGCCGTCTTTTACGTCTTTTTCGTTGGGCAATCCCAAGTGCTCTTTCGGAGTGACGTAGCAGAGCATCGCTGCGCCATGCCAGCCGATCATGGCCGCCCCAATCGCGGAGGTGATGTGATCGTAGCCTGGCGCAATGTCAGTGACCAGCGGGCCTAGCGTATAGAACGGGGCCTCGTAGCACAATTCTTTCTCTTTATCGACCTGCTCTTTGATCTTGTCGAGCGGCACGTGGCCGGGGCCTTCGATCATGACTTGCACGTCATACTCCCAAGCTCTTTTCGTCAACTCGCCCAGCGTCTTCAACTCCGCGAACTGCGCTTCGTCACTGGCATCTGCAATGCAGCCCGGACGCAGGCCGTCACCGAGAGAGAAGCTGACGTCAT
>Ga0181531_10001489_pt1 | contig 14807 bp, 13 predicted proteins | sample PEATcosm2014_Bin_38_FD_119743 | JGI IMG/M metagenome (GOLD analysis project Ga0181531, IMG submission 119743) | Peatland microbial communities from MTU Mesocosm Facility, Houghton, MI, USA - PEATcosm2014_Bin11_10_metaG | ecosystem: Environmental > Terrestrial > Soil > Wetlands > Peat | place... | reverse complement strand
TAATTTAGCGTGGCGCCCCCGGGAAGCGTGCCGGGGAGCAACAGCGCCGGCGCAGGAGGCGGCGTGGCCTGATCCGCCAGCATCGATCGCGTAGCTGGAACACTGAGCTCTGCGGCTGCGCGAACCAGGGAGGCTGCGGATTGCGGGCCCGCACTATCCGGCGGAGCCAGTGACGAACGCAACTGCTGGTTCTGCTGTTCCAGGAGAGCAACGCGGCGCTCCAGATCGAAGACCAGCTGCTTCAATTGTTCGACCTCGGCCGCGTTGGATGAGGTTTGCGCTGAGCTGTGCTGGCCGATCCAAAGAAGCGCAACGGGAAGGAGAGTGTATCGAACTACCAGCAAAATTCGAGGTGTCATAGGCCCGTACGTTCCCTCCCCCAGTAGAGGTTCGCCGCGCCTTAAGCCTACATAAGGAAGTCGTAAGGATTTCGTAAAGATGACCGCGGGCTCCGGACCGTCCGGAGCTTGCGGTCCTGCTTGAGAGAAATGCGAGGCTGCGTTCAACTCGCTCACAGTGGCCCTCAGAACTTGACCAAAATGGCGAAAGTGAGGATTTGTTGGTCGCGACGCAGATCGGCCTGCCACAGGCTTGGGTAGTTCGCATTTGCGGCGCACACGGCCTTGGCAGCGGCAATATTGGCGGCGTACTCCTGGCTGTATTTCAGGCCGGGCATCGCTGAATACCCAACGCCGGAGTCGGCTGACGTTGATCCGTTCGTGCAGGTAAAGTCCGCCGGGCTGCCGATCGCGGTGAGGGTGGTGCCTCCGGGAGGCGTTGAGCCGCCGCGGCCGGCCCAGTAAGGCACATCCGAGTGACGAAATCCGTACTCACTGCGAAAGGTGACGTATTGGGTGGGCATGTAGTCCCAGGTGATGGTTCCATCGGTGCCGTGGAAAGGCTGGCCCGGATCCTCCGGGAAGTAGGCGCTGCCGGTCACAGCTGTAGCTCCATTGATGGGAGGGAGCAGGACAAGATAGCGGCCGGGATTGTCGATCTGGCCGCCGCCAACAGTCAACCCATACTTGTCCTTGTCGAACCAGAGCCGGTTGTAGAGCATCCAGCCCAGAAAACTCTGCTTCTGGTAGTAGACAGCCGGCGTCGTGGAGGTGGCCGGCGTGAAGATCTTACGATCGGCCGATCCCGTGCAGGCTACTCCACTCCCGCTTTCGCAGCCGGCGTCGGCAGTGAGCGAGAAAGCCATCCGGTTGAGTTTGTTATCCGGCCTGTCGTAGTACTTCAGCTCGAAGCTGTTGTCGGTGTGTAACCGTGTGCGGCCGCGAATCCCGAAGTCATCCTCGCCATAGCCGTAGTTGTTGGAGATGATATTGATGCTGCTGGTCGGAGTCCACTTGATCTGTCCGCCCAGGCCCGGCTTGGTGCCGAACCGTGCGTAAGATTGCCAGCCATTGATGAACCAGGGCTCGATCTTGAGGTGCTGCGTGGGAAAAAACTGAGCGCGCACGCCGTTGAAGAACCACGGGGTGTTGGAGGAGACGAAAGATGGCTGATAGGACCAGTTATCGAAGTTATAGTAACTAAACAGGCCGATGTAGGACAGGAAAATGCCGGCATCGAGATTAATACCGTGCATACGGTCCCAGTGATAACCGCCATAGGCTTCGGCCAGATAACGGTATGCATTATCGAGGTCCCACTGGCCGCGGCTTACGCTGGCGTCATTGCGCGGGGTAGTCACGGAGTATTCGCCGAACTGGGTCATGAGGCGGGCATGCACATGGTCGATCAACAGGTCGCCGCCGATACCCAGTTGCTCGAGCTGAACCTCCTGGGCGCGAAACACCTCGCTCGAACCGTTGATGGTGTCGTCGGCCGGGTGGTTCAGGTCCAGGTTGTAATTCGAATCGACACGGATTTCCGGCGTGAAGTACTTCGTGCACAGCGGGCAATCGATGGTGCGGGGATTGCCGTTCAGCCAACCCCACCACGCGTCCGCAAACGGCGTCATCTTATCGACGGGAGGAGTCTTGCCGGGGGTGTCCGCGGCTGCAAGCGTGGCTGTGGGAACAAGGGAGGATGCACTGGATGCGGCCGTTTGGGCGCTGGCAGCGGCAGGCAGAAGGTGGTCCTTTGCCGTCGTCAGCTCGGCGGCAGTTGCGGCTGCCATGGCATCCGGTGGTGCGTCGCCGCGCGCTTTGAGCTGTGCTTCCAGCTCGGCGATACGCTGCTTCATGGCAGCGAGTTCCCGCAGGATCGCTGCGTTGTCGCCGGCCGGCGAGGCGATGGGGCCTCCGGAGCTCGTGTCGGAACTGACCCGCGCAGTGCCGGGGGAAGCCGGATCCTGGGCCTGGGCCGCGGAGACGCGAGGAATCAGAACAAGGAGCGACAGCGCAAGGAGCGACAGCGCGACGGCGCGGCGTGCGGCCATCTGCCGACACACGAAGAATGGACGGATTAGCAACATGGGTAATCCTCTCGGCTGCACTATAGATGCTGTGAGTGGAGCATTGGCTCGCGGCAGCCTGCGGCCAACTTCAAAGATTAGGGCGTCAACAGGAAAGGAAGGCGAAGGAAGTTGTCAGGGATTCATAAAGGCCGCATTTGGATTGAGCCGAGTGGAGACTATGCGGCGGCGCCGCCCTCGGGCAGGAAACGATAGCCAACCCAGGGCTCGGTCTGTATGTATTCCTTCGACGCGTCGCCCTGCAGTTTCTTGCGGAGCTGGCCGACGAAGACGCGGAGATATTCGGGCTGCTGCGCGGATTGGGCGCCCCAGACCGAGGTCAGCAGCACGCGATGGGTCAGGACCTTGCCGGCGTTGCGCGCGAAGAGGAGCAGAAGATCGAATTCCTTGGGGGTAAGATGTACGGCGCGGCCGGAGACGGCGACAGTGTGCGCAGCAGGATCGACGAGGAAGTCGCCGACCTGAACGGGCTCGTCGCCGGATCGCTCGGGCGCGCGGCGCAGATGGGCGCGGACGCGGGCGAGAAGCTCCTGGATGCTGAAGGGCTTGGTGACGTAGTCGTCGGCACCGGCGTCGAGGGCCTCGACCTTGGCGTGTTCCTGATCGCGCACCGAAAGGATGAGAATCGGGGTGCGATTCTTGCGGCGAATGGCGCGGCAGAACTCCACGCCGCTCATGCCGGGCATCATCAGGTCGGAGATGACGAGGTCGGGGTTCCACTCTTCGAAGAGGCGCAGAGCCTCTTCCGGATCGTTGGCGGTGCGGACGTCATAGCGCTGTGCAGAGAGGGAGGCGCGCAGTACGCGCGTGATCTGAATTTCGTCGTCCACGACGAGGATACGTTCCGCCACGAATCGAGCCCCGGTTTATGATCGCCTGACATGGAGAAGCATACGCCGAGGGGAATAAAGATTTTATTGCGATACGCTGCGCTCACCGCGGCGGCCGTGCTCCTCGTGCTGTTTTTCCGCAGAGTGGTCTTTGCAAACCAGACCACGGTGGCGCTGAGCTTCGTGATGCTGATCCTGCTGACGGCTTCGCGATGGCGGCTGTCGTACTCGGTGTTTTTATCGGTCGTGTGCGCGCTGTTGTACGACATTTTCTTTCTGCCACCGGTGGGAAAGCTGGTGATCGCGGATCCCAGAAACTGGGTGGCGATGGGAGCTTTCCTGTGTTGCGCGGTGACGGTGAGCCATCTGGCGGAGCGGGAACACCTGCACGGGGAGACGGCCGAGGGACGACGGCGGGAGGTAGAACGGCTGTACGAATTCAGCCAGCAGCTCCTGTTGCAGGAGGACCTGCACGGCGTGGGCAGGACGACGCCATCGGTGGTGGCGGCGGTGTTTGGATTGCGGGCGGTGGCGCTGTATGTGCGGGATGAAGACGCGGCGTGGTACTCCGATCCGCAGAGCGAGCTTCTGCCGCTGGTGGATCTTAAGCTGGCGGCGAACCAGAGCGAGGCGGGGGTGACGTCGCATGATGGATGCCAGGTGATTCCGCTGACGCTGGGGATGCGGTCGCTGGGCGTGCTGGCCGTGACGGACGGCGGGTACTCGCCGCAGGTTTATGAAGCGATGGGGAGCCTGGTGGCGATTGCGCTGGAGCGTGCGGCGACGGTGGAGCGGAGCAGCCGGCTGGAGGCTTCGCGGGAAGGCGAGCGTCTGCGGACCGCGCTGCTGGATTCGGTGACGCACGATTTGCGCACGCCGTTGACGGCGATCCGCGCGGCGGCGACGACGATGGTGAGCCAGCCGGATTTGCCGGAGACGGAGCGCGCGGATCTGGCTGCGGTGGTGGATGAGGAGAGCGCGCGGCTGGATCGGCTGATTGGCCAGGCAGTAGAGATGGCGCAGTTGGATGCCGCGGCGGTGCAGATCAATGCGCGGCCTCAGGATGTGCGCGAACTGATCGAGACCACGGTGGAAGAGATGCGGCCGCTGTTGCGGGATCGTCCCGTCGAGGTGGAAGTGGCCGCCGATGTGTCGACGGCGCCGATGGATCGGGCGCTGGTGCATCGGGTGCTGCGGCATTTGCTGGAAAACGCGGCGCGGTATTCGCCGGCGGGATTGCCCATTGAAGTTCGCGCCATGAAGGACGAATACCGATTGCTGGTGACGGTCGCGGATCGCGGGCCGGGCATCGACCCAGGCGAACAGCCGTTCGTCTTCGACAAGTTCTTTCGCGGCAAAAAGCAGCGGAGCCGGGTTGCGGGGACAGGCATGGGCCTGGCGATTGCGAAGGCCATTCTGGAGGCGCACGGGGGAGGCATCGAGTTGAAGAGCGAGGCGGGGAAGGGAACACGATTCACATTCTGGCTGCCGTTGAAGGTCGCCGAGTTCAACGATTGAATATGATGTTGGCTGCAATGCGAACGCGGCGGGACTTTCTTCTGAATTCGGCAGCTTTGGCGACGGGCGCGGCATTGGCCGGGCCCGTTGCGTGGGGCGCGGAGCACATTCCGCTGGGCGCACAACTCTACACCGCGCGCCATCAGGCAGAGGAGGATCTGCCTGGGGTTCTGCGTCAGATTCGCGCGATTGGATACGCAGAGGTCGAAACCTACTCAGGACTTTATAAGCGTCCCGCGGCAGAATTGCGGCAAATCATTGCGGATGCGGGATTGCGCGCGCCGAGTGGGCACTTCGGTTATGGCGAACTCGACGGCCGATTCGATTATGCGAAAGCGCTGGGGCTGGAGTGGATCGTCTGCTCCGTTATCGATCGGCCGCTGTGGGGCACGGTGGAGGGATTCACGACGGCGGCGAAGCAATTCGACCTGTGGGGGCGGCGCGCGAAGGATCTGGGCATGCGCTTTGCATTTCACAACCACGACTATGAGTTTCGGTCCCTGCCGCCCCGGCAAGCCAATTCGGGGCTTTCCGGGGCCCCCGCGCTGGGTTCGAAGACAGGCTACGACGTGCTGATCGCCGAGACCGATCCCGAGCTGGTGTTCTTCGAGCCCGACGTCTACTGGGTCGCGGAGGCGGGACTCGACCCGCTCGAACTGCTGCGGCGGCTGGGCCGCCGGGTGAGGCTGCTCCACCTCAAGGACCGCAAGCCTGGATTTGTAACATCGACTGATATGAATGCGGAGTCGCGGCATTTCGCGGAAGTGGGCAGCGGCAACCTCGACTGGAAGCCGCTGCTGGCCGAGGCGGAGCGGCTCGGCGTCGAGCACTATTTCGTGGAGCAGGACGAGACACCCGGCGACCCGATCGACAGCCTGCGAAAGAGCTACGAGTATCTGCGCGGCATCACGTAGAACGCAGGGCCTTTCTGATGATCGCCGTTATTGGTGCACGTAGCCCCGGTTCGCGTTGTAGTCGAAATGGATGAGGCCGTCGCGGTAGTCGATACGCAGCGTGGTGAGTGCAATGGTATTGGCCCCGATCAGGCCAGAGATCTCCATGCCGCTGCCGCGGCTGATGCTGGACAGATCGAAGGCGGGCGTTTCCACCGCGGGCTGCCCGAGGTTCGCGAAATAGAAGGTGAGATTATCGGCCAGATAAGTCTCCTTCACCGCTCCGCTGATGCCTTTGACGGTCAGCTGATCGCCCGCCGGATGAACCTTCGTGACCTCGCGCGCGGCATCGGGGGTTACGGAGGTCGAGAAGGCGCCGGTATCGAGGATGAAGAGCTTCGTCACTTTGCGGTTGAGGGAAACGGGCAGCATCAGCGCATGACCGACGCGAAAGACGGGAGTCCAGTCCTTCATCTCCGGGGCGATGTAGCGGTCCCAGGGGCCGTGCGGTTTTGGTTTCGCGGCGGGTGGGTTGGCCGAGGTTTCGTCTGACGCTTCCTGGTCTGTGGCTGTGGCGCCGGCGGGTTGGTTCGATTCGAGACTCGCCGGGGCAGCTTCTTCGCCGGGCCGCGGCGGCAGGGGATCGAGGCCCATCTTGCGCATCGGGTAGTCGAGCGTGACCAGAAAATTGGCGAACACGTCCATTCCGATGAGGCCATCCTCGTCGACAACGTTGCGAGTGTCCAGAACGCGAACCGCACAATCATGAAATTCCAGATCGCCGATGCGGATGGAATCGGCGTAGGCGGTGTAGCCCGCTTTATATCCCTGGGAGCCGATGCCGCCCATCTCCGTCTGCGATACGGCTTTTAGACCGGCCCGTTCCGCCACGGAGCGGCTAACAAGAATGCCGCCTGCCCCTGTATCGATCTGTAGCTTTGCTTTCTCGCCATTGAGCCGGACGTCGAGGCCGAAGGCGCGGATGCGGTAAGCATCCTCCATCAAATAGGTAAAGGGCAGCTGGGTGGACGTGGTCGTCGAGACCAGGCGGCAGGGTCTGCGGGGCTGGGTAGCGGAGTTCTTCATGAACTCGAGAAACATCCGCATATGGCGGATGTCCTCGGGATCGTCGCCGGTGGGCGAAGCGAGATACGCCTCGAGCTCGCGGATGCGGTCGGCCATCGGCAGGGATTGGATCCATTGGCTCCGAATCTCCGGATTCGCGGGATCGAGCATGTGGGCGGTGCGAGCCTGGAGCGCAGCCGTGGCGTAGAGGGAGCGAATTTGCGCCTCGCGCGCCAGCCACAGGTGGATGAGCGGATAGCAGGGATCGGCGGCGAGGGCGGTGGTGCTCGTGTCCCACGCCTTCCAGGGCAGCCCGGCTCGATACTGGGCGGCGGCCAGCGCTGTCAGGGCCACAGCACTATGGGGATCGGCGGTTGCGCCCTTTTCCGCCGTATCCAGGGCTTCGGCGACCTTCTGCTGGCGGAGCAGGGCGTCGACCTCGCCCGCGATGGCGACAGGGTTGTTCGGGGACAGGGCGAGCTGCTCCTGGTAAAGAGACAGCGCCTTGTCGTAGTCGCCATGCAGAAATGCGGTTCGGGCGTCGGAGGGCGTCTCGGTGGTCACGGGGCAGGAGACGGCGCGAGCCCTGGGTGAAGCTGCCGTGAACAGGCAGACAAGGCAGAGGTGCATCAGGATCGCGCGCAAGGAGCCTCCCATGAACCGCCAACAAGCTATCACAACGATGTTGGATTACAACCTCCGCGAGGGGGGCAGGAAATCGTTTGTAACACTGCGACTTTTCCGTCGCAGGCCCGTATATAGGCGCAGGGAGCCGGCGCGCCCGAGACGCGGATACAATGGGCGCACATGCTGCCCAAAGTTGCGAGGTGCGTCATGCTGTTTCCCTGGCGTCGCGGAGCCGGTCTCGCCGCTCCGGCGATGGTTATCTGTCTGAGCTTGCTGGCCGGGTCTCTGTGCTGCTCTGCGCAGCGCACCGGCGGCCGGCCGAATGTGGGCTCCAAATCGGCTCCCGCGCCTTACACCATTCCTGTCACGGTGCGTCGTGTGGTGCTCGATGTGGTAGTGACCGACAGCCATGGCGATCCGGTTCTGGGGCTGAAGAAGAAGGATTTTTCAGTCAGCGAAGAAAAGAAGCCTCAGGAGATTCGCTCCTTCGAGGAGTTCGACTTCAACGCACCATCGAATTTCGTGGCGCAGAAGATTCCACCTCTTCCGCCCGACACCTATGTGAATGTGGCGACGGCGCCGGAGCGCGGCCCGCTGTACGTGATTGTCTACGACGCGGTGCACATGCATCCTGAAGATCAGCCGCAGGCGCGCAAGCAGCTCGCGGATTTTCTGGCATCGAGGCCCGAGGGCACACGCTTTGCGCTGTTCCTGCTCGCGAAAGATTTTCACCTTCTGCAGGGATTCACGACCGACACCAACAAGCTGCTGGCTACCTTCGATCTGCACCGCAAAGACGGCGACATACCGCAGGCTTTCCTGTACGGCGCAAACTACGGCTCCGCGGATGTGGACATGCCGTTTGAGGTGATGACCTTCCTGGCGCATTATCTCGAAGGTTTGCCGGGGCGCAAGAACCTCATCTGGCTCTCGTCCGAGTTTCCGGCTACTGTTCCACTGTTTGGCATCCAGGCCATGGTGGTGGGCAACGTCATGAATGCCGCTCAGGGCTCGCCCCTGCAGGCGCAGGGATTCGACGGCAGCGCGCCGACCACGATGGGCGACAGCTGGGACTTCAAGGTATTGAAACAGGCGCTGGATGCGCTCAACGCTGCCGAGGTGTCGGTTTATCCGGTGAATGTGGCGGGGCTCAAGCCGGAGCTGATCGGCATTGACACCATCGCCGACCACATCGCCAACGTCACCGGCGGCCGCGCCTACTACAACACCAACGACTTCAGCGCAGCCATGAAGGATGCCGTGAAAAACGGCTCAACGTATTACGAGATGAGCTACTCGCCCACCAATCCGAAGGCGGACGGGTCGGTACGAAGAATCATCGTGAACCTCGACAAGAAGGGCTACACGCTCGAGTACCGCCGCTATTATTTCGCGGAAGATCCGGATGCGCCGCTCTCGAACGACGAGAAGCGGGCCGTGCTGGCTGTGGCCGACCAGGTAGTCGCGCATAAACAGGGCGATTCGCTGTATGCGTACATGCAGCACGGCGCGCCCATCGACCACGACATTGTTTTCCGCGCGCAGTTCCATGCCGGGCCCGCGGCGCTGGCTACGCCGGATCAGATGGCGGGTCTGGTGGAGCAGCCCGCGTACTTCGTGGTTCGCAAAAGCGACAAGCCGGCAAAGTTGCCGCCGCCGATTCCGCTGCGCCCGTACACGATTGACTATCTGGTGCTCGATCAGAGCGCCGAGACGCACACCAACGGGCAGGTGCTGGAGTTTGCCGCCGGTGCGTTCGACGCCAACGGAAAGCTGCTCAACGGCCTTGCGCAGAATGCGGTACGCGATCAGACACCGGACAGCAACGGGAAACAGCGTCCGATTTTCCGCGCGACGCAAACCCTGGAAGTGCCGGCCGCCGCAGCCTGGCTGCGCGTTGCGGTCCGGGATGTGAACACGGATCGCATAGGGGCGATGGAGATTCCGCTGCCGCTGGAGAGTCAGAAGAACGAGACGGGCGCCGCGCAAAACACGGCTGGCCCGGCGAGCCCGAACAACTGACCGGCGGGATCGCCGACCGTCACGCCGGATCCTGGCCATAAGAAAAGGGAGGCCGAAGCCTCCCCATTCGCTGCGAAAGCCGGCGTGAATCAGGCCGCCTTCGCTTCAACGTTGATGCCCTCTGCCAGCGAGGTCAGCTTCTGGTCCGCTGCCTTTTCTTCCTTCAGCGTGGCCTCGAGCAGGGTCACAATTTGCTTCTCGCCGAGCAGGTTGGCAAAGGTGCGCGCCGAGCCGTAGGCGGATATTTCGTAGTGCTCCACGCGCTGCGCGTCGGCAATCAGGCCCGCGTCCAGCACAGCGGGCACGCCGCCTTCCTTGATCCGCTCGTCGGCCTCGGTGATCAGGCCCTTCATGCCTTCGCAGGTCTTGCCCTTCGGGCTCTCGTCGAGTTGCTCGAAGATCTTCTCCAGGCGCTCAACGTGACCCTCGGTCTCCTTCAAATGGCTTTCGATGGCCCTCTTCAGTTGCGGGTCCGTCGCGTTCTTTGCGACTTTCGGCAGGGCTTTGGTCAACTGTGTTTCGGCCGAGTAAAGGTCCTTCAGTTCCTCAACCAGCAGCTCACGCAGGTTCTCATTCTTCATAGGGTGTTTCTCCTTGGGGATGGGTATGAAAAGGCGCCGGTCCGCGCAATATGGATGGGAAACCACCAGAGGTGGCCCCGAAAACCGGCTCATTCGGTGGGATGCGCGGATGACGCGGCGAGTTATCGGTGGATCGCCGCGCTATCGGAGAGGCACGCGCACGACCACAGCGCCGCCACTTTGCACCATCATCTCGGAGAAGGAATAATTGCCTGGCATTGTGAACGACTGATACTTCGCATTGAGCGCGACCACTTCGCCGATGGGTCGCGCGTGCGGACCGGTGGGCACCGTGAAGCTGACGCGGACATCCGGTTGGCCGTCGCCATCGAGGTCAATCTCCTCGCTGACGTGCCGGGGCAGTGCCGACACAGGCCTGAATGCAACCTGCACGAAGGCGTGGACCTGTTGTAGCGCCCGCGGCCGCACCGGCGCGTACACATCCGTCTGATACCTCCCGTGCGCCACCGTCCGCACGATGGTGCCGCCGCTGTAGGACGGATCCATGTGCAGCCCAGCATGGGCCACCGCGTTGGAGAAGACGCCCATCAGCACGAAAGGCACGCAGGCGGCGATCAGCAGCGTCACCGCCGCGCCTATGTAAGCCAGAATCGCCAGAATCCGTGCGCGCATCACGCCCCTCCTTTACCGCAGCGGCAAAAAGCCGATGATGGTTGAGATCGAATTCGCGAGGATGCTGCCGCCGAACATCGTGGCCATCGCCCACGCTCCATAAAGAAAGAGCAGCCGCGCGCGTTCCGGCTTCAGCGCGACCTTCGTGCCCTTCAGGTGCCAGACCGCCGCGCTCTTCTTGCAGCTGTCGACGCAGGCGCCGCACTTCATGCAGTTCAGCAGGGTCTTGCCCTCGCGAATCGACTCGGCGGAGAGGGCCATGGTCGGGCACGCGGTCTGGCAGAGCGTGCAGTCCACGCATTTTTCGCGGTCGAACCGAATTTCGAAGAGGTTGATCTTGTTGAACAGCGACTGAAACGCGCCGAATGGGCAGAAGAACGCACACTGCGTCCGCTTCCTGGTCAGATACGGCAGCACCACCACCAGTCCCCCGAAGAGCGTGATGAAAATCCCCATCTGAATCGCTGTCTGCACCGAGTGGACCGCGGGATATTCCGTCACCGTCTTGAACGGGCACAGCCACATACAGTACACGGGCTCAAAGAGCGCCGCCGACAGCACCACGACGAACAGCAGAATCGCCCACGGCACCAGCCGCAGGCGCGGATCGAGTTTGCGAATCTTCATGCGCTTGGGCAGCGCCGCAAAGCCCTCCTCGATGCCGCCGAAGAAGCATATGTAGCTGCACCATGCCTTGCCCACCACCAGCGTTAGCGCCAGCCACAGCCCGATCATGATGGCGATCGAGTGTGGGTTGCTGGCCGTCGGCAGAATGGACCCCGGAAAGATGATGGTCCTGGTCACCGCTGCCGGCAGAATCAGCATCGGGATCACCATGTAGCAGAACGGCGTGTCGCCGGAGACCATGCGCTCGATGGGGATGCTCATGGTGCCGCGCACTGCGACCAGGCTGGCGATGAAGCCAACGGGGAAGAGGAGTCCCAGAGCTACGAAGAAGTAGCGGCGCCAGCGATAAGTTTTGCCGGTACGCATCATCAGAAAGAACAGGGCCGTCATGAACAGGATCACAAGCAGCGCGCCGATGTGACTGTTGCGCCCGGGCTGCCTGAACGACGGCGTGAACATCAGCAACGCCCACAGCGCCATCGGCAGGGTGAGCAACACGGATCGGCCGACACTCCGAAACGCGGGCGGCCGGGGGAGAACGCGGCTAGCCATAAATCGCCTTCTCGATCAGGAGCGAGCCTCCGGTGAACCCGTACCAGCACGCCAGCAACACCGCGGCCATGCGGGCGACAGTCATGAATGAGGGCGTGCGGCGCACAACCCCCAGGGAGAGGAAAGGCATGAACCACACCGCTGTTCCGACAAAGAAGACGGCGAAGAACAGCAGCGCCGCGGCGAGCGTGGGCAACTGGGCAGCGCGAACCCCGGCGACCAGGAACGGCGGGCAAAGATTGATCCCGGTCAGGAAGCCCAGCGCGATGGCGCCCGTGGGCCGCGACTGCGGAGGCGCGGAGGAAGTGGTGCCGATCTGGACGAGATTGTTCTTCGACCGGACGAAACCGCAGCGCGCATGTGGCCAGGCCGCGGCGTAGATGAGAAGCCCGACGGCCAGCAGCACCTGCACGCCGCCCATGATCCAGAAGCGCGCATTCCCGGCGCCTGCCAGCGCAATGCCAGCCAGCCAGACGACCGTAGCGAAGACCAGGTATCCGGCGAGCCGCCCGCTGAGGAAGATCGACAACTGCCGCGCGTGGCTCCGCACCCCCTGGGGTTGCACCAGCATCCATGGCAACACCACGGGTCCGCACGACGCCAAACAGATCGGTCCCGTGGCCAGTCCCAGCATCAGCGCTTCAACCGCACTCGTCGAAAGGGAAGGAGCCGCCATTGCGGCGGATCGTACCGCGGCGCGGGTGTCGGAGGCAGTGACCGCCATCACGGGTTCGGCAGCAGATTTTCTCGGGTTACGACCGTGTTATGAAACCGCCGCGCGAGCACCGATCCCTCCCGTTTCCATGCAAAAATCGTGCAGTACAATCAGGAGAATGGTCGTGTCGCAGCTCCAGCTCTGGGTCGTTATCGCCGCGCCGTCGATTCTGGCGCTGGTCGGCATCCTGCTGAACCAGACCGGCCTGAACCGGCTTGATGGCCGCATCGACCGCGTCGAGCAGCGCATGGACCGGATGATGGACATCTGGAACCGCGACGTGAAAGATCTGCTGGGCATGATCTCCGACCACGGTCAGCGCATCGTGCGTCTCGAGGAACGCAGGTAGCAGACTCCCCGCGCTGCATTGCTCGTTCCCCAAACCGGTCGCAATTCATGGGTTCGTTTCGCCCCTCAGCCGTCTGTTATCATCGTGCGTTTCCTGAGGGGGAAAGGGGCCGGCGATGCGGAGTATCGTGTCCGCGCTGTTCCTGATGCTGCTGGTGCCTGCAGGATGGGCGCAGGTCCTGGCCAACCAGCCCTTCGACACAGCTCTCGGCCGCGCTCGCGCTCTCGAAGCCGGCGCAACGGCCACCGACGTTCCACATCACGTCCACTACGATCTGAAGCTCTACAGCCACAAAGGCAAGCTCACCACGGGAACCTGGGACATCTGGCGCGATCCGCTGCATTCCATCCGCGCCGACATCGTCGCGGGCGACTTCCACTACACCTACATCGAAGACCTGGCCCTCAAAAAACAGTGGCGGCACTTCAACATGCTTATGCCGCTCAAGGTCTACGATCTCCGCGAGAATTACCGCGAGCCCGAATACGCCGACGCAGTTTTTGCCGCCAAACAGCCGAGGCATTATGTGCGTTTCCAGCAGATGGAGGGCTCTCCCTTCGAGTGCACGAATCAGGTCCTTCAGCTGCGCGTCTGTTTCGATCCGCTGGCGCACGTGCTGGCCTTCGCGGAGATGTTCAACCAGACGGTGACGTGGGAAGACTGGCAGCCGGTGGGAACGCACAGTGTGCCGCGGCGCTTCCGCATTTATGATGCCGGGCGGGTGATGGTGGAAGCTGCCGGCCACGCAGATTTGGTGAAGACCTTCCCGCCAAGCCTGTTTGTCATTCCGCCGGACCAGCCCGACATGGGCGAGCCGGAGGACGACGGATCAACCCCGCACAAGCTCATCAACCAGCAAGCAGTGAACCATTTTGAGCCGCTCCATGGCAATGTCCTGGTGCAGATTGAGGTCAGCCCTGAGGGCAAGGTGAGTAAGGTGAAACTAGTCGACGCCGATGACGACGACCTCGTCCATGAGTCGGAGCGCTTCGTGAAGCACATGACCTTCGCGCCACAGATGAAGGACGGCGTGCCAGCGGCCTTCGAGCAGTGCATTTATCTGCGCGACGCGTTTCCGGCGCAGTAGCCGCGGGGGGCGCTCAGGAGGACGATTTTAGAGCCGGCATCTCCTCTACGCGCAGCGTCTCCTCCGCAGCCAGATAGCTCTTGCGTCGGAACCAATCCTGCATAGCCTCGCGCAGCCGATCCAGCGGAACCCGTGACCCAGTCTCCAGCACGCCGTCCGCGACCGGCAGCGTGTCGTCAAAGATCGCATCGTTGGTGAAGTTGCGCATGGCAAAGTTGTCGATCCACGCGATGGGGCAGGGAACTGCCTGGCCCGCGGCGGTCACGCGTTCGATACACAATCTGCGAATCCACATAACAACGAGCGTACAGCGTACAGCGCTCAGCGTTCAGAATGGCGAAACGCCCGGCTCGATTCGAGCCACAGCAACAAGATATCAGTACCCCTTCGCGTGCAAAACGAAGACCGCAATCGAAGCCAGGATGCAGTAAATGCCGAAGTAGTGCCAGCGTCCCTTCTCCAGCCACGCGCTCAGCCACTTCAGCGCCACCAGCCCGGCGAGAAACGCGAAGACCATCCCCAGCAGGCTTGGCAGCGCGGCCTGCGCGAATCCGCTGGTATCCGCGTGATGCAGGCGCAGCGCCTCACGGCCAATCGCCAGCGGTGTGATGATCACCGCCAGCGCAAAGCTGAACGCCTCCACACGCACTTTTTTGATGCCCTGCAAAATGCCGACGGAAATCGTCGCGCCGGAACGAGAAAATCCGCGGAAGGGAAGGCACAAACCCTGCACCGCGCCAATGATGCCCGCCTGGCCGAAGCCAATCTGGTCCGACTCTTCGGAGTCGGGCCGGCGTCCTTCCTTCAGTCCAGCCACCAGAATCAAAATGCCCGCGGCCAGTAGCGCCGGGGCGACGATCTCGAGATGGCTGAAGAGGTCTTC
>Ga0181531_10001487_pt1 | contig 14824 bp, 13 predicted proteins | sample PEATcosm2014_Bin_38_FD_119743 | JGI IMG/M metagenome (GOLD analysis project Ga0181531, IMG submission 119743) | Peatland microbial communities from MTU Mesocosm Facility, Houghton, MI, USA - PEATcosm2014_Bin11_10_metaG | ecosystem: Environmental > Terrestrial > Soil > Wetlands > Peat | place... | reverse complement strand
CCAGGGGCTGACCTCTTCCGATATTCTCGATACGACGCTTGCCGTTCAGTTGAACGACTCGTGCGCGCTGATTCTCGATGACCTGAACCATCTCCGCTCGGCGGTCGCGACACGGGCACGGGAGTTCAAATATGTGCCGATGATCGGGCGCAGCCACGGCATCCACGCGGAGCCGATCACCTTCGGCCTCAAGCTGGCGCTGATGGTTGATGAATTTGCGCGGGCAACGCAGCGGCTGCTGCAGATGCGGGAGCGCATCCGGGTGGGGAAACTTTCCGGGGCGGTCGGCACGCATGCGCACCTGGACCCCGTGGTGGAGACGAAGGTCTGCAAGCGGCTCGGCCTCACCCCGGCGGCGCTATCCACGCAGGTCATCCAGCGGGACCGGCACGCGGAGTTCATGACCGTGATGGCGCTGATAGGGTCGAGCATCGACCGGTGGGCGACTGAGTTCCGGCACCTTCAGCGGACCGAAGTGCTGGAGGTCGAGGAGTTTTTCGCCGCCGGGCAGAAGGGCAGCTCTGCGATGCCGCACAAGCGGAACCCGATCACCGGCGAGCGGCTCAGCGGGCTGGCGCGCGTGATCCGCGGCAATGCCGTGGCGGCGCTGGAGAACGTGGCGCTATGGCATGAGCGCGATATTTCGCACTCGAGCGTCGAGCGCATCATCCTTCCGGACTCCTGCACGCTGATCGATTACATGCTGGCGACGCTCACGAAGTTGGTGGAGCGGCTGATCGTTTATCCGGAGAACATGAAGCGGAACCTCGAGATCACGAAAGGGCTTTACCACAGCCAGACGATTCTGCTGGAGCTGACCCGGCGCGGACTCGAGCGCAAGAACGCCTACGAGGCCGTCCAGCGGGCCGCGATGAAAACCTGGCAGGGCGATGTCTCGCTCCAGGAAAACCTGGCGGCGGAGCCGGAGATCGCCGCCGTTCTTTCCCGCGCGGAGATCGACAAGCTATGCTCGATCGATCATCACTTCCGCCATATCGACGCGACATTCGAGAAGCTCGGGCTTTGACCGCGGCACTTATCCGGCAATCACACAGCGGCGTGAAATATGATGGTTGGACAGACTGCGTCACAGCCCGGCTCTGAAAGAGCCATCGGAGATAGCCTGGGGTGCAGCGAAGCAGAACCCCGGGGATGTCCAACTGGATGCGTAGCGCACTGAAAGTGCGCGACAGAGAAATCTCTGGCTCGGCCCCCTGGAGAAACTTGGCAAATGCTAAATATAATTCAAATAAATCCCCTTTTATATTGGCAAATGTTCAATATAATGCAAGTGTGGAGCATGGATGGATGCCGTTTCTCCAAAAGGTGCCGCTGTCTCGCCAAGGGCCCCGCTCTTTCCGAGCCCCCGCCGGGCTGCCCCCAGACCCCTGCCGCGATTACCGCCCAAACCCCCATCAATACCCGAATTCCACCGATTTCTGACTCCTCCTTGTCCCGCATTGTCCCGCATTGTCCCCCATAACCAGCCAGCCCAATGTCTCCCGATTCACCCCCCGCTAATCATCAATTCCCTCTCATGCTCTTCCACCGCAAACCCCGGCCGGAATCCCGGATGCACCGCCTCACCCCCAAGCAGCAGGACACCGCGTTCGCCCATTGCCAGTCCATCTCGGTCCGGGATGCTGTCCGCTGGCTCAAGGAGCAATTCAACGTCACCCTCAGCAAATCCGCCCTCAACCGCTGGCTCCAGCAACAGCGCATCGAACGCTCCATGGCCGCCGAGCTCGCGGAACTCCGCGACAACCAACAAGGAGCCTTGCTCATCAACGACGTCGCGGCCGCATCCACTCCACTCACCGTCGCAAACAGCGTCCTCTTCGCCAACGCCGTCTTCAATGAATTCAGAAAACCCCCCGGCGAGCGTGATGAAAATCGCCTCGTCCGGTACATGGACCTCGCCCTCAAGGCCAGGGACCTCGAAATCAGGGCCAGCGCCGTCCAGTTGGCCGCCGAAAGGTTCCGATTCGATGCCGCCAGGAAGTCCTCCCATCAATCGGACGCAGAATTCCACGCCCAGGCCGCCGATGAACTCCAAAAGACCGAGGAGGCCATGCTCCTCCTCTTCGGCGAGCAGCCCGCCGGATTCAAAAGCGAGACCGGTATGCCCGTCGCCGAAACTGAAAGTTGAGTCAATTTCAGATTAGCATTCGCCGATTCCATCTGTATCTTCCACCTCCTTTCACAAATGAGGCGCTCACGTTCATTCATCATCATTAAACGGACTTTTGTTTTGCTCGCGCTGGTGGCGATTTTGCCCCTGAGCGGCTGCTCGAAGGTCAAGGGCCTGATCCGGCACGTCCTGCATCTGTTCCATCATGGCGCGGCGGCCGCGGAGGCGAGCCCGACACCGGCGCCGGCGCCCACGGCCACACCGACTCCGCCGCCCGTGCTGGCGTTTGCGCTTGCGACTCCCGCGTTGCCCACACCGCCCCCGGCCACCGCGATCAACAAATCAGCCTCGGTGATCGTGCTGCTCTATCACCGGTTTGAGGAGCATCCGCGCAAGGGCGATACGCTGGTTGTCACGCCCGAGGAATTCGACAAGGAGATGGGCGAGCTCAAAGACGCCGGGTTCACCGTGATCCCGATGCAGGATTTCATCGCGTGGCGGCACGGGGAGAAGAATATCCCGGCCAAGAGCGCCATCATCACCGTCGATGACGGATACCTCTCCGGTTATGACACCGCGTGGCCCATATTGAAGAAATACGGCTACCCGTTCACGGTTTTCATTTACATCGATTACATCGGCTCCGGCGGCAAATCGATCTCGTGGGATCAACTCGAGGAGATGCGGGACGCGGGCGTGGATATCGAGTCGCACACTTATTCGCATTCGCACCTCACCTCGCCTGGTTATGGCGTCGATGCGACCACCCGGGCGCGCGTGATGAAGGATATCCAGACCCTGGGCCGGGAAGGATGGCTGCACAAGGAGATCGTTGATTCCAAGAAAGTCCTCGAGCAGCAACTGGGGATCAAAGTGGATGCGTTTGCGTACCCGTACGGCACGGGCTCGAACGATCCGCATATCCGCGGGGTGGTGAAAGAGGCCGGGTATGACGTTGCCTTCAATGTGTATGGGCGGCGCAATGGATTCAGCTTCCCGCCCTATGACCAGATCGGCCGGTACGCAATCGGCGGCGACACCTCGCCCAAGATTTTTGACGACGCGATCAAGATGATCGGCGGTGGCGATACCGGGCCGGCGGCGGAGCCGGCGTTCGCGGAACTGGCCGCAGCCTCGATGATCACTGAGCCGATGGAAGGCTCGACGACCAACAACACGACACCGACCGTCAAGGCGAACCTTGCCACCATGGGCGCGGTCGATCCGGCGAGCGTGAAGATGCGCATCAGCGGCCTTGGGATGGTGCCGGCGACGTTTGACCCGAAGACGAGGATTGTCAGCTATACGATCACCGAGCCGCTCCCGAAGGATAGCTACACCGTTATCCTGAGCGCGACCATCGGCGGCAAGCTGGCCGAGACGCGGTGGACGTTCAATGTCGACCCGGCCGCCAAGCCCTCCGGCCCGGATACGAGCGTGCCGATGGGTACGCCGTAGGAAGACCCGACTCTCATGTTCTCGCAGCTAGGAGACAAACTTCAGGACATTTTCAAGGACCTCCGCGGTCATGGGACGATCAGCGAGGCGAATGTCAATGATGCGCTGCGCGAGGTCCGGATGGCGCTGCTGGAGGCGGATGTCGATTTCACCGTTTCGAAAAACTTCATCGCCCGGATCAAGGAGAAAGCGCTGGGCGAAGAGGTGCTGCGGAGCGTCACGCCGGGGCAGCAGATCGTCAAAATCTTCCATGATGAACTGACCGCACTGCTGGGCGGGGATCAGGCGCCGCTCAATCTCGAGAAGCCGGCGCGCATCCTCATGGTGGGCCTCAACGGCGCGGGCAAGACGACCTCCTCGGCCAAGCTGGCCAAGTACCTCAAGAAACAGGGTCGCGCTCCGCTTCTCATCGCCTGCGATCTTCACCGGCCGGCGGCCATCGAGCAATTGAAGACGCTGGCCGAGCAGATCGATGTGCCGATTTTTACCCCGCCGCCGGGGCTGAAGGATGTGAAGGAGGCGGCACGGCTGGCGCTGGCCTGGGCGGAGACGCAGACGGGGAATGTGCAGATTTTTGACACAGCCGGACGGCAGGAGATCGACAACGTCCTGATCGAGGAGATCAAGGGACTGAAAAACTTCCTTCAGCCCGGCGAAGTGCTGCTGGTGGCGGACGCGGCGACGGGCCAGCAGGCCGTGAGCGTTGCCACGCATTTCAATGACGCTCTCCAGATCACCGGCATCGTCCTGACCAAGCTGGACGGCGATGCCCGGGGCGGCGCCGCGCTTTCCATGCGGGAGGTGACCAAACGGCCTGTCAAATTCGCGGGCGCAGGAGAGAAACTGGATAATTTCGACCCTTTTTACCCGGATCGTCTGGCCAGCCGGATCCTGGGGATGGGGGACATTGTGTCGCTGGTCGAGCGCGCCGCGGAGGCCATCGACGAGGAGGAAGCGGCCCGGATGGAGCAGAAAATGCGGACGGCGACGTTCGATTTCAACGACATGCTGGCGCAGTTCAAAATGATGCGGAAACTGGGCCCGCTTGAAAATATCCTTGGCATGTTGCCCGGGATGAGTAACATGAAGGGCTTTTCACCCGATGAAAAACGGTTGAAAAGAATCGAGGCCATGGTGCTTTCGATGACGGATCAGGAGCGCAGGAGACCCGATGTTCTCAACGCCCGCCGCCGTCAGCGAATCGCCCGCGGCAGCGGTACCACAGTGACCGACGTAAACGATCTGATTCTCCAATTCAATCAAATGAAGAAGCTGATGAAGAACGCCGGAAAATTTAAGAAAATGATGATGCAACAACCCCGCGGCGCTGGTTTTCCCGGCCTCCCGAGGCGATAGAAAAAGAACAACGACAATTTAGATTATGGTTTCAATCAGACTTCGCCGCGAAGGCACGAAAAACGGTCCCTACTACCGCGTGGTGGTGACGGATCAACGCAGCCCGCGCGACGGGAAATTCATCGAGCAGGTGGGGGTCTATGACCCGCGCAAGACCGGCTCGAACAGCAAGCTGGCCGTCGAGCGGCTCGATTACTGGATCGGTCGCGGCGCGCAGCCATCGGACACCGTGGCGAGCCTGCTCCGGCGGGCGAAGCGCGAGGCCGGCAAGGCGACAGCGGCGGACTAGGGCTTAGCGAGCGCGGTCCCGATGGGACTTCGCGGTCCAGGTGGCGGGCTCCCGGCAGGGAATGTCCGGGTTAATCGTAATGGTTCCGCACGTGCGGCTTGCGCCGCGTCGCGGCAGTGGCCTAAAAGATCGGTGTGGAAGAATTTCTCGAATACGTCATCAAGCAGTTGATCGAGTTTCCCGAAGAAATGGTGCTCACCCGCGTCGACGCACCGAAGAAGGTGACCTTCCGCCTGCAATTGCGGCAGAGCGACATCGGGAAGGTGATCGGGAAGCACGGGCATACCATCGACGCGATCCGGAACCTGCTGGGAGCGGCGGCGGCGCGGCATGGGCAGCGGGTGACGCTGCAGATCGTCGAAGAGGGAACGCCGGAGAAGACGCCGGAAGGATCCGGGCGGCCGGGCCAGGCTCCCTAAAACATGCACACGTCCCACCTGTACTCAAAACCGGGAAGCAGTGTGAGCCAGGCGTAGGAGCGGGGAGCGCCGCGATTGGGGCGGGTGACGCAGCCGGGGTTAAGATAAACGGTGTCGCCGACCCGGTCATGCCGGGGCACGTGGGTGTGGCCGTGGAGGAGCAGGTCGATGCCCTTGGGCGGCTCCGAGGGAGGAACATGGACCAGCCGGATATGCCAGCCGGCGCGTTGGAAATCGAGGGTCAGCGGCCAGTCCCTGATCGAGTCGCAATTCCCCCGGACCACTTTCACCGGCTTGCCGCCGGCGCGCAATTCATCCAGGAGCCACTCGCCACAGACATCGCCCAGGTGCCAGATTTCATCCGCGGCGGCAACGCGCTCGACGAGGGTGTAGGGGAGTTTATCGTGGGTATCCGCGATGACGGCGATGCGGGGAGGTTGCTTGGGGGAGGCCGGCGGCATTGACTATCGGCGCATATTAGACTGGACCGGGGGAGAATCCAAGCGCCGTTGCCTCTGCAATTGGGGCGCCCGGATTACTTCCAAATCACGCCGCCGTCTTTGGCCGCTTCGCCGCAAGCGCGCCGGCCTTGATGTGTGCCAGGATTTTCTGCACCGCGGCCTCGGGGGTCAGGCCGTGTTTTTTGCGGAGGACATCCACGCCGCCGTGCTCGATAAATTGGTCCGGCCAGCCGATGCGGACCACGGGCGTTTTGATGCCGGCGTCGTTGAGGTGCTCGATGATGGCGCAGCCGAATCCGTTGTGGAGGACGTGGTCTTCCATGGTGCAGATGACTTCCGCGCCGCGGGCGAAGAATTCGATGGTGCCGGTGTCGAGGGGCTTGATCCAGCGGGGATTGATGACCGCGGCCGAGATGCCCTGGGCCTCGAGGAGTTCGGCGGCCTTCGAAGCCATCGCGCACATGTTACCAAGGCCGAAGATCGCGACCTGCCGGCCGTGTTTGACGACTTCGGCTTTGCCGATCTCGAGGATGCGCGGAGTATCCTTCGGTTTGACGCCGGTGCCGGCGCCGCGCGGGTAGCGGACGGCAATCGGGCCGTCGCTGTAATTGGCCGCCGTCCAGAGCATGTCCACGAACTCGTCTTCGTCCTTCGGCTGCATGTGGACGATATTCGGGATGTGGCGGAGGTAGCCGATATCGAAGAGGCCGTGGTGGGTGGGGCCGTCGTCGCCGCTGAGGCCGCCGCGATCCATGCAGAGGACGACGTTGAGGTTTTGCAGCGCCATGTCGTGGATGATCATGTCGTAGGCGCGCTGCATGAAGGTGGAATAGATGGCCAGAAACGGCTTGAACCCCTGGACTGCGAGGCCGCAGGCGAAGAGCGCCGCGTGCTCCTCCGCGATGCCGACGTCGAAGTATTGGCTCGGGTGTTGTTTTGCGAAATGGACGAGGCCGGTGCCGGTGGGCATGGCGCCGGTGATGGCGACGACCTTGTTATTGGTGTCGGCGAATTTGGCGAGGGTCTTGCCGAAGATTTCGGAGTAAGTCGGTGCGGAGACCGGTGCGGTCTTGCCGGTCTTTAACTCGAACCGGCCCAGGCCGTGGAATTTATCCGGCTGCTCGAGCGCCGGCGGGTAGCCTTTGCCCTTTTGGGTGAGGATATGCAGCAGCACCGGCTCGTGCTGGGTCTTGAGGAACTCGAAGGTGCGGATGAGCGTCGTGATATCATGGCCGTCGATGGGCCCGTAATACCGGAGCCCGAGGTCCTCGAAGAGCACGCTGGGGACAATCAGGTTTTTGACGCCGGCTTCCATCTTGTGGGCCAGTTCCACTGCGCCGCGGCCGGCCAGGCGCTCGACGAAGTGCGCGGCCTGCTCATGCAGATGGTTGTAGGTGGGATGGGTCGTGATCTTGTTGAAGTAATGGGCGATGGCGCCGACGTTTTTGGCGATGGACCATTCGTTGTCGTTGAGGACGACGATGAAGCGCTTGGTGGAAGCGGCCACGTTATTGAGCGCCTCGTAGGAAATGCCGCACGTAAACGCGGCGTCGCCGGCAATGGCGATGACGTGCTCATCGGACCCGGCCTTGTCGCGGCCCACGGCCATGCCCAGTGCGGCGGAGAGCGCGGTGCCGGCGTGGCCCGCCCCGTAGCAATCGTGCTCGCTCTCGCTCCGGAGGAGGAAGCCGTTGAGGCCCCCGTACTGGCGCATCGTCTTGAAGCGCTCGCGGCGGCCGGTGAAGAGCTTGTGGACGTAGCCCTGGTGGCTGACGTCGAAGACGAATTTATCCTTCGGGGTGTCGAATACCCGGTGCAGCGCGATGGTCAGCTCGACTACGCCCAGGTTCGGCCCCAGGTGGCCGCCTACGGATGAGGGGTTGTCCTCCGAGAGGACGTTGACCAGCTCATCCCGCACCTCCTGGGCCAGTTCTGGTAGATCCTTTTCATCGATTTTTTTGATGTCGGCTGGGCTGTTGATCTGGTCGAGAAAACGCATGGTCGGGTTCATTCGCTAAAAAAGCCGGGCGGGACCGGAAGGGCTTCCGGACCCGCTCGCATCTTCTTCCGTAGCAGGATTTTCTGGTGGCGTCGAGGACGGGATTTCCCCGGGGGCGGCGCCCTGGGGCTGGCCGGAGGCGTCGCGGGTAATGGTCTCCAGGCGCTTCTCAGCCGCGTCGAGCCGCTGGGAGCAGAAACGGATGAGGCGGAGGCCTTCCTCGTAAGCAACGAGCAGGTCATCGAGCGGGAGATCGCCGGTCTCCATGCGGGCGGCAATCTGCTCGATCCGCTCGAGGGCGGCCTCGAAGGTCTGTGGCTCTTTTTTTTGAGGCATGATTACTCGGCCTTGATCGACCAGCGGTTGCGGTCCGCGTAGAAGATGCACTCGTTATCCAGCGGCAGGGCGGTCAGGGCGTGCAGCGGGAAGCCGCGGGTATTCAGGTTGCGCAGGATGAAGGCGGACCACTCGTGGTACTCACCCTTGGTGATATCCGAGTAAAACCGGGAATCGCCGGAGACCGGGGTCAGGTAAAGGCCGACGATGGGCGCGTGGAGGCGCTGGTAATCGTTGAGGTCCATGAAGGTGGAAACCTTGTCCGGCAGCCAGATGCACTCGCGGTCCGCGTACCATGCCACGGCCCAGGGCATATCCGAGGTGATGATTTCATCGGGATTGGTAAATCCGTCCTTACCCGCGCCGCCCAGGATGGCGATGTATGGCGGGCAATAGGGCGGCCACTGGACGCGGCCGGAGGTGGTGATGAGCGTGTGGGCCAGCGGGAAGCCCGAGACAAGGTAGATGCCGGTGAAGAACGTCCAGCGTACCAGACGCAGGCCCACCTCGGGGCGATCGGCGACCAGCCGGCTCCAGAGCACGAGGACAAACGCGAGGCCGTAAAAGATGGTCAGCGGGATAAAGAGCAGGTGGAAGTCATTGGCATCGGCGGTGCCCCCGTTCCCCGAGGTGCTGTCTCCGCCCAGGCCGAAGAGCGACATTCCCAGCACCGCAAAGAGCCACATCAGGAACAGGCACCAGCGGAAGGAGGCCGTCTCGCGCCGCTTGAAGACGTGAAGAAGCGAGACGAAGAAAATTGGCGCCACCGGGGAATGGCCGAGGTAGAAATAAATATTCGAGAGTTGGGAGATCACCTGGTACTGAACCTTCGAGCGGAACCAACTGAAGGTAAGCGCCCCTGTATCCAGGTGATAGGAGCGCATCACCGCGGACTCGCTGCCGATCAATTGCCCAAAGCCTGAATAGAGGGCGACACCGAAGGGATTGCCGGTGAGCCTGTAGAGCCGCATGAGCCAGGGGGCTTCCATGGAGACGGCGATAATCAGCGGAATCCAAAGCGGATGGGTGAGGGCGCGCAACCACCAGGGGCCATTCTTTGGCCAGAAGGCGAACCCGATATAAACCAGCGCGCCGAGCAGAACCCACACTGCAAGCCCGTGGGCGAGCAGGAGGAGGCCAAAACCGCCGCCGCTCAGCGCCAGCCAGAGCATCGCATTCTTCCCGGCGATGTTATTCTCGATGGCGCGGACCAGGCAGTACGTGACCAGGGAGAAGATGAGGACCATCAGGTTCTGCGGCAGCCCGGTGAGGGCAAAATCCCAAAAGCGGTCGCAAACGAGGATGAGACCCATCCCTAGAAGGGCCAGGCGGCGGTCGAACAGGCGCTTGGCCGTCGTGAAATTGACGCCGACGGATAGAATGAAAAACAGGAGTGACCCCCCGGCGATGACCCGGTCGCTGGTGTAGACGATGTCCTTGTCGGTCATCGGCCAGGAGCTGCGGGTAAAGCGCAGGAGCAGGGAATCGACCCAGGGATTGAGCGGGGCGTTGTAGGTATCCGGGATATCGCCGGCGGGGAATGCGCCGAGATGCTCGACGAACTGATTGTAGGCTATCGGCCTGAGGAATTTCGTGCTGAAGCCGTGGCCGCTGGCCAATTCCCGGCCGATCTGGGCCTGGTCCATGCCCTTCCCATTATCGAGCCCCTTGAACTGGTCCAGGATAACCATCGTGTACCCCGTGGCGATGACGGCGATGAGCAGAATGAGGCGGATGCGACTGACCCAGCCGCCCTCTTCGAGGGCATGGATGAACGCCTGAACTTTGGTTTCGCTGGCCGTGACCATAAGGGGAGCGCCAACTCTTTCCGTTTTCGAGAAGCACTCAAGCTCGAAACTACGGAGATGGCGTAAGAAAAAAGGAGGGGTTAGAGGGCGGGTGTCCGGATTTCGGACAGAGAGGGTGCGGGGTTTGGGTAAAGGGGCGCCAATCGGGGCAGGCACTTACTAATTGCAGATTACCGCGCCAGGCGCTAGGGAGGGACCTAGGAAAAAATGAAGACGTATCAGGCACGGATTGTGGCACTGCTCGCGATATGTGTGCTCGGCCTGGGGACCGGGATGAAGGGCGATCAGCCGCGGCCGCTTCCCGCACCGGCGCCCGCACCGCTCCGGCTGGAGGTCAGTTTGACGGATGGGTCGCTTCTGGTCGGCGAGACTTATCTCGACACCCTGCCGGTGATTCCCGAGGGGATGGGCAAGATCGACATCAAATTCGGGTTCATCGATTCGATCTCGTTCTCGCAGGACCAGCCGCAGGTCAAAATTGTCTTCCGCAACGGCGATCGCGTCCAGGGGTCGTTTGCCAATGCGTTTTCCATTCCGCTCAAGACGATGCTCGGCGAGCTGGCGGTTCCGATCAGTGCCGTCCGGGAGATCGAGGTTCGCGGCGGCGGCGCCGGCAGGCTGGTGGACTGGGCTCCATTGAAATTTCCGCCGCACTCAAACTGGTCGGATCAAGGCGAGCCCGCGGCCATCAACCCGAACGAGATCGTTTTCAAAGGACAGCCCGTTTGGACGGAGCAGGTACTCCCGGTTCCAACGAGTTTTGAATGTGACATCACGCTCGATCAGCTCGTAGCGGATGACGGTTGTCTATGGATCATTTTAATCCCGGCGGCGGGCGATCCGGAGATGGACATCCCGCCGCAAAATGTGGCCATCCAATTGGGATACCATCAAAAGGCCGGGGATAGCGGCATGTTCACGATCTCCCGCGGCGGCGGTGGTGCGCCGAAGGATCTCGGCGCGGGAGCGTTTACGCTCGAAGCCGGGAAGGCCTGCCACGTGAAGGTGGACGTATCGGAGCACTCAATCCGGGCCACGCTGAACGGGCAGACGTACGAGGACGACCACGACCTGCCGTTCAATCAATTCCGCATCGAGCTGATGGGCTGGCAGCCATCCAATGTATGGCACGTGCGCAATTGGGTCGTGCGGTGAAGCGGGCACTTTAGGTTGGTTCTTCCGGCGGAGGGGGCGGCGGCGGTTCGGGAGGGGGCTCTCCGGTCGAGTCGTCGTCGCGCATGTTCTTGATCTTGCGATGGAGAGTACGCCGGCTGATGCCGAGTTTTTGAGCGGCCTTGGTGATGTTGCCATCGGTCTCGGCCAGGGCGCGCTCGATGAGGCGTTGCTCGGTGTCCTGGAGGTTGTAGGGCTGGGCGGCATTTGGGAGGAGGAGCCGGCCTTTGCCGTTGGCAGCCTGGCGGACGCTGGCGGGGAGATCGCGAAGGGTGATGCGGGGGCCGGTGGCCATGACGACGCCGTGCTCGACTGTGGTCCGCAGTTCGCGCACATTGCCGGGCCAATCGTAGGCGAGGATGGCCTGCATGGCGTCGGCGGTCAGTTCGCGCAGCGGCTTGGCGTTTTCTTTCGTGAAGCTCTTGAGGAAGGCGGTTACGAGCAGGGGGATGTCCTCCTTGCGGCTCCGGAGAGCGGGCATGGTGATGTTCACCACGTTGAGCCGGTAGAAAAGGTCATCACGGAATTTCCCCTCCCGCACCATTTTTTCGAGGCTCTTGTTGGTGGCGGCGATGAGCCGGACATCCGTGCGGAGGGTCTGATTGCCGCCGACGCGCTCGAAGAGCCCAGGATCCAGAGCGCGCAGGATTTTGACCTGCGTATTGGCGTCGATTTCCCCGATCTCATCGAGGAAGAGCGTCCCGCCATTGGCCTGCTCAAACCGCCCCGCCCGCCGCTCCGTGGCCCCGGTGAAGGCCCCTTTCTCGTGACCGAAGAGCTCGCTCTCCAGCAATTGCGAGGAGAGTGCCGCGCAATGAACCGCGATAAATTTCGATCTCGCCCGATTGCCGAGGTGATGGATCGCGTGGGCGATGAGCTCCTTGCCGGTCCCGCTCTCGCCCTCGATGAGCACGGTCGCCCGCGTGGGCGCGATTTGTTTGACGGTATCGAACACCTCCTGCATCACGGCGGAATTCCCGATGATGTGCTCCAGCCCGTAATGCTTCTCGACCTGCTGCTTGAGCTCGCGGTTCTCCTTCTCCGTCTCGCGGCTCTGGAGGGCCCGCTGGATCAGGATTTCGAGCCGGTCGATGTTGATCGGCTTGGTGACGAAGTCATACGCGCCGTGTTTCATCGCCTCGACCGCCGTATCCACGGAGCCGTAGGCCGTCATCATAATGCAGATGGGCGGATGCGGCAGCCGCAGCGCCCGGTCGATGAGTTGCATCCCATCCTCGCCGCCCAGGCGCAGATCGGTGACCATCAGATCGATCGAATCGTTTTCCAGCACGCTGATCGCACCGGGGATATCCGCCGCCACATAGACGTCGAACTTGTCCTCGAGAGCTGTCCGCAGTCCTTCGCGGGTATGCTTTTCGTCGTCGACGATGAGGAGGGTAGGGGACACGGGTGGGATTGCTGATCTATGATTGATGATTGGGGCTGAGTGCCGGCGGCATCGATTCCCCTTCGCTTAGCATCCTGATGCGCCGGTCCCTGAGCGGCAGGCGGATGGTGAGCTGGAGCCCGCGGCCCTGAGTATTCACGATGTCGATTTCGCCGCCATGGTCCCGGACGATGCGCCGCACGATCAGCAGCCCGAGCCCGGAGCCGTTTTCCTTGGTCGTAAAATAGGGGTCGAAAACTTTGCTCATATTCTCGGCGGGGATGCCGCCGCCGGTGTCCTGGAAGGTGATGGAGACGTGGTCTTCGTCGCGGTCCGTGCGAATGTGGAGAATGCCGTCGGATTTCATCGCCTGCGCGGCGTTCTTTATGATGTTGTAGAAGGCTTGCTTGATCTGGTGGCGGTCCAGCGGGAGCGGGGGGAGGTTTTCGTGAAGTTCCGTCTCCACGAGGATGTCGCGATTCTTCAACTCGGGATCGAGGAAGGCGAGCGATTCCTCCACCAGGGTGTTGATGTTCTCAATGGTGGTATCCAGCGGCGCGGGCCGGATGGCGCGGAGGAATTGCGTGACGATGTAATCCAGCCGGGTGATCTCCTCCCGTGCCACGCGCAGGGATTCCTGCAAATCGACGCGGATGTCCTCGGGAAGGCGGCGCATTTTCCGGTCCATGATCTGGAGGTGGATCGTGAGGGAGTTGAGCGGGTTGCCGATCTCGTGCGCGACTCCGGCGGCGAGGAGGGTGAGGGCGTTGAGGCGCTCGGATTCGATGGTCTTTTCGGTGCTCCGGCGGGTCTCGGTGATGTCCCGGAGAATGATCGCGTAGCCCACCACGCCGGAGGAATCGTTGGAAGCCCGGCGGGGTTTGCGCGCTTTGGACGGAGGCCGGTCGGGTTCTTCGTCCGCGCGGGCCAGCGAGATGGGGGCGACGTAGAAATTGATGAAGCGATTCTGCGGATAGAACACCTCCATGTCCCGCGAGATGATCGTCTCGGAATGGGCGAGCGAAGGCCAATCCAGGCCCGCGATCCGCTCGGAGAGCGCCCGCCCCATGCAATCCTCCCGCGTCAGGCCGAAGAGCTCGCATGCCGCATCATTGAGGAACGAGATGCTTCCATTCACATCCGTCACGATGACGCCTTCGTGGATGGCGTTGAAGATCGTCTCCAGGAAGCCCTTTTCGCGCGCCAGCCGGAGGATGTAATTCTGGACATCCTCAGGGCGGACACGGCCGATCCGCTCGATGAGTTTTTCGAGGAAGCCGGAGGTCATGGATTTACGCGCTTCCAGCGGCGGATTAGTTCGCCGGAGAATATTAGCAAGAGGAGGATGCCGATATTGGCGCCCCCACAGCCTGTCTTGCAGTTGAAAATAGTCCTTTGCGCCAGCGGGGAAAGGGAGGAATCCAGCATCAGGATAAAGCCGAGGGTCGCCCAGGCAAAACAAAGGGGTACAACCATCCAAAATGCAATGCACACCCAGCGGGGGACGTCATATCTCCAAAAACCACCTGCAATAAGAAGGATACCGCAGATGTAGCTGAGGCCGTAGCAACTGAGATTTATGAAGTTCAGATGTAGGAAGTTCATGCCGGAGGGACTCCATTCTGGAACCGTCGCGCACCTACCCCGGCAGCGGCGGCCGGCGCTTGTGCCACTCGGTGCTTTGCTCGTAAGCATGGGCGATCTCGAGCAGCGCTGCTTCTTCAAAAGGCTTGCCAATCAGTTGCAGGCCGATGGGGAGCTGTACTCCGTCCATCGCCGCGAAGCCGCACGGAATCGAGATGCCAGGGTTGCCGGCGAGATTTGTGGCGATGGTGAAAATGTCGGCCAGATACATCTTCAGCGGATTTCCTGTGCGGTCCCCGGCCTTGAACGCCGGCTCGGGGCTGGTGGGGCAGATGATGGCGTCGACTTTCGTAAACGCCTCGGTGAAGTCCTGCCGGATCAGCGTCCGCACCTTTCGTGCGCGGAGGTAGTAGGCATCATAAT
>Ga0181531_10001486_pt1 | contig 14827 bp, 10 predicted proteins | sample PEATcosm2014_Bin_38_FD_119743 | JGI IMG/M metagenome (GOLD analysis project Ga0181531, IMG submission 119743) | Peatland microbial communities from MTU Mesocosm Facility, Houghton, MI, USA - PEATcosm2014_Bin11_10_metaG | ecosystem: Environmental > Terrestrial > Soil > Wetlands > Peat | place... | reverse complement strand
TGACACATTCCACGGCCACGCAGCCAGGTTCGCCTCCGTCTACCCGCAGGTCATCGAGGAATCGCCCGATCTGTTCCAATAACGGCGGCGCGTCCCCGTAAGAACAGACAAATTGGCCGTCCGTGAGGATGTTCGAGCGTGTACTGCCGGAATTACAGATCCGGCCGAATATTTCAGTGAAAGACACTGCTCCCTCCGGGTATTTTGCCTGCAATTAGCCTCAGATGGGCGGTCGATATAAGGTAAGTGTGGGCCGGCGGCAGCGGAGCAGCCGGAGGCAAACCGCCAATATTACGAACGCTTCGCCGGGAACTGCTAGCAATCATACCCCAATTTTGCCGTCAGTCCAATTTAATTTTGATGGGTTATTCGAAGAAAAGCGGCCCGGCCGGATTAACGCTGTAAATGGGGGTGACGCTTAAGATCGCGGAGTCTCCGGTTTTTCACCCGGCATCTTCGAAAAACACGCTCCGCTTCGCGGATACTTTTCGGACTGGACCTTGCAGGGCAGGCTGACAGCCTAATGCCACTAAGCTACGTGCATCGGTTGTTTTCAGTCGATTGCAAGCGCCAAGTCAGGACAGGCCGTTCCGCCGTCGACATTCTTTGAAGATGAACAGGCGAAACCGCCCAATACCGCATACCTTTCATTGCACAGGCCGTGGGGCAGGTTCCAGACCCAATGTCACGTATTTAGCGAACTCAATTTATGCAGAACTTTGTCAATGCTGTTTATTGCTCGTCGTGGGGCGGCCAATCGTCGCCGCAGCCGCCTTTCCAGGCGGCGGGACCGGCTGGAAGCGGTTCGCAGGCAGGAATGCCCGCCCCGCGTCGGGTCAACAATGCCTTCTGCATAAATCGCGCAAACAAACCCGGAGCTGATCCCACGGCGGGTCTGGAACCCGCCCCACGGCCCTTACGGCAAAAAAGTATGCGGTATTGGGCGAAACCGCCTCTCCTACGTGCGCACGAAGCACCTGTAATCAACAGCTTCATTACTCTTCAAAGCAAGCTTAGTGGCATTAGGCTGACAGCCTGAGCGCCGGTTGTTAACCGGCGCTCGTCGGCTTTCTGGCCGACGGGGGTTCCGGTGATTCAGCGGGAGAAGTGCGAACTTCGTGGGCGGGTTAGCAACCAGGTTAGCAACCTGCCCCACGAAAGCTTGGGACAAAAAGTCTGCGGCATTGGGCGAAACCGCCTGCCACGCCTTTATTTCATCACTGCACGGGAGGGACTGCGGCCGCGACTTCTTCCTGGTTCTGCAGCGCGGGCCAGATTGCGTTCACGAGGCCGGCAATCATGCTCAGGTTGAACAAAGTCAGCGCGGTACCGTTGCCCGTTCCCAGCAGGAAAACACCGGCCAGCGACACGAATCCCGGAATAAATGTGGTCGCCATGAGCTTCTTCAGGTTGGCGTCATATTCTCCCGCTATTTCAAATAGCTGCGCAAGCTGTCTCAAACTTTCGTCCATGAGAATGATTTGCGCCGTATTGGTGGCGAGCGAAGACGCTCCGCGAAGTGAAACCGAAACATTAGCCCTTTTCAGCGCGATGGCGTCGTTAATGCCGTCTCCCACAAAGCAGACCTGTCTGCCTTCTTTCTGCAGTTTCTCAACCATTCCCGATTTATCCTGGGGCAGAACTTCAGCGAAGAAATGCGTAATGCCGAGTTCCGAAGCCAGCGCTTCGGTCGGGGAAGCATTGTCGCCGGAGATGATGTAAAGGGTAAGGCCCAGGGCCTGCAGGCGCGCGACAACCTCTTTCGCCTCCGGGCGCAGGGTGGGCTGCAATACGATCGCGCCCGCGACCCGATCGTCGAACCCGATGTAGACCACGGATGCGCCGCCCGCCTGAGCCGCCGCCCGCGGCGCCGCGAAGTCTTCCGGAATACTCATGCTCTGCATCGCCATATAGCGGGCGCTTCCAACCCGCACCCGTTGGCCGCCGATCCGTGCCTCAATGCCGTAGCCAACTTCGTATCGCGCATCGTCGAGCGGAGGCAGGGCGAGATTCCGGAGGGTAGCGGCGTGCAGAATGGCCTGAGCGATCGGATGGCTCTGATTGGCCTCGACCGCGGCGGCGTAAGTGAGAAGTTGTTCTTCGGTTAATTCCGCAAAACGGTAAATTTCTCCTACGTGGGGCTGATTTTCGGTCAGGGTACCGGTCTTGTCGAAGACCACGGTGTCGATCTTGCTCGAAGCTTCCAGCGCCCGCCCGTCTTTGATCAGGATGCCGGCCTGCGAGGCGCGCTGCAGGAAGTTCAGCATTCCCAGCGGGGATGCGACCTTCATCACAGCAACATAGTTTGAGTTGATGACAGCCAAAGCGCGCGCCGGACTCAGGAAGGCGAGGGCAATGCCCGCAATACCCAGAGTCGGCAAAACCGTCCGGTCGGCGACGCCCCGCCACCGCGCCTGAATGGCGTTGCGGAAATCCGTCGTATTCGCGAGCGCGTCGCGGATTTGCGCCGCCGCCGTTTCGGAGCCGGTCTTCTCGACCAGGACTTCAATGCGGCCGGCCAGCATTACGGTGGCGGCGAAGACCCGGTCGCGCGGACCCTTTTCGGCAGGCTGCGCCTCGCCGGTCAGTACGTGCTGGTCCACCGCCGCGGTTCCCTTCGCTACAAGACCGTCGATCGGAATCATCTGCCCGGCGTGAACCACCACGGTGTCTCCCACGCTCAGCGTTTCGAACGGAACTTCGATTTCCTGGCCCTCCATCAGGACGTGAACGGTCCTGGGCTGCTGCCCGAACATATTCGCAAGGAGGAGTCTGGACCGGTCTTCGGTCTTCAGCATCATCTTGGTGCTGGCATGAAAGATAGTGGATGTGATGGAACAGATGAGGAAATATCCGCCGGCAAGCAACCCGAGGAACGACACCGAATCGAGAATCCTGACAGTGATGCGGTGCTCAATAAAAACGTCGTGGCAGGCTCCCTTGAACACCGGCCAGGCGGCATATAGAATCATGGCGCCACTGATCAGTTTCAGGGGCGAGTAGAACAGCGTGCCGACGATAGCAAATACGCCGGATATCGATGCGACCTTGAGGTAGCGGTCGACGACCTGTTCGGCGATGGCGATCTGAGAACGCGCCGAACCGGTGGCGGCCGGACCGTCGATTTCTTCCAGCTGCCGGCTTCGGCTCTCGTCGAAGACCAGTTCCTTGGCTTGCTTGATGGACCTCCAGACTGCTCGTGGGCTCATGGAAACGCGCCGTCGGGATTTGGGGCCAACGCCATCGGCCGGGATGGACCTCTTTTTCGCGCCAATGGCAGGGGTAACCAGGTCAATCACGTCCCTGGCAACCGATGCGATGGCGCTGTCGTCCTCTTCCAACACCGCGCGGAAGGCGCGCCATTCTTCGCCCAAGGCTTCCCGGATTGGTCGCAGTTCGGTTTCTTCCACGTGGTGGAACGCGTTACGTGCTTCGCCGTAAACCGCGGAGACGGCGACCCGCGCTCTGTTGCCGACCGAAGCGGCAGACCGGGAAATCACCACGGTGAGTCTTTGGCTTTGTTTGCGGGCGGACTGGCGCAAACCGGCAAGGTCGTTGGCGGTGAGGTCTTCCATGCCGGAAGCCGCTACGTCGCGCAGATCGCCGACTAAACCTCGGAATTCGGCCAGCGTGGCTGCTGCCTTGCCGTTCCGGCGCGACCTCAGTTTCTGGTACGAATAAGTGCCGACAGCGACAGCACTACCTCCGAGCGTGGCAGCCAAAACGGGACTCATAAAGACGGGCGGGTCGAAACGATTATAGCGTCAGCCGCGGAAACCCACAAGAAATAAGAGCATAACTACCGATAACGATGTGGAAATCGCCAAAATTAGGGCCACGCGACGGTCAGTCCCCGCGAAAATCCGGGACTTGCCGTGGCTCGAAAGCGGTTTGGCAGTTTCCTGGCTCACCCCACACCGGACAGGCGAAAGCGCCCGTCCCACCTTTGTTTCGTTGAAATTCGTGGACCCCGGGACCGCCATTTCGCCGAAACCTGGTTAAAAGAATGAATGTACGCTTGAAACTGTCCGGCCTTGCTGCCATAATGTGGTGTCTGTACGGAGCGAGGGTGAGATGTCGTTCGGCCTCGTTGTCCGAATACTACATTCCAATCATTTTCGATTAATTAAAGGAGGCCAGCAATGGCAACTCGTTCACAAGGGACCGGCACTCTGGGAAAAACCACTTCAACCGGCGAAGAAACCGCGGCAAAGGAAGCGACTGAAGTCCAGCCGGATCCTGTGCCTGTCAACAATGCCGCGCTCGCCGAGAGCGCCAAAGCCAAAGCAGCCCAACTGATCGCCGGGGGACAATACGCGGAAGCCCGGAAATCGCTTGACGAGGCTCAGGCCTACGACGAAGCAATCGAAAGGACTTCGAAGGCGGATGCGGCGCGCGCGCGTGCCACCGAGTTGATGGCGGAGCGTAGGTTCGAGGAGGCCAAAAAGGCCCTTTCGGAGGCTGAAGCACTTGATGCGGTGCCTTTGAAGAGCCGCTCGCAAACTGTCATTGAGGATATGCGTTTCCGCCTGAAGAAGTTGAAATTCGGCGCATCGCCAAAGGAGACAGCCGCCAAAGAGCCTGAAAAAGCCTTGAGCCCCGTGGACGAATCGATGCGCATCGTGAGCCTTTACTCCAAAATCGCGGCTGGAGTGGGCCTGTTGCCGGGCGGTCTGTTAAATTTTGCGGGTATTCTCGCGGTTCAGGTGATCATGGTTTGGAAGATCGCCAACACGTTCGGCCACACAGACGGCAAGGACCGTATCCGCGGGTCGGTTCTGTCGCTGATCGGTTCTGTTTTGCCTACCGGCATTGGACATGGAGCGGGCATGGCCCTGGTCGCTATCCCGGCGATGATAGCGGGAACCTTGGTTTACTTCCTTGTAACCCCGGTTCTGGCATATGCTATGACCAAGGCGGTCGGTAACACGTATATCATGCATTTCGAGAGCGGCGGCACTCTGCTGACGTTCGATGCTCGCGCCTTCGGGGAGTATTTCCTGAAGGAATTTCAAAAGGCCGGCGGGATTGTAGCCCCCGGGACGGAAACTCCCGCCTCCGCGGTTCCCGCTCAGGCATAACCGGACAGCCCACCAATCAGGGACACCTGTCAGCGCCGGGTGTCCCGTTCCAACATCGTGCAAAAGCCACCCATTGCCTCCTATTTCGCACTAATCGCGGTGTGTTTTATCTGGGGGACCGTGTACCTCGGATTCCGCATCGCGCTGGAGTCATTCCCGCCGATGCTGCTGATGGGGGGACGTTTTTTTTCGGCGGGCCTGATTACTCTCCTCGCCGGCGCCGCGGTGGGAGCAAAGATGCCAACACGCCGCGAATTTGCCTTTTCATCTCTGTACGGTGCGATCACGCTCGGCCTCGGAATTGGCACTCTCGCCTTTGCCGCCCAGTGGATTCCGAGCGGACTGGTCGCAATGCTGACTACGACTTCGCCGTTCTGGATGGTCGGCATCGACGCCTTATTTCGCGGGGGCGAGCGGCCTAACTATCCCACTATCGTGGGGATGTCGGTCGGGCTGGCAGGAACGCTGATCCTGGTAGTTCCAGGCGCGATCAAACAAGGTTTTGGAGGCGCGGTATTTTTCTCATTTGCGATTCTTCAGCTGGGATGCGCGGGCTTTGCGCTGGGATCGATTCTTGAGCGCCGCCATGCCACAACCACTCACCCGATTATCAACGGCGCTATTCAGGAATTGGCCACCGGCCTGGTCTTTCTCGTTCCCGCATTATTCATGCATGAGTCGGTTAAATGGAGTCTCAGAGGAAGCCTGGCAGTGCTGTACCTGATCGTTTTCGGCGGAATTGTCGGATACAGTTCCTATCTTTATTCCATGAAACATCTGCCCGTCTCACTGGTTTCGGTTTACACTTATGTAAATCCGCTGGTGGCCGTGGCGCTGGGTGCGCTCATATACCGCGAAAAAATCGATTCGCTCAGTATCGTGGCCATGTTTGTCGTTTTCGCCGGCGTTGCGATCGTGAAGCGTTTCAGCGGGAGGCCGGCCCCCACGCCTGAAGGTGCTCGACAGTTGGCGGCGGGATCTGTCCGATTTTAGTTTTGGCCGCAGGCTAACCCCGTAAGTTCGCTGCCGCACGAATTGGCTTTGGGTAATCCGGACGGCCTCCGCGAAGAAGTGGTTTTGAAAACCAGCAATGAATACACCGAGGTATAAAAATGCAATCGATCGATGGTACCGGAGTTGACGAAAGGGCCCGCAAAACCCGGCACGTGCGGGAGGAAGAGGCACGGCAAAAGGAAGCTCGCGCGCTGCGCAGCCGCCGCGTCTGGAGACGCCGTTGGTACTTTCTGAAATATGGCACGCCGACATTCATCGTCTTGTTAATGCTGGCTGTTTTTGTGTTTTTCTTCCGCCATCGGATGCTCATTACGGTCGGTTCCGGCCAGGTCGGCGTCATTTACTATCGGCTTTTCGGCGGAACCTCCGACACGGTAAAACAGGAGGGACTCACCATCATTGCTCCCTGGGACCGTGCCTACATTTACTCGACCCGGACTCAGACCTTAATCAAGCCCATGACCGTTCTTTCGAACAACGGCCTTGAAGTCCATCTCGACGCGCAGATCCGGTTCCACCCGGTTCCCGAGACAATACCGTACCTGCATCGAAGGCTGGGCCCGGACTATGTCATAACGGCGTTGCTTCCCCAACTCACGCAAGCCATACAGCGCAAGATCGGCCAGTTTCAGCCGGAAGAGATTTATGCGTCATCGTCCGGGAATGGCCTGTTCCAGTCGGATAAGCGCCTGATCGGGGGAGTTTTCATCGAAGTGGAGGACATCGCTCTTTTCAACATCAAGCTTCCGGATAAGGTACAGCAATCGATTCAGGCGAAGGCCGAAGAACAGCAGGCCGTGCAGACGGCTATGTTGCGCGTCGACAAGCAACAGCAGGAGTCTTTGCGCGTACAGAAGGAGGTTGACGGGCTCAAACTTTATCAGAGCGTGACGGGCATTCCCAAGAGCGTACTGATCTGGAAGGGAATTGAAGCGACGGCGGACCTCGCGAAATCCCCCAATTCCAAGATTATTGTTTTCGGCAGCAAGGACAACCTTCCGCTGATGCTCGGAAATGTTCCGGACCTGGCTGAGAAGTGAGAATACCGCCACTTTACAGAAAATGATTCATTCTATTGGGAGACAGTTCGACCGGGAACGGGTGCGAATCCTGCTGATCGTTTTACCCCTGCTCACGGTCGGGTTGTCCTCCTGTAGTCAGAGTCGTAGCTCGGAAGTTAACGAGGCCCTCAGACTTGCAAGTATTCTGCAAAGGTATGCCCCCGAAGCGGCGCAGTTGCTGGAGCGCGAGCATATCACGGCAAACGATCTCAAGATCGTTCTGGACGAGTCCCTGCCCGTACCGATCGTTGAGAACGGCAAGAGCCTGGTGAAAGAAGAAAACGCGCAGACGGCCGAGGTCGAGAAAAAAGTATTGGTAGCTGGAACGCCCGAGTTTCGCATGCGGGTAAACGCGGACCTCGACGCCTTGAGCGAAATTCGCGCGAGGCGTAGTGACATTTAGCACACGATCAAACAGGGTAGCTGGCGCAGTCCGATGGTTGCGGCGGTACAACACGATGCGGTTTCCATGTTTGAGGACGAGATCACCCAGGACGACAACTGGATCCTTTACGTCAGAAACATCCAGGCGCGCGCCGCGCTCGGCCGCAAAGATATTGCGCCGGAATACAGCGTTTTGATTCGGGAGCTGGGAGCGTTCGTGCGGCAGGTCAGCGAAGTGCCGCTTTCCGTGCAGAAGCGGAATCTGATCGAGGAATTTCGGTTTACCGAAAACGACATTCGCCCATGAACCAGCTTGCATCCCCGAAAACACCGGGAGCAATGACGCTCCACGCCGGGCGGCCCCACGGGGGCCGATACGCTCCGCTTCGCGAGCGCGTTCCGGACAGGCGAAACCGCCTGTCCTACCTTTATTTTCCGAGACAGGCGCGAAAGATTATATGAATAAATTTAGAATTATCCTTGCAAGGGTCGGGGCAACGCTCCGCGGTAAAGTCGTACTTTTGGTTCTGGTGCTGTTCACGGTCTTCGTAATTGGGCTCGGTATCCTGCCCTTGTACAGATGGCACGTGAAACGCTACGACATCAGGATTGCGGCAGGCTCTTCGAAGGCCGAGAGTTTCGCGCTCATGGAGGCGCTTCAGTTCCTGATGGGGAGTTATTATCCGCGGATTCACATCTCGGTTTTCGAAACATCCGGAGTCACCGAGAGCCTGAGACTCCTCGACTTGGGCGAGGTGCAACTGGCGATCGCTCAGGCGGATATTCCTCCCGGAGGGCTGGCGCGAACCGTAGCAGTGCTGTTTCAGGATCGGTTCCAGGTGCTTGTCCACCGGACTCCGAGGGCGGATTTCCCCGTCCCCGCCCCAAAGCGCACTCCGGCGGAGAAGACGGCTGCACTGCCCGTTCCCGAGGGGAAAAAATCCTGCGTGCCCACGGACTCCACGCCCATCCTGCATTTCAGCGATCTTAAGGGGAAGACGATCGCCCTGCAGAAATCCGGAGCGCAGTTTAAATCTTTTCTATTTGTGGCGGCGCATTATGGTCTTAAGGAAACTGATTTTCATTTCGTTGGCGGAGACGAAGAGTCCGCTAACTCCATGTTCGATCAGTGTGACGCGGACGCCGCATTCCGCGTGCGCTCGCTCCACACCGCCGACATTCAGCAGTTACTTCAGGGCGGCGGCGTGGGATTAATCCCGATTGACGATACCGCGGCGTTGCAGGAAATGAATCCCGCCTACCAGGAAGCAACGATTCCCAAGGGTTACTTCGTGGGGGACCCGGCCAATCCTCCCGAAGATCTGAAGACGTTGGGTACGTCTCGTCTGCTTCTCGCACGCAACAATGTGGACGATGAAGTGATTTACGCGATCACCCAGGCGTTGATGGACCATCGCAGCGAACTGGCGCTTGAGGTTCGGCCCTCCCATCAAGAAGTGCGGCCCCTCGCGGCGCTCTTCGCGGAACCAACTGTAGCCACGGGCGGGGGGGCGCCAATTCACCCCGGAGCCGTGGAATTTTACCACCGCGACCAGAGTTCGTTTGCGGGCGATCACGCCGACTTTCTGGTTTGGCTCACAAGCCTTTTCGTCCTCGTGGCCCTTTGTACCGTGGAATTCAGGCGAACAATAAACTGGAACCGGAAGCATTTCGCAGACGCTTATAACGCCAAAATGTTGACCCTCATGCGTGAAGCCGAGACCAGTTCCTGCGCTTCCGAACTGGTGCCGATTCACGTGGAACTGACCGCCATGATGGCGGCCATAATCCAGGATCTGGCGGGCGATAAGATCACCCAGGAATCTTTCCAGTCTTTAAACACAGTCTGGCAGCTCTCGATGGAATCCCTCGTTCGCAGGCAGTATGCTTTGGATCATCAGCGGGACAAGCCTGAGGAGATCCCGCAATGGCCTCTCGCCAGATTGCTCCACCCCCGAACCCGAAACTAGATAGCATGCTGCGACTTAATTTGGCGGCGAGGAGGTAGCAATTGGAAGCGCTGCTGGCTGAGTTGAAGGATTTAGGCATCAAATTACGGACGAGCGGCGACAAACTTCGTTTCACCGCGCCCACCGGTGCGCTCACTCCCGAACTGCGGTCGCGGCTGCAAGCCCGTAAGACGGAGATTCTCGAGTATTTGCGCGGCACCACCAGGTATTCTCCTCCATCCTCGGCGCAGCGCCGCTTCTGGTCGCTGCAACAGCTCAATCCGTCCGCGACATTTTTCAACGCTCCGTTTCTTTTCCGGCTGCGCGGCCGGCTCGACGTCGCGCTGCTCAGGCGGTCCTTGGACGCCATCGTGGCGCGGCATGAAATCCTTCGCACGAGGTTACAACTGCTGGATGGCGAACTGATGCAAGTGATCGAGCCATCGGGGGAAAGCGAGTGGGCGATGGCGGACCTGCCGGGTCAGCCGGAAACCGCCCAGGAATATCTGGATCGTGAAATCCGCCTTCCTTTCGACCACACCCGATCGTGCGGATTGCGTGTACTCCTGGTGCGGACGGCGGAAGACGATTACCTGCTCCATTTCTGCTTCCACAACACGCTCTTCGATTTTCCGTCTCTCACGATCGTCCTGCACGAACTGTCGGCACACTACCGGGCATTCTCGGCTTGCCGGGAGCCAGACCTTCCGGAGCCGGTGCAATATACCGAATTTGTGAGCTGGCAAGAGTCGTCGAAAGCATCCGGCGCGGACGAACGCCGCCAGTATTGGGAGGAGTGGTTCCGTCCGGGGCCCCCCGCGTGGAACTGGAGGCATCTGGATAAGCCGGTCCTGCCGCCCACGGACTTCAGTACGCATCTGCTGGTGCATCGCCTGTCGCCGGAACTCACGCAGCGGATACGCGCCTTGTGCCGCAGCCATGGTACGACAACATATATCGTGGCTCTCGCGGCGTGCTTTCTGACGATACGTCACTTTTCAGGATGCGATGACATCACTATCGGCACGACGTATGCGGACCGGCAGGACTGGCGCTTCGGGTCGCTGATCGGCGCCACCACGGTGGTGCTCGCCATACGCGTCGACCTGAGCGACGATCCCGGCATCGCGGCGCTGCTCGCCCGTGTCCGGGAAGTCCTGACAGCGTCGCTGCTGCATCAGAACGTGCCCGCCGAACGGACCGTTCCGTTTCGTGTCGTAATGTCGGCGCTGCCGGAAACTCCCGTGGGAAAACTGGAATTGCCCGGGATTGAGGTGACCTGGATCGACGACTGGATCTACCCGGTGTCGCGGCCCGACCTTTATGCGATCGTGTGGGAATCGGAATCGCTTAACGTTTGCTGGCTGCCCCGGAAAGATGTTTTCGACCCCACCCAGGCCGTGGCGATGAACCGCTACTACGAAGAGGCGCTCGCGGCTATGGCGGATCAGCCGCCCGCCTTGGTTTAAATGATGAACTCTGTTTAGAAAAGCGTTGCTTTGCCGCGCCAGGAAATTCCCAGCATTGCATCGTTTCCTGAATAATTCACGTGCGCGATCTAAACTATTTTTGCATTATTCGCCGGAATACCCTAAACTAAGACGTACAACAACCAGGGTTAAGATGCTGCCCTTAGAAATACCTGGGCGCATCGCAATCGATTGCTCAGGCAAGGACACCACATGACTTATCACGACTACCTCATTATCGGCGCCGGCCCCGGCGGATTACAGATGGGCTACTTTATGGAGCAGGCCGGCCGCGATTACCTGATTCTGGAAGGCGGCCACAAAGCTGCTATGTTTTTCAGCCACAAGCCGCGTCACCGGCGGTTGAACTCCTTCAATAAGCGGTTCAATTGGTTCCCGGAGCCCGAGTTCAATCTGCGTTTCGACTGGAATTCCCTGTTGACGCACGACTACTCGTTCCCTTTCCGCGAATATTCCGAGGATTTGTACCCCTTGGCGGACGTGATGGTTCAGTACCTGAACGATTTTGCCGCCCACTTCGAACTCAAACTTCAATACGACACTCGGATCACGCACATCTCGCGCGATCCGGACACCAAACTGTTCATCCTGGCCACGAATACCGGTGAAGAATACCGATGCCGTGTCCTGTTGATGGCGACGGGCCCGGTGAAACCCGTGATCCCGGATGTCGAAGGCATCGAGTACGCCGAAGGTTATGAGTCTCACGACACGGACCTGAAGCGCTTTGAAGGCAAGCGCGTGGCAATCCTGGGGCATGGCAATTCGGCGTTTGAAACCGCGAATCATCTTGCGAACTCGGCGGCCGTGATCAGCATCCTGACCCGCAAAAAATGGTTGAAGCATGCGTGGCAGACGCACTATGTCGGCGATGTCCGGGCGGCTGGTAACGCTATCCTCGACATGTCGCAATTAAAGCTGCTGCACGCCGTGGTGGGCATCTCTCCGACCAAGATTGTCAAACAGGAAGACGGAACCCTGATGCTCCACTATGAGGAGGAGTTTCCGCACTGGACCACGCCGGGCGTCGCGCACGGTTCGATGCCGGTGGACATCATCATCCGCTGCACCGGCTGGAAATACTTCGACGCGGATCTGTTCGCGCCGGATATCGTTCCCGCCCCGTCCGACGCATCCGAAAAATACCCGTACATGAGTTCAATGTGGGAAAGCACGGTCCCGGATATGTTCTTCGTCGGAGCCGCCATGGAGGGCCGGAATCGCCGCAGTCCCACAGGCTTTATCCACGGATATCGGTACACCGTGCGGGCGCTCTTCCGCATGCTGGAAGACCGGTACGAAGGCGTTCCCACTCCCAGCGAATCTTTCGAGTTGAAGACCTCGGGCGATCTGCAGCATCTCGCCGAGCATATGATCAAGCGCCTGAGCACCACTTCCGGCCTTTACGAAGCTTACGGCGTGATGTGCGACACGCTGGTGCTCGACCCCGAAAACGGAAAAGCGGAGTTGGTTTACGAACTCCCGGTCGATCGCATTCTGGAGCATCCTTACTTCACGGGGAAGAAAATTGTGGTCTTCACCCTGGAGTACGGGTTCAACAATTTCCCGAATTCCAATCACGATTCGTTTGTACGCCGGAACGATCCGGAACGCCCCGGCTGCGTGGCTTATCTACATCCCGTTTTCCGTTACTATGAGAACGGCATATTCGTCAGGGGGCGTAACATTCGCAGTTCCGCGGTCATTCGCTACGACAGGTCCGCGGCGGATTTCGACGGCGATTTCGGCCTTGAGAAGCCCCGCAATATCATCCAGAATTTCGTAAACGAAATTAGCCAGGTCACGGCCGAAATCTTCCCCGAAGATCACTTCCAGAATACGGAAGAGGGTGGTGGTTTTACTCCGTGGCCGGCCGACCGGCCGCTGCACGATCCGGGATTGCCACAGTGCGTTTTGACCGTGGGCGGGCAGCAGGTTCGGGATTTCGAGCATCTGGACAGGATGGGTGCGCGCGACTCCGGTCAGGCGGTTCCACCCTGGATTCACACGATGTAGCTGAGGCTTTTTAGTGACAAGCGAGACAGAAGAGTTCAGGCAAATTTAAATGCTTTCAAGCACCGACGCTACCATTCGCCTCCTCTGCTGTCTCGCGATTGCCACGTTTCTCGGTGCGCAAACCAAGCCCGGGCCCGATACCTTAACGTTCGTCGATGGAGAGAATCTCGTCGGTGAGCTGCAAAGCGCAAACGGCGTCACCGCGACGTTTAAAAGCGATATGGGGTTCGTCGTGACCGTCCCGTGGAAGAGGATCAAGGAACTCCGTTCCGCCAGTAAGTTTGCGGCCATTCCGAAAGAGCTGCCGTTTAGAAACGACGCGGACGCTGAAAAGGTGCCGCAGGGAACCGTCACTATGACGAGCCAGACTCTGCACGTGACCCCCGTTAAGGAGGGATCGGCGGCGGAGGAGATGGGTGTCGATAAAATATCGACTCTTGTAAGTCAGCCGTCGTTCGACCGTGCAATGGTCCACCAGGGATTTTTCCAGGGTTGGTCGGGCCTCGCTTCGGGTGGGTTCGGAATCACGTCGGCCACAGTCAGCAGCAAAACTATTAATTCTTCGATCAACTTCACGCGGTCCGATCCGTCCGAGAGTTGGATGGAAACCCGGAACCGCACAAGTGTCAGCTTCAGTTCTTACTACTCATACGTGACCCAGGAGTACGCCGCTTCGAGTAAGATCTCGAAATTCACCGGGGACCTTGTGCACGACCACTATCTGAACCCGGTCTGGTTTGCCTTCGCCGGCGCGTCATTCGAACACAACTACTCGCAGGGTCTTAACTTGCTGCAGGCGTATGGCGGGGGAATTGGCCGGACCCTGATCAAGAAGCCGAGGACAGAACTGGACGTGCGGGCCGGAATCGGATTCATGCGGCAGGCGTTTACGGACGGTTCAGTGAATCTGGTCGGCTCGCGCTTCGCCGAGAATTATTCTCACACATTCGCCAAAGGGATAACGGTATACGAGCAGGGCGGCGTGCGTCCGGCGTGGAACAATATGAAGTATTTTTTCGGTGGATTCACGCTGGGCGTAAATGTCCCGGTGTATCGCCGTCTGGGAGTGAACGTATCCAGCTTCGAGGACTACGTCAATAATCCGCCTCCTTATTTCAAGAGGAATGCTTTCCAGTTGAGCGTCGGCGCCAGCTATACCTTAAAATAAAGCACTGGGTTGTCTGGACGGGGCTCATTCTTCTCGCGCGGCGCCACGGCACGGAGACCGTTCTTAACATAATCCCGATCGAGCTTGAACTCTTCGCCCGTGGTGTCGAGGTCTCTGAGCGCAACGTGGACGTGAGGATGTTCCGTGTTGAAGTGCGCCACCGCCACCCAGTCGAGCGATGTGTGAAGGTCGGATTCCAGCCGGCTCATCACGTCCCGCGTCAGTCGCCGCAAGTCGACAACCGCGGGTCGGCGCCATCCTGCCAGTTCCGAAGTTCGGAAGCGATATCGACGCGAATCGTTTCCGCGCCGAAGCCCGCCTCCTCCGGTTCCTGCGACGCACTCTCCCTCGCAATGTACCGGCCATGCGCGCCGGCCTCCGGCCACGCGATTGCTCGAGTAACTCACCCGAACCGCGCAGTGCTGAAGGTGGGACGGTGTCGCCCGTGCAGTTTTCCGGCGTCGGCCAGCGCGTGAACTCCGCGCGTATTTCAGAACCGCCCGCAAGGCAACGGACAACCCTGGAGACGAGCGCCGCTCTCTCGGGAGGGGAGGCGTCCCCGGCCTGAGCCGAAACGTTGCCGAAGATGGCTTTCCGCCGTCGTTTGGGTACGAAGACTACGTGTTACTTGCGGTCCCATTTTGAATGGGATAGGTTTGATAGT
>Ga0181531_10001485_pt1 | contig 14834 bp, 11 predicted proteins | sample PEATcosm2014_Bin_38_FD_119743 | JGI IMG/M metagenome (GOLD analysis project Ga0181531, IMG submission 119743) | Peatland microbial communities from MTU Mesocosm Facility, Houghton, MI, USA - PEATcosm2014_Bin11_10_metaG | ecosystem: Environmental > Terrestrial > Soil > Wetlands > Peat | place... | reverse complement strand
TCGAAAGTCACGTACGATCGAGCGCACTCCGCCATCGCCGGGATCAAGCCGGGGGAAGTGCCGTGGGAAAAGGTTTTCCACGGGGCCAAGTGGTTCCATTGGACTGGCATCACCCCCGCCCTTAGCGACTCGGCTGCCGCCGTGACGCGGGAGGCCTGCGAAGCGGCCAAAGAAGCGGGCGTCACAATCTCCACCGATCTCAACTACCGCAAGAAGCTCTGGAGCCGCGAAAAAGCCGGGCAGGTGATGGGCAGCCTCATGGAATTTGTGGACGTCTGCATTGCCAACGAGGAGGACGCTGAGAGCGTCTTCGGCATCAAAGGCGCCGAAGTCACCTCCGGCCAGATCGACCATGGGCAGTACGAGGACGTCGCCCGGCAGCTCACCGATCGGTTCAAGTTCAAGCAGGTCGCCATCACCCTGCGCGAGAGCTTCTCAGCGAGCCACAATGGCTGGAGCGCCATGCTGTATACGGGTGGAAAGAGTCATTTCTCCCGGCGGTACGATATCTCGATAGTCGACCGGGTCGGCGGGGGCGATTCGTTTGGCGGCGGGCTGATCTATGCGCTGCTGCGCGGGGATGAGCCGGATAAGGCGATCAATTTTGCTGTTGCCGCGAGCTGCCTGAAGCACTCGATTCCCGGGGATTACAACCGGGTGACGCTGGAGGAAGTGGAGACGCTGGCGAAGGGGGATGCGAGTGGGCGGGTGCAGCGGTGATTGCAGATTGCTGATGTCAGATTGCTGATTGAAGAGAAATCTACCCCAGCGAACTCACGGGACGTTTGAACGCGACTCTGCCAAATCATCAATCTGAGATCAGCAATCATCAATCTCCGCCTTGCCTCTCCCCGCATAGCCGTGGAATACTACCCAACCCTTTCATAATTCATCCTTCATCATTCATAATTTCCCTGTATGGCCCTCGCAAACGATCTCCGCAAAGGCATGGCAATCCGCTACAATGGCAACGCGGCCATTGTGCTCGAAGTCCAGCACCGCACCCCCGGCAACCTCCGCGCCTTCGTCCAGGCCATCATCCGGTATATCAATACCGGCAAGAGCGCCGATGTCCGTTTCGGGTCCACGGACAAGGTTGATACCGTCGATGTCAGCCGGTCTCAGCTCGAATTTTCGTACAAGGATCCGCAGGGCTACCACTTCATGGACCCGGAGACCTATGAGACGGTCGATCTCAACGACGACCTGCTCAAGGGCGCGAAGGATTACCTCGTGGAGAACCTCAAGGTCGAAGTCCTCTCCATCGAGGGGCGGCCCGTGCAGGTCGATTTGCCGTCGTCCATCGTGATGAAAGTGATCGAGTCTGCCGAGGGCGTCCGCGGCGACAGTGCAAACAACGTTCAGAAGCCAGCCGTCCTCGAGACCGGGCTGAGCATCCATGTGCCGCTCTTCATCAAGGAGGGCGAACTGATCAAAGTGGATTCGCGCACCGGCGCCTACATGGGGCGGGCCTAATGCGGGCTGTTGATGCTTCCCGGCCAATAAATCACGTCGTCGGAGCCTGCGTACTTTCCGTTTCCGTTGGTTCCGATCTTCCCGTCCTTGCCCAGTGACACGCCGACGACGGCGGTAGGCGGATAGTCGGGGTTGGGTCCAGAGAAAGTTAAATCCGTATAGATTAGACCGAGGTCGCGAATCCCGCTGCCGCCCGTATCAATAAAGAACAAGTACGGTGAGCCCCACGGGTCGTACCACTCGCCTGGCGTTGTGACGCCGAAGCCGTTTGTCTCCTTGCCATTGCCCAAGCCCGATCTCGGCGCGGACAAGTCCCGCACTTGTGGCACATCCATGTAGACGACCGCCCGAGAATTGATTGCGTTTTGAAAATTCGGTCCCGGATCAGTCCCGTCGGCTCGGAGCACATTCATGACATCGGAATTGTGATGGGGTCCGCCGGGGATTCCATAAGCGGCTGCGCCCGTCCAGTGGATGCTCGGATCGATGGGATAGACGCCGTAATCAGTATGATACGCCTGCACGGCGGCCCTGAATTGCACCAAATCATTTAGGACCGCGGACCTATGCGCCACGTTGCCGGCGCGGTTCACCATGGGGAATAGAAATCCGGACAAGACGATCAGGACCAATATGATGACGGTCCATTCGACCACCTTAAAACCAAAGCGATTTCCACTGGGAGGCACTGAATCACTGCTTACGCCCGTTCGCTTTGGTTATCAAGCACCCTTCACCACGCGAGCCACTACCCCATCACGACCTCGGAATCCTAATTTCCGTGCTCGATAAAGCACCGGCCCGGCCTCTATACTCCTGAGGAAACCGATGTTGAATGAGCAATAGACGCGGGACCAATACCCGCAGACGCACGCGCTCGGAGTTTCGGGCGACCGGGTCGCGGTCCCGCGAGCCGATGATGATCCCGGTTGTCTGGCTCAGCACGATTGTCGCGGTTTTCCTTCTCGGTCCTGCGTGGATATCGACGGTCACGTTTTTCACGTGTTTCCGGCACGCTGCCGCGCATTCCGGCTTCTGGCTGCGGGAGGAGGTCTGGTTCTTTGCCCTTGGTGTTGTGCTTTGGCTGATCGCGTTCTTCGGCCTGCCGAGGCCGCTGGTCGTTTACGTTTTCGGCCACGAGCTTACCCACGCCCTGTGGGTGTTGTGCATGGGCGGGCGTGTTTCGGATTTCCACGTTTCGAAAGAGGGCGGGCACATCATCAGCGACAAACATAATTTCTGGATCGCGCTGACACCGTACTTCTTCCCGCTCTACTCCATCCTCGTCATTGCCATATGGTGGGGCGCCAGCTTCTTCACAAATATGGAGCCGCATCACCGCTGGCTCTATGCGCTCATCGGCATCACCTGGGCGTTTCACGTCTCCTTCACCCTCTGGATGATTCCCAAGGGCCAGACGGATCTCACCCACTACGGCACGTTCTTTTCCCTGGTCGTCATCTATATCATGAACCTGGCGATCCTGACCCTGCTCCTGATCATCTCTTCCCCGCACGTCTCCTGGCGCGGCTTCGGCATCGAGTGGGTCCGCAACGCCCACGCCTTTGCCCAATGGGCCCTCTTTGCCGCGCATCGGGCGCGGAGCCTGCTCCGTTCCATAATTCATCCTTCATAATTCGAAATTTTCCCCCATATTCCTTCCTTTCCATGTCGGACGCATCGCTCATTTATTTCGATAACAACGCCACCACCAAAACCGATCCCGCGGTGCTGAAGGCGATGATGCCCTACCTGACGGAGGAGTACGGGAACCCGTCGAGCGCCTACCGTTTCGGCAAACGGGCCGCCGAGGCTGTCGAGCGGGGCCGGGAGAAAGTGGCCGCCCTCCTCGGGTGCGAGCCGAAGGAAATCCTCTTCACGAGCTGCGGCTCGGAGTCCAATAACGCGGCCATCAATTCCGCGCTCACGCTGGACCCGGACCGGCAGCATGTGGTCACCACCCGGGTCGAGCACAGCGCCATCACCAAGCATTGCGAATGGCTCGCCAAGCGCGGCGTCGAGGTCACCTGGCTCGGTGTCGACCACAACGGCCACATCGATCTCAAAGAACTGGAACGCGTGATCCGTCCGGACACAGCCATCGTTTCCACGATGTGGGCCAACAACGAAACCGGCGTTCTTTTTCCCATCGAGGAAATCGCCGCCATCGTTCACCGCAAGCGCGTCCTCTACCACACAGACGCCGTCCAGGCCGTCGGCAAGGTGCCCATCAATCTTGCCCACGCCCATTCCCACATCAATTTCCTCTCCGTCTCCGGCCACAAACTCCATTGCCCCAAGGGCGTCGGCGTGCTGTACGTGAACCGCCGGACCCGCTTCAATCCGTACATCATGGGCGGCGGGCAGGAGCACGGCAAACGCGCCGGTACCGAGAACGTGCCGTACTGTGTGGGCCTTGGAGAAGCCGCGGAGCTGGCTGGGAGCCAGATGGCTTTCGAAAACGAAACCGTCCGCCGGCTGCGCGATGAATTCGAACGGGGGGTTCTCGAGACGATCCCCGATTCACAAGTCAACGGCGATGCTCGCAATCGCCTGCCAAACACCACCAGCATTGCCTTTGAGGGCATCGAGTCCGAGGCCGTCCTGCTGTTGCTCGATCAAGCCGGACTCTGTTGCTCGGCCGGTTCCGCATGCACCACGGGCTCCGTGCATCCCTCGCATGTGCTGAAGGCGATGGGCTTCTCCACCGAGCGCGCGCGCTCGAGCCTCCGGTTTTCCTTCAGCCGATTCACGACCCCGGACGAAATCCGCCGCGGCCTGGACATTGTGCGCGGAGTGATCGCCAAGCTCCGTCGTATGTCTATGGCGGCGTGATGTATGTGCCGATGGGCCCGGCCGCGGCAAAAATAGTTTGGTTTGGTTGAAATTCCCGTTGCATTTCGCACAGCGGGTTTGTTAACGGTTGAATCAATCGAGAGGACCCCTGCGGGCGATGTGGATCTGTGGGAGGCATCACGAAGAGAAGGACCGGGGATGAAAACGAGAATCGTGATAGTGGATGATCATGTTTCCATCAGGGACATGCTGATGTGGGTATTGCGGGGCGACGACGATTACCAGGTGATTGGCGAGGCTGGCTCCGGCATTGAGGCCATTAAAGTGTGCGCGGCCTGCCGGCCCGATCTGATGATCCTCGATCTGGTGCTCCCCTGCATATCCGGCACAGAGGTATTGCGCCGTGTGCGCAGGGAATGGCCTGCAACCCGCATTCTCATTTTCTCGGGCGCCTGCAATACCACATTGATGCGCGAAGCCCTCTGGGAAAGGCCGCACGGTTACGTCGGCAAGCTCGAGGGCTTGCATGTGCTAAAGAAAGCGATCGCGACCGTGGCGCATGGCGGAAATTATTTTGGCGAGGAAACGCGTCGGTCATTGCGCGAATGCGCGCGGGAGCGGCGACAGGCCACGGAGCTATCGCGGCGGGAGCGCGAGGTTCTCCAGATGGTCGCCGAGGGCCGGAGCAGCAAGCAGATCTCAGGGCTGCTGAATGTTGCCCTCAAGACCGTGGAGAATCACCGCGCCAATCTCATGGCCAAGCTCGATATCCACGACATCGCGAGCCTGACCCGTTACGCGGCCGGGCTCGGGATGGTGGCGCTGGAGTGAGTCATTGGGAGCCGGGCGCGGGGCCGCTTTGATAAACCTGGATTTCCCGAAGCAGCGCCGCTTCGAGCGCCGGATTCGATTGATCCTGCGCCAATTGCAGGGCGCGCTGCGCGACCCGGATCGCATCCGGCAACCGCCCGGCCCTTGCATAAGCCGTTCCCAGCGTGTGAAGGATATTAGGATCGTTCGGATGCCGGCTGGCAACGTCTTCGGCGTAAGCGATCGCCTCGCCGATCCGCCCAGTCTGAACAAGTGCCGTCGCCAGGTTATCCCGCGCCTCGAGATAATCCGGATCGATTTTCAGCGCCTGCCGGTATTGCGCGATCCCTTCCTCCGGCCGGCCTGTCTCGCAGAAGGTGTTACCCAGATTATTCCACGCTTCGGCGTCGGCCGGGTTGATGGCGACGGCCTCCTGATATTGGGTAATCGCTTCCTCCGGGCGGCCCTGGCGGCGCAGCGCATTGGCGAGGTTGATATGGGCAAGCCAATTGTCCTGAGTGGACTCCAGAGTATGAGTCCACAGGCTGATGCTATCATGCCAGTAACCAACCTGGCGCCAGGCCCCGATGGGCAGAACGCACAGAATAATCGCGGCCACAACTCGGAGCGCAGCCCGGCGCCCGCGCCACCGGCCCGCCCACTCCGCTGCCGTCCACGTCGCGGCGATGCAAAGACCGATCTCCGGAAGATAGGTATAGCGGTCCGCATAAACCTGATGGCCCACTTGCATGATTCCGATCACAGGGACCAGCATCCCGAGATACCAAAGCCACCCCATCAGCAGCCACGGCTGGCGCCGGCGCATAAGCCACCCGCCCGCGGTCAGCGCCGTGATGATCAGGATCGAATCCAGCACCTGCCACGGAGCCGGCCCACCCTGCGGCAGCGGATAGAGCGCAGCCAGGCGAGTGGGCCACACCAGCTTCCAAAGATAGAATGCGTAAGCCACTGAAGCATTCCCCAGCCGCGCCAGGAATGGCACGTGAGCAATCGGCTGAATCGCTCCCTTCTGCGCGATGATCGTCGCCGCGCAGGAGAGTGCGGAAAGCGCCAGCAGCGGAACCTTTTCCCGCACCAAAACCGAAAAATCCACGCGAGACCGCAACCGGCCCAATGGCCAGTAATCCAGCAGCAACAAAACGAACGGCACCGTAACCAGCATCGGCTTGCTCAGCAGTCCGAGAACAAACCAGACCATCACGGCGGCATAGTGGCGCGCATATCTCTCCCGGACCCGGTGCATATACGCCCAAAGCGTGAGCATGAAAAAGAGGCCGCTGAGCACATCCTTCAACTCCGAGACCCACGCCACGGATTCGACCCTCAACGGATGAACCGCGAAAACCGCCGCGACGAATGCGCAGGGCCACACCGCCCCGGTCGAATGCAGCAACATCAGAAACAGACAGACCGCGCACGCGGCATGGATGAAAACATTCGTGAGGTGATGGCCCCCCGGCCACAGCCCGTAGAGCTGGCAGTCCAGCATGTGGACCATCGTAGTGAGCGGGTGCCAATTCCCACCGTGGATGTGCGTGAAGGCCCAGCCGATGTTTCCGAGAGAGAGCCCCTGGGAGACCACCGGGTTGTTATAGATGTAAATCCCATCGTCATAATTGACGAAGCCCTCCCCGGCCGTCTGCCCGAAGACGATGAAGACGAGAGCCGCCAGCGCCAGACAAATGCCCGGAACAGTCCATAGCCCCGGCATGGCGTCTGAGGGATGGGCGCCGGTCGGAATGGTCGGATTCTGCGGGGGTCGCGTCTTCGATCTTTGAGTCACCGAGGTTACGTGGAACCGTTGTATAGCCCGCCATAGGGCACGCTTGCAAAGGTCCAGTACGGCAGATGCGCGGACCGCCGTCGGCTCGGATCTCATCCGAAACGGGATTGCATTTCGAAACGGAACGGGAAAACTGCGCCCCTTGTTCCCGTGCCCGTCCTAGAGATCACCCCCGATATCCGCATCGCAGGCATTCTCGCGCCGCTCTTCGCGCTGCGCTCGGCCCGCGACCTGGGAGTAGGGGACGTGGGATGCCTGCGGGAGCTGGTCGATTGGGCCGCCGGTACCGGCTTCCGGATGGTGCAATTGCTGCCGATCAACGAGACCGGCGCGGACCACTCGCCCTACATGGCGGTCAGCTCCGCCGCCATCGAGCCCTCGACGCTGGAGATGACCCCGGAGCAAGTGCCGGGGCTCACGCAAGAGGCGCTCGACGAGGTGCTGACCACGGTGAACCTCGCGCAATTGCGCACCGGAGCGGTGGCCTACGCCGTGGTCAAGCCGCTTAAGCTGCGCCTCCTGGGACTGGCGTTCGACAATTTTTCCAAAACCGATCTGGCCAGGAACACCCGCCGGGCGCGGGCGTGCCGGGCGTGGGTCGCGGCCCAGGCTGCGTGGATCGAGGGCTACGCCCTGTTTCGCGTGCTGATGGATGAGAATAGCGTGAACGAGCGCTGGGACCTCTGGCCGCTGGAGCAGCAGACGCTGGCGGGCGCCTGTGCATGGCTCGAGCGCCAGCGCGGCGCCGCGCGCAAGCGGATCGAACGGCGCGTCCGCTTCTACAAATGGGTGCAATGGGTCGCCTTCACCCAATGGGAGCAGGCAAAGGTGTATGCCGAGGGTCGCGGCGTGGCCCTGATGGGGGATGTGCCGTTCGGGGTTTCGTATTACTCCTCCGACGTATTCTCTGAGCCTGAGTTGTTTGATCTGGAATGGAGCGGCGGGGCGCCGCCCGAGCCGGCTTTTCAGGACGATCCATTCGTTGCCAAGTGGGGCCAGAACTGGGGTGTGCCGCTCTACCAATGGGCCGCGCACAGGAAGACGGGCTATCGCTGGTGGCGGCAGCGGGTGAGTCTCACGCGCAAGATTTTCCACTTGTTCCGCATCGATCACGTTCTTGGATTTTACCGCATCTACGGCTTCCCGTGGCGGCCGCAGAAGAACGCCGATTTCCTCCCGCTGACAAACGAGCAGGCGCGCGCCCGGACTGGTGGCCGGCTGCCGCGGTTCTTCCAGCACGATGATACGACGGAACAGAATCGCGCCCTCAACCGGCGCGACGGCGAGGAATATCTGCGTGCCCTTGTTGAGGAAACCGGCGAGCACCGGCTCATCGGCGAAGACCTCGGCACCGTGCCCCCGTATGTCCGGCCGAGCCTGACCTCGATGGGCATTGCCGGTTTCAAAATCCCGATTTGGGAGCCGAAATGGGACGGCTGGCTCATCGACGGCGCGGATTATCAAAGGCTCTCGGTATCCACTTACGCAACGCATGATCATGAGCCCCTATGCGGGTGGTGGGAGCGCCGGTATCAAGCAACCCAGGTGGGCAGCCCGGCTGAGAAAGCCGCCGCCTGGGACCAGATGGTGAAGCTGACGGCGTTTGCCCACATGTACATGAAAGAACCGGAGCCCTGGAGCGATAAACTGCACCGGGCCCTGCTCTGGGCGCTCTTTCGCAGCAACTCGTGGATCGCAGTCTGCATGATCACAGATTTCCTGGGCAGCACTCAGCGCTTCAACGTCCCCGGGGCCGTGGCCGAATCGAATTGGAGCGAGCGCCTCCCCTACGAAACCGCGAAGTGGCCGGACCTGCCGGAGGTCCGCAAAGTGGCAGAGATGGTAAAGTCGCTCCTGGCCGAGACAGGCCGGTAACCTCTGCAATCGATTTTTTCCAAAAGAACCATCTGGAAGCCGGGCTGCGTTCTTGTTTTGCTATCTGCGTAATAACCCCGCACGTTTACCCTACACGTCATGAATGAGCCCATCAAAGTTGCTGTGACCGGCGCCGCCGGCCAGATCGGATATTCGCTTCTCTTCCGGATCGCGTCGGGCGCCATGTTTGGCCCGGACCAGACGGTCCATCTGCAATTGATCGAAATCCCCCCCGCGCTCCCCTCCCTCAATGGCGTCGTCATGGAGCTCCAGGACTGCGCCTTTCCCCTGTTGAAGGGGATCACGGCGACCTCCGACCTCGATGTGGGATTCCGCGGCGTCAACTGGGCGCTCCTCGTCGGCAGCGTGCCGCGCAAGGCCGGGATGGAACGCAAGGACCTCCTCGGAATCAACGGAAAGATTTTTGTTGGCCAGGGCCACGCGCTCGAGCGCTGCGCCGCAAGCGACGTCCGCATCCTCGTCGTGGGCAACCCATGCAACACCAATTGCCTCATCGCGATGAATAATGCGAAGAGCATCCCGTCCGACCGCTGGTACGCCATGACACGGCTGGACGAGAACCGCGCGAAATCGCAACTGGCGCTCCGGGCCGGCGCGCAGGTCACGGAGGTCTCGAACATGGCGATCTGGGGAAACCACTCCGCCACCCAGTACCCGGATTTTTACAACGCGCACATTAGTGGAAAGCCGGCGCCCGACGTGATCAACGACGGCGACTGGCTCAAGAATGTCTTCATCCCCACAGTTCAGCAGCGCGGCGCCGCGATTATCAAGGCCCGCGGTTCATCAAGCGCCGCGTCGGCCGCCAATGCCATTGTTGATACCGTGAAGTCGATCGTCGAGCCGACGAAAGAGGGCGATTGGACCAGCGTGGCGATCTGCTCGAGCGGCGAGTACGATGTCGAGGCCGGATTGATTTCCTCCTTCCCGGTGCGCAGCGATGGCTCGAAACTCGAAGTCGCCAAGTGGCTCGACATTCCCGAGTTCTCGCGATGGAAGATCGATCAGAGCATCACCGAGCTGCAGGAGGAAAAGGAGATGGTGAGTGAGCTGCTCGGCTAAGCGCGGGTAAGGACGCGCCTGGCGATCAGATCACGGGCTCGCAGCCGGAGACGCGTACGGTACCGCGCCGTCCAGCCCGGAGCCCTGGACGTTTTCAGTAACAAGGGCCGGGCCGGTAACTCCATCGAGTTTGATGTTCTTGAGCGCCACGTTTTTGGCGTTGCGAATCAGAAAACCCTGTGTGCACGCGCCCGTGATGTTAGTGAGGGTAAGTCCATCAAGCGGCTTCTCCGGCGTGGCTTCGACCCTGACCAGGCTCTTTGAGTTTGCCTGCACATCTGAGATCGTGACTCCGCTGAAGTCCGTCAGGCCGTCATTGCCGGGAACTCCCTGCGCATCGGGATTGGCGTGATAAGTGGTCAGGATAACGAGCAACGGAGCCCCTTTTACAATCAAGTGGTCCGCCTCCACATCCCTTACATACCCGCCGCGGCCGGGGCGCGACTTAAAGACTATGGCCTCGACGACTCCCTGGAACGTGCAATTGGATATCTTCACGTGGGCAATACCTCCGGATAACTCGCTGCCCATCGCAACTCCACCATGACCTTTGATGAAAGTGGAGTTCGTCACCGTTATATTAGTTGAAGGTTTGCCGATCTTCACGCCTTCCTGGCCTTTGCCGGACTTGATGGATATGTCATCGTCGCCGGCTGAGAAGCTGCAATGATCCACCGTAACATCCTGGCAGGAATCGGGATCGAATCCATCGGAGTTACCCCCGACAGAGGTGATTGTAACATTCGAGAGCGAGATACCCTCGCAATAAGTGGGATGTAGCGTCCACACGCCAGTATTGCCCACAGTCACTCCACTTACACGGATATTCTTGCAGGAGACCGGCTCGAACAAAGTCGGCCCGCGCGGATTGCGCAACCGCCCCACCTCTCCCGCGCCGAAAATACTGCCTGAGCCCGTGATCGCGATATCTTCGGCGTTGTTCGCAAAGATGAGCGCCTGATGGCACTGGTGATCGAGTCCCTCCCACCGCGCATTGACCAGCGGGTAATCCGCCGGATCAGTCCCACCATGGATGATGGCGCCCGGCGCAAGGTTGATGGTAACATGCGATTTTAACTCGATACTTCCCGTGAGATAAGTGCCGGCCGGAAAATCCACCTCTCCGCCGCCCGCGGTGGCGGCGGCATCGAGGGCCTTTTGCAGGGCGGCAGTATCTTTGGTCACGCCGTCACCGGCCGCGCCAAAATCGCGGACATTGAGTGGCGGGGACGCATGAGCGGCTGAAGCGAATGCGATAAGAATGACGGGGAGAAGGAGCCCGGGGATAAGGCGTCTCTGATTCATAATGAAATACTGACTGGTCACTTGAATCCGCGCAAGATTGCTTCGAGATAATGAATGCGCAGCGAGACTTTTGGGCATAAAAGGGCTCAGGATTAGTGCACAAGGTGGGGCGAAGTCGCTTGCCGCTGCCTCACGAGCATGTTTTGTTTCCCTGGTACGAGCCTCGTGACCATCGAAGTCCAAATTGACCACGGCAAAATAACGCCCGTGGGACATCAGTGACTGCCGGAGAGTGGCCGCGGGTAGTTGACTCTATTGACCGGGGCTCCCCGCGACCGAACACTCGCTGTTTCCGTTGGAAGCGGAGCCGACGGTCTACCAGTAGTTCGGACAGAGGGTGGCGTCATCACCGCGGAAATGGTGCGGGAGATTGAAGGGTTTGAGGGGTGACCCGGTTGCTGGATGTGAATCTGTTGATGGCGCTGCTCTGGGAGAAGCATTCAGTATATCGCGGGCTGTAGACGGGCCGATCTGGGACTGCTCCGACCGCGACGCCTAGCCCCCCGCGCTGCCTTCGCCGCCGGGCTTCGTCATCTCGACAGGGTCCAGCGCCTTCGCCAGTTCGTCCAGGGGGAGCACCTTCTCCTCGATGCAGATTTCCCGGACAGTGCGTCCTGTCTTCGCGCTATCCTTTGCGATTTGCGCCGCGCGGTCGTAGCCAATAATCGGCGCGAGGGAAGTCACCATCGCCATCGAGTACTCGACCAGCTCCTCGCACCGCGCCTTGTTCGCCACAATGCCCGCAACCGCCCGATCGGCGAAAACAGTGATCGCGGCGGCCAGCAGTCGCACGCTCTCCAGAATATCGTGAGCCAGCACCGGCATCATCACGTTGAGCTCCAGGTTCCCATTCGCGCCGCACCACGTCACAGTCGCGTCGTTCCCAATCACCTGGCAGCACACTTGCATCAGCGCCTCGCACATTACGGGGTTGACCTTCCCCGGCATAATCGACGAGCCCGGCTGCGTGGCCGGTAGCTGAATCTCCCCAATCCCGCACCGCGGCCCGCTGCTGAGCCAGCGAATATCGTTGGCGACCTTGAACATGCTGACCGCAATCGTCTTGAGCTGCCCGCTGGCCTGCACAAGCCCGTCCTTCGCCCCCTGCGCCTCGAAGTGATCCGCCGCCTCCCGGAAATCGATCCCCGTTTCGTGCGCGATAAAACTGATCGCCCTCCGCACAAACTCCGGGTGCGCATTCAGGCCCGTACCCACCGCCGTCCCGCCCAGGGCAAGCTCCTCGATGGCGCTGATCGCATTGCCCGCCCGCAGCTTTGCGTACTCCGCCTGCTTCGCGTATCCGGCAAATTCCTGCCCCAGCCGCACCGGGGTCGCGTCCATCAGATGCGTGCGCCCGATCTTGATAATATCCCAAAACTCCGTCGCTTTGCCCCGCAGCGCGCCCTCCAGCCGCGATAACGCCGGAAGGAGCTGCTCCTTGATCGCCTCCGCCGTCGCCACGTGGATGGCAGTCGGGATCACGTCGTTGCTCGATTGCCCCATGTTCACGTGATCGTTGGGATGCACCGGTTCCCGCGAGCCAATCGGTGTTCCCGCAATCTGCGAGCACCGGTTCGCGATCACCTCGTTCGCATTCATGTTCGTGCTCGTCCCGGACCCGGTCTGGAAAATATCGACGGGGAAATGCTGGTCCAGCACCCCGGCGGAAACCTCCGCTGCCGCCTGGGCAATCAGGTCCGCGCGCGCGGCGTCCAGCTTCCCGAGATCCTGGTTCGCGCGCGCAGCGGCCCTTTTGATCAGCCCGAGCGCCCGGATGAACTCGCGCGGAAAGCGGTACCCGCTGATGGGAAAATTGAGGACGGCGCGCTGCGTGGATGCGCCATAGAGGGCGGAGGAGGGGACCTCCATCTCGCCCATGGAGTCCTTCTCGATACGGATATCAGCCATGGGGGGCGGCCTTAGTGTTTGCCGTTCCCGTTGCCGTTTCCGTTGTGCGAGTGGCCGTTGAGCGCCTGCTTGAAGAAGACGGTGACGAACATTGGGGGAATATTCTGAAGACAGTATTCACTCTTGGCGCGGGGGAAGAGTTTGGCGTGCCCGCGCAGCTCGTTCGTCACCTGATAAATGATGAACGCCGAATGCGGCTTCGGCGCCAGGGACTCATGAATCCGCTGCAGCAGCAGCCGTTTCTTCTTGATCTCCATGGTCGAGAACGGGATGCCGGAGACCACGTAGTCGCAGTTCTGGATGCCGAGCGACGCCAACTCGCCGGGCAGGTTCGCGGCGTCCGTATTGAGTACGGAAATCCGCGGATCGTCCCGAAAAGCATGGCGCAAGTGGGTGGCCAGCTCCGGGTCCAGCTCGAATAGCAGCAGCCGCGAGTCCGGGTGCATCCGCTTGACGATCTCCCGCGTGTGGCACCCTTCGCCGGGGCCGAATTCAGCGATGGTGCGGGGCGCCGAAAAGTCGAACTTGCTGGCCACGCGGTCGATGAGAATCCTGGAACTGGGGACAATCGAGGCGACCTGCATCGGCCGCTGGAGGAATCGTTTGAAGAATAAAGCAGAGCTCATTATTTGGATGCGGAATATGGAAAGCCGGAGGGAAAAAGGTGCGAACAATAGAAGCGGATGGGTCGGTTGTCGAGGAAGAAGGGGGAATTTGGAATTATGAATTATGAAGGATGAATTATGAAATGGGGGGAGCGCCTGGAGGGGATGGCGGGCGAGTGTGGGGATTTTGACAGGTCCGAGGGGAGGGGATGGTGAAATGTAATCAGGCCGGGCGGGCGTCAAAGGGAGCGAAATTAAATCCCCTTGGGACGAGGGTCAAATCGGGTCCTTTTGGCACATGCTCTGCTCTCGGCGGGCGGCGAATCGCCCCGTCGAAAAATCCGAGCCGCCAGAGAGCAAAAAATGGTGACCCGGCATGCCGCCATTGCCTCAATAATTCGATTGCCACTGTGATGCCCTGAGTTTAAGACGCTGAACACTGTCCCTCCGGACGGTCTGGGGGGAGCGCAACCAAAAACTCAAACTATCCAATGCCAAAAGACTTCACCCCCTCGGATGTCAGCAAAATGGTCAAAGACCAGGGAATCAAACTGGTCGATTTCAAGTTCTGCGACCTGCTGGGCACCTGGCAGCACTTCACCACAACCCTCAACGAATATAGCGACGAAATATTCGAGGATGGCCTGGGCTTCGACGGCTCCTCGATCCGGGGCTGGAAGGCTATCAACTCCTCGGATATGCTCGTCATCCCGGATCCGACAACCGCATGGGTCGATGTCTTCAACGCCGAGCCCACACTCTCGCTCATCTGCACCATCGTCGATCCCATCACCCGCGAGCCATACGACCGCGACCCGCGCGGCGTTGCGGGGAAAGCCGAGGCCTACCTCAAATCCACCGGCATCGCAGACACCGCGTTCTTCGGTCCTGAGGCCGAGTTCTTCATCTTCGATGACGTCCGATTCGACTATACTTCGAACTCCTCCTTCCACTCCGTGGATAGCAACGAGGGCATCTGGAATTCCGCTCGAGAGGAATTCCCGAACCTGGGTTACAAGGTCCGGCACAAGGAGGGATATTTCCCGGTAGCGCCGACCGATACCCAGCAGGACATCCGCAACGAGATGTGCCTCGAGATGGAAAAAGCCGGCGTGCCGATCGAGCGGCACCATCACGAAGTCGCCACCGGCGGGCAGGCGGAGATCGATATC
>Ga0181531_10001484_pt1 | contig 14834 bp, 22 predicted proteins | sample PEATcosm2014_Bin_38_FD_119743 | JGI IMG/M metagenome (GOLD analysis project Ga0181531, IMG submission 119743) | Peatland microbial communities from MTU Mesocosm Facility, Houghton, MI, USA - PEATcosm2014_Bin11_10_metaG | ecosystem: Environmental > Terrestrial > Soil > Wetlands > Peat | place... | reverse complement strand
GCGGACACGTCCAAACCTTCATGGGGCGTAATGGGGCTGGCCGCGCTAACGTCCATGATGGGCGTGCCGACAGCGCTCCCCGCGGCTCATACCCCCGAAGAAATCGCCGCACAGCAGGCGCAAGTGGATTTGCTGAAAGATCGGACGCTGGCTCTCGCAGAGCTCGCCAAAAAAGATGCCGACCTGAAAAAGCAGGTGGCGGCCGAAGAAGAAGGCAAAAAGCACGCCGATGCCATGCGGAAAGAACGCGAGGCCGTCGACCGGCTTCGAGACTCGGCCATCGCTGGCGCTGCCGCTCAAGAGATCCTCGCACGCTCGACCGGCAAGGGTACGGCCATTTCGATCGAGGCTGCGGCGGCCGCTGAGAATGAGCGCAAGAACATCGAACTCGCGGCAGAGATGAAGCGCATCGCCACGGATGCAAAACTGAGCCCGCGCGACATCGCGGAGAACGAAGCCTATCGCCAAGCGAACGCCGAACTGACGCGGCAGGCCCAGCTCCGGGATCAGGTGGGGAAGGCGACCGAAACTCTCGGCAAGAAGATTGACGACTTTGCGGAGCAGTCGAAAAACCTACTGGCCACGCTCGACGCGCAGGCAGCCGGCCACAGCAAGGTTTCGCGTGAGCAGCAAGAGCAGTTGAACAAGCTCGATGAACTCAAGCGGTCGCTCGCCGAAGCGAAAAAAGCCTATGACACATTGGCAGAGGGACCGGAGAAAAAGCTGGCCGGCGCGGATCTGGCGGCAAAAGAGGGCGTCATCGCCGGGCTCGAGACGCAGACTCGCGGCACGGTGCTGCCGCGTATGGCCGCGGTCGCCTTCGATGAGGAGCTCCAGAAAGTTCGTGAGCATCTGAAAGAAGCGGCCGACCCGTCGCCCTGGGAAAAGACGCAGGTAAAAATCGACGAACTCGCGCGGACCGCCGGCGAGTATCGCGGCCAGATTGAAAAGATTGGCGCCGCCATGCACGCGGCGGACACGGCCGGCGAATTTCAGAAGCTCATCAACCGCGCGCAGGAACTCGCCATCGTTTCCGCAGAGCTCGCGACGGCATCACCCTATGCCACGATCGCGGGGGAAGTGGCCAAGCTCGCCGCGGGATTCCACTACAGCGCAACCGAAGCGGCCGCCGTCCGGGCCGAACTCATTGCGATTCAGCAGCAAGAGGAAATCAACAAAGGGTTCGCTGCAGCCGATGCGCTCAATGCCGGCGGATCCCGAATGCTCGCGCTCCGGCAGCAGCTTGCCGGGCTCGGCCAGTTCCGTTCGCTTGACCCGAACGCGATGGCCGCGGTTCAGCTCGAGATGCAGAACATCCGCGAGGAAATGGACAAAATCGCGCTCAAGACTGGCGACGCGGAAGCCGGGTTTCAGGCGTGGCTTGATACGCTGCGGGTGGTTGAGTCGGAAGGTCAGTTCGTTTTCAATGAGCTCTCGCAAGCCTCGAAGGGCGCGGAAGATAACGCCGCTAAGACGCTTGTGGATATTGTGGAAAACTACCATCGGTCCCATACGAAGCTCATCAAAGAGCTCGAATCCATGTGGGAACGGTTCTTTGGCGGCCTGATGGAAAAGGCCGTCTCTCACGGCCTGGACAAACTGGTAGCAGGAATCCCCGGACTCGGTCCCAAAGCGCAGCCAGCGGGCATCCCTGGCCTCGCGGGTGGCCCTCCATTGGTCGGTGGACAAATCGCGCAGAGTTCGAACGTCACCGCGCTCACAGCTAACACCCAAGCCTTAATCGCCCTGACGGCGAAGATTAGCGCAGGCGGCGGTGGCCTGGGGGTTCTCGGACTTGGATCTGGCGCCGGAGCTGGCGCCGCTGCGGCCGCCCCGGACATCTCCGACCTGCCCTCGTTCACCAACGCGGCAAGCGCCATGAGCTTCCCCATGATGGCCGAAGGCGGTTTCGCTTCGCCCGGCTCGACATTCATTTCCGGTGAGGCTGGCGCAGAGGAAGTTACCCTTGGCACCGATGGCGGAGCCCGCATCACCCCGCTCGGTGTCAAGACTGGCGGCGACACGACGCACTATTACGACATGCGCGGCGCCGTCGTCACCGATGACCTGATTCGCAAGGCCGACGCGGCGCAGATGATGTCCGCAACTGAACAGCGCTCCGTCGCTCGTGCGGTGAGCATGTCACAAGATATTGCCCGGCGTGGAGGGACGCCGACTCGATGACGAACGAACCGCCTGCTGGCTTCGGTGGAGTGCCCTGGGTTTCGATTCCTGAACTCAAGGGCTATGCGATCGTGAAGGACCGCAAGAATGCGCCGGGATGGTTTCAGCCGGAAAATAGCGCCGGCGAGAAGTTGAAACCCGTCATCCGCTGCAACTGCGGGAAGCTCTGCGGCATCGGATTGCATCATGTCCACGCCAGCGGCTACATCACCCGATCGTTTTTCGAACAGAGCGGCTGCGGCTGGCACGTCTGGCTCAAGCTCGAGGGTTATACTGGCGGCGATTTTCCGCCTGAGCCATAGGGCTTCATCTAGGAGGTTTTATGCTCGCGCTGATTCTGCTCGTGTTCGCGTTTGTGTTCTTCTGTATCGCTACCTTTGGCTGGCGCTCCGCGGCAACCGCGCCCGGCCTGCCGGTCACTTCTTCGTGGTATGGGCGGTTTAACTTCGTGGCTGCCGGCCTGGCGCTCTGGGTTCTGGTCGAGATCGTCGGGCGGGCTGGCCACTTCAACTGAAAGGAAACAACATGCTGAAAATCTCCCCTCCAACTGCAACCGTCGCCAACGGTAAGACGCAACGCTTCACCGCAACCGAAGGCGAATTGACCGCTCCGGCGGATGTGAACTGGTCGATCAGTCCAGCGACCGGCGCCGGAAGCATTGACGGGCGCGGCGTCTATACCGCTCCGCTCGCCGGCAAAGGCACGGCAACCGTTTCCGCCACAGCCAAGGCCAAACCGAACGATATGGCCTCGGCCTCGGTCACTTTTGGGAAGTAAGTTCCAACTGCTCGTCTTTCGGCTGGTCGCGCCTCGCACTTAGAGTTTCGATCAGCCGAATCAACCACGCTAGATCCTTGGCCGTGACGCCATACTGCATCGTCCGCTTGATGGCAGCAAAACGGAATTTCTCCTGCTCGTTCATGGTTTCCTCTGGCGGCGAAACTCTATCACACGGGCCGCGTGCGGTTCGACGACATAAACGCCCGCGGGATAGAAGCAACGTTGGCCGGCGGGCGAACCGCAGGCTGGGCAAGGGATGTGACAGGCGGGCGGCAACTGCTTGCGCCGCGGTGGAAGCTGCTGGACTTCAAGACGTAGGCTTGGCGCTGTGAAAGACTTCATGATCCCGTTTGTACTATAATCCGATCCCGAAAGCAATCCATGGCTTCCATCCTTGAGCAATACACGACGCCGGCATTCGACGGCGACGTCAATCCCCAGACCCTTGTCGGCTACTTTGGGGCAGCGACCGAAGAAGGCAGTCTCCTCATCTGCACCGTGGCTTGCGTCCAGAAAAGCACGGACTCGAGCGCGGGACCGCCGACGATTGGCGCACCGCAGACGCTTGGCCTGAACTGGAAGCTCGCCGGCACCGTGACGGGACCGTCCGCGGCCTACTTCGGCGAGTTTGTCACGGAGACGGTCGCCATCTATTACTGTCCGAACGCGCCTTCGATCGCGCCATCGGTCGGCACGAACATCACATTTGCCGCGGTTGGCTCTGGGACAATCAGCCAAGGATTCCAGCTCTATGAAATCAGCGGGACACCGCAACTCGACGTCGTGGATGTCGTTGCCACGGGCACAAATCCGCCCTCTGGTCAGCCCGCCGAAACGGCTCCGATCGTCACGACTCTGCCGTCCGACTTCATCATTACGCTCGTCGCCAATGCCAGTTTCGGCTCGCAATATTCAGCGGGACCGGGCGGGTGGACGCAAATTAACACTGGCGGCGTCGGCTCCGAATACGCTGCGATTCAGTACCTCATCAACCAACCGCCGGGCACTTATCCGACAACCTTCGGACCGCTCACCGGGATCCCCGCGCAAAATGGTGCCTGGGCGCAACTGGCGGTCGCCTTTGGCACGGCGCCGGCCGCGCTCGCCGTTTCCCCGGCTTCCCTGAACTTCAACGCGACGGCCGGCAACAATCCTGCATCGCAGCAAATCACGGTTTCGAATGACGGTGGTCCGCAGGCGATGCCGTTCTCGATCGCCTCCGATTCTGCATGGCTGACAGCCTCTCCGCTCTCGGGCGACGCTGGCGAAGGCCCGGTAGCGATTAACGTCATCCTCAATGCCGCGTCTCTGGGCATTGGATCCTATTCCGGCAACCTGACAATTACGGCTCCGGGCGCGCTCGATTCCCCGATCGTTATTCCCGTCTCGCTTGTCATCACCGGCGCGGTCACGACGTACACGCCCATCACCTACCCACTCGTGATTCCTGGGCCGCCGCTGACGCCCGGTCCCTCGAAAGCGAACCTCAAGAAGTACGATGCCGTCGGCGAATTCATTTCGCCATGGACCGGACAGGCGCAAGAGCAACAGAATCAGGATCAACATTGGGAGCTCGATCTTGGCTGGCCGGAAATGAATGCCCGCCAGTTCGCGCCGCTCGATGCCTTCACCGCGGCTCTACACGGCAAGTTAGGAACGTTTCTCTGGGGTCCGCCGCTCGCTACCGGGCCGCGCGGCTCTGGCCTCGGACAGCCCGTCGCCACGTCATTGCCCGGCAGCAACGGCTCATCGTTTAGCCCGAACTCCTCGGGCTCGAACCTGCTCGGTACTGGCGGCTGGCTCCCGAATCAGCAGGGCGTTCTCATGCCGGGCGACTACTTCTCGCTGGTTCCTGCCGGCGGCTCGCTCAACTTCAATCCGCGCATCGGCTTCGTGAATGCGAGTATCTCCATCGTCAACGGCGTCGCGCAGATTACGCTCGGTGGCACCTGGGCGTGGCTGCCGCCCGGCCAGACCGTGAGCATCCTGGCTTCGGTCCTGCTCGCTGGAACTCAGACCGGGATCCTCTCGGGTGGTCCCTTCACGGCCATGGTGACAACCAGCCTGGTCGGCGGCCAGACGACAACCATCCTCACGTTCTCGGTCGATGCCGACAACGTGAGCTCCTCGAATATCAGCGGGAACATTACGCTGGTGCCGACTCCGCCGCGGCTCTACCTGTACACAAATCCGAATCCGCTCGCAACCGACGGTGGCGGCAACGCGGTCATCGACATCTTTCCGGCACTGCGCGAGGTGCCACTGGTCGGCGCTCCGCTCACGCTGCTATTTCCGCAAGGCACATTCCGCCTGGCCGAAAACCGACGCGAGTCGCCGGCTACAAAAACCAAGAGCTTTACGCTCGAGCTGAAATGCCGTGAGGCCATCTGATGAGTATTCTGGACAACGAACCGCTGGCGGCCCTCGCCTATCAAACCTTCATCGAAGCGCTCGGTCCCTATGCGCCGCCGGGACCGCTCAAGCCCTACTCGGAACTGCCTCCGATCGTCAAAGGCGCATGGCTCGCTGCGGTGACAAAGGTAAAGAATGCCGCGTAATCTTTCAGCGCCGGTCATGGCGCAAGTGCTCGCTGGCCAGCTCCGGCCGGCGCTGTTTCTCGAAATCGAATTCCTGACGGAAACAGTCTGGCTCTGGAACGGCTTCGGCACGATGACGCCCGGCGGTCCCGCCGTGGATCCGAACTCCTCGTTCCCCTATGGGCAAACCTTTCTCGGCATGGGCTGGATGGGCGAGGTGCGCTCGGTGCCACAGGTGGCCGATGTCGTTGCGCAGGGACTCAATCTCACTCTCAGCGGCATCCCCGCGGAGCTCGTGAGCGACGCCATCAATGCCGTCCGGCAGAACTCGATTGCGACGCTCTGGCTCGGCTGCCTCGATTCGAACAATGGCGTCATTGGGGATCCGGTTCAAATCTTCCAAGGCTCGCTTGATGTGCCGACGCTCAGCGAAGGCGCGGAGACAGCGACCATCAGCATTAGCTGCGAGAATCCGCTTATCGATCTCAACCGGCCACCGAACCGCAGATTTACGGACGTCGATCAGCAGTTCATGTATAACGGCGACCTGGGCTTTTTTCAGGTTCAGCTTTTGCAGGATTACAATTTCACCTGGCCCTCTCCCGTCAGCAACTCCTCGTCGCAAACCGCGTCGCCTCCAAACTTCTTGACCATTACGCCCGGTGTGACCGGGCCGGTTGAGGTTGAGGTGGGCGCGACGGTGCAACTGACTTGCGTCTGCACCAACACCGATGGCACGACGGGCGTGGTCATGGGACCGGGTGAACCGTCGCCGGGCTGGGGCGGTCCGGCCTACTCGAGCGACCCGTCGATTGCGACGGTCGATGAAACCGGGCTTGTGACCGGGGTGCGGGAAGGCATGTGCATCATCACGAAGATGTTTGTCGAAGGCGGCTTTCTGGGCGGCGGGACGACCAACACGCCATCGAACGCGGTGACCGCTTCGGTGACGATCATCGTTTCGATCCCTTCGCACTGAGCCTTTAATTACAGTGTAATTACAGTGTACTTATGAAACGCCGATCCGATTGGCAGTTCCGCCTGGCAGAGCATCACCGGCAAACCTTCAACCGCTCATTCGAGTGGGGCGAGTTCGATTGCGCCATGGCCGTCTGCGATGCGGTCAAGGCGATGACCGGCGAAGATCCCGCGCCCGGCTACCGCGGTACGTATCACTCGCTGGCCGCGGCGCTCAAGATCTGCGGCGGTGACCTGGGGAACTTTGCCGGCGGCATTGCCAAAGCGCACGGATTCAGAGAAGTGCCTCCCGCCTTCGGCCGGCGCGGCGACGTGGTGCTGGTCGACAATGGCGAGCCATCGCACGCGCTGGGCATCGTGGACCTGAGCGGACGCTTCGCGCTCTGTGCCTGTGAAAAGGGAACGGTGCGGCTGCCGATGACGCGCTGGCTCCGTGCGTGGCAAGTTGGATAATCATGTCTAAGACTGCAATCTTCGTCAGCGAAATCGTGGGCGCGATTGCGCTCACCGTTCTCACGTATGGCGCCGGCAGCTCCATCCTCGCGGCGGAAATCGGCGCGACGGCCTCGAGCACCCTGTTCTCGATTGGCGTCGCCGTCGGCATTACCGGAGTCTTTGGGCTGCTGCAACCGCTGCTCAACCCGCAAGACACTTCGGTGCCCGGCTCCCAGCAGAACGCGAAAGAGTCGGCCGCCTTCCGGCGCGTGATCTATGGCGAGATGGAAACCGGCGGGGTGTTGACCTATGACAGCATGCCCGCGGGCGGCCTGCCGTTTCAGGATGATGGGCCGACGGGCAACTGGCGCCATCAGATTTACACAATCTCTGGGACGCCCATCACTTCGTTCGGACGCAATGGCGTGCTCGTCGTCGTCATCGACGATGTGGCGACGGAGCTCCAGCTCGACACGCAATTCAATTCTGGCTACTACGTCCCCGTCGATTACGAACTGCCCTACGGTGGCAAAACCGGATGGCACATCGGCTTTGAGTTTGATACTGGCGATCCCTCGGCGAGCTCGGCGTTTCCCCTGCTCTCGGCTGCCTGCAACGATTGGACGCCTGGCAAGTGCATCCAGAAGGGCTGCGCGAAGGTTCACGTGGCCATGCGCTATGACTACACCTGCGACGGCACCCAAGTGTCAAACTTCCCGCTCGAGACAATCGTTCCGATTTATGGCAATGGCCGGGTGCCGACGCTGCGCTTTCCGGTCACCGGCAAACCGATCGTGGACACGCGGAATCCTTTGCCTGGCGGTGGCTATGCCGTGGCGACCAATCCCCGGAATCCGGCTCTCATCGTGTACGACTGGCTGCTCGACTCCGATTATGGCGAAGGCGCGGACCCGGATTCGATCGACGTGGAATCGGTCAACGCCGCGGCCAACATCTGCGAGGAATCCGTCTGCGTCTACATCACCCAAGCCGGCAATTCGATTTACGAGATGCAGTATCTCTGCGACGGTGTATTCGATCAGGCAGCGACGCGCGGCGACGTTCTCAAATCCCTGCTCTCCTCGATGGCGGGCACGGTGATTCCGCCGGGCGATCTCTGGCACGTGTTCGCCGGCGCCTACAACCCGCCAAGCATCACGCTCACGGACGCCGACCTGCGCGGACCGATCAAAGGCGACTTCCGCATTTCCAGACGGGATCTCGCCAACGGCATCAAGGGCACGTTTATTCCGTGCTTTCTTCCGACCAATCAGACCGAAGGGCAGCCGGCGGCCTGGCGGTGGACCGACTTCCCGCCGTATCAGGGCAACGGGCTGCAGGGGCATCCGAACTACATCGCTGAGGACGGTGGGCAGATTATCTGGAAGGATGTCCGCTTTGGGTTCACGACGTCGATTTGGATGGTGCAGCGGCTCGCCAAGATCCTCCTGCAAATGCTGCGCTTCCAAGTCACTCTCCATTTGGCCTGCAAATTGACTGCATTTCCGGTGCAAGCTGGGGATACGATTACGTTCATTCACGAGCGCTGGGCAAGCCTCGAGACGCCCGCGCCGACCATCTTCTTCGTCACGCAGGCAACGCTGGTCGCCGACAATAGCGGCGGCGCGCTCGCCTGGGGTGTCGACTTAGTGCTGCGCGAGACAGACCCGTCGGTGTACCAGTTCACTCCGCCCTCGAGCTATGCGAATCAGGGCGAGTACTCACAATACGGGACGCTGGGCACATACTAGAACTCTCCCCCCAATCCCATCGGAAAGGTGACGATCATGGCCGACCGCCACGTGCAGGAAACTTATAACCGCGACGAAGGAGATGGACCGCCCGGCAAGTTTTATTCGACGAGGTACCTGCAGCTCGCGGGAGTGTTCCTCACGCTGCTGGTCGCCGCGTTCAGCGCATTTTTTACCCACGCCATCGACACGACGGCCTACCAGCAGCGCATGGCCGATCGCCTCGATGTGCTCGAGCGGCAGACTACCAGCGCGCCGCCGCAGCAGATTATCGACAACCTGGCCGAACACCAGCGGCGCCTCGACCGCCTCGAGGGAGAAATGACCGTCATCCGCTCGCAGCACGACGAAATGATCGCCTCGATGGCGGAGATTCAAGCCTCGCTTCGGACCATCCGCGAGATGCTGATTCAGCATGAGAAAGAGACGGTACACCGGGCGCCACCATAAAGGGATCAAAGTATTGTTTTGCACAGCCATGATTGGTTTAGAATCGTAACGTTCGGTGAGGAAAGGATGTCGCAATGCCGAATCCCCCAAATCCACTGATGCCCGCTCCGAAGCTAGCGCCGAAAGCCCCGACGCCAACGCCGTCACCGATTCCCGCCCCAGCTCTGCCAACACCGCCATGGGCGACACGTCTTGAGCAGTACCTTCAAACCATGGTGAACCAGCAGGCGCGGGAGATTGCCCTGCTCGAGAAAATTTTCATAACGAACGTAAACGAGCTCAATGCAATGCTCGAGCTCGCCGGGCCCGAAGATTCGCAACTCGTCACGCTGATTCAGCAGGTGGTCACACTGCTGACGCCAGCTCCCCCACCCGCCCCGGTCGCTACTACCATGGTGGCGACCTTAACCGTTGACAATCCGAAAGGAACTTCTATGACAGCAGCAGGACTCCGCAAAAGCGCAAAAGCAGCCGTCGCTCTAACGATCAATGACGACGGCACCGCAACTCTCGCCGCAACTTTCTTCGATCAGTACGGCGCCCCGATCACCGGGCTCACCGCACCGCCGCCGGGAGTTACGCTCGTGTTCGCCAGCTCCGATCAGACGCCGGGCCCGTCGGCCTTCGTCATTACACCGGATCCCAGCGGACTCTTTGCCAAGGTCGCCCCGGTTCAGCCTCCGGCTGATCCGAACAACCTGGCACAAAACGTGGACTTCACCGTCACCGCGACCGGCCTCGCTGGCGCGACCGGCCCGGTAAGCTCTGACGGTGGCACCCTGAGCATCGTGGCCGATGCCAGCAAGCCCGGCGGCGTCGCGGCTGTTCTCAGCGAGCCCTAATCGACGTTGTTTGCAGTAGGTGGCAGATACACTACCCTCGCCCCGGAGCGCGCTTACGCTCCGGGGATTTTTCTTTTTTGCACAATGGGATCGGTGCTATTCTGACGCTGTGACCGGCCAGCTTTACATCTATCGCTGGAACCGCATGGGACGGAAAGGCCAAACCTGCACCGTGCTCGCGCGCGGCGCTCTCAACTCCTGTCTCGTCCAGTTCGGCGATGGCTTCAAGGCGATTACCAGCCGGAACGCATTGCGAAAGGTGGCCACGTGACCTTCCTGAGATTATCGCTCGTGATCTGTATCGTGATGATTATTTCCCTGAGCTGGGAGCTGCACAGGGAACGCGCCGCCGACCTGGCGGCGATCGAAGAAGTGAATCGCCAGACGGCGGAAACCAACCGCGCCGCGCGTGAACTGGCCGACGAAGCGCATGCGCTCCAGAATTCGCTCGAGGCGTGCGCCAAAGGCTGCGGCGAGGAGTCAACCGCAATATCCTGCGCGGCGGCATGCCAGCCGCTCGCAAAAACCTTCGGCCCGGACCACACCGCCAACGGTGCCGCGCACCAGAGCGACGCCGATACCGTGTTGCGCGTAAAGTGCTGCGTCATAACTCTGCACAGCGATAGCAATGCCTGCTTTGATGGTGCTGGCAAAAGGTTGCCCTGCGCCGGCGACGTCCATTGCGATGGCTGCCCAAACACCGGCCGGTGATCATGGGAATCTACGTTGACAACATGAAGTGCCCGGTCGGGCGTATGGTGATGTGTCACATGCTGGCTGACACTCCGGCGGAGCTGCGCTCGATGGCAGAATCGATCGGAGTCGATTTGAAGTGGATTCAAAACCCCGGTACCTACCGCGAGCACCTCGACATCTGCCGGTCCAAAAAGCAAGAGGCGGTCCGACGCGGAGCAAAGGAAATCACGGTGAAAGAGACAGGCGCAATTATTCGGGCAAAGCGGGCGGGATCTTGCCCGCGCTGTGGCTCGATGATGCCGGCGAACTTCCCGAACAAGAAGTGCTCGCCGGACTCGCATGATGCGTGGCATGATAATTTCCCCAAGCTGAACGAGGAAATAATTGCCGCGGTGGCCGACCCGAGGACCGGCGTCTACCGCGACGAAAAGACGGACGACCTGCTGATCGTTGTATTCAACCCGGATCCAATCGTCCTGGGGCGTTGCACTCTTAACCCGCAGACTCCAAAGGAACAAAGGGACTGGATTCGCAAAACGTTTCCTGATGTGATGAGAGAGGATGCCAGTAAAAATGGGCGCATCGGCACATGAAGTGAAGGCGGGCGATCTGGTGCTGGTCTGTCAGCGGGTGAAGTTCAACCGGCTGACGGTGGCCAAGCTGATCGTGCTGCGCTGCGACTGGTGTCGCCATGCCGTCGATGGGACCGACTCGATTCGAGAGAATCAGGGCAAGCCTGGGACGCATGTCATCTGCCACGAGTGTGTCGCCCTGGTCACGCCCGGAAGTGGGGATGATGTGACGACGTTTCTTTGTTAGGTTAATCGCGCGAGGCTGAGGCTCGCTGGAGCCCGGCGCACCTTTCGGGGGAAGGGGGGTCGCCGGTAGGCTCCTCAGTCTCGCGGGTTTAACCCACGGAGGATCTATGAAAATCGACATAAGCCAACTGGTGATCATCGCCCTGCTCGCCGTCGTTGGAGCCATTCTCGTCGACGCTAGCCTTTGGAACGTCCGACCGGTCGCCGCGGCGCCGGCCGTCGGCGCGATGGACATGCAGTCGCTACTCTCATCCCCGGCAAACCAGAAAGTGCTCAACCGCTTCGTCTCGGAACACTGCTATGGCTCGGTGCGCACGGCGGAGCTCACGCCCCGGCCCGATTGGAACCCGCCGGCCGAAACCCATGTGGCGCTCACCTGCAACGTCCTGCAATGAGCAACCACCAACATCTTCGCGGGACCGTCCGCCGGATGTGCCGGGCGACGGTCCCACCAACCGTGACCGATGACGAACTCCAGAACTGCGTCGCCTTAACCCTGGGCGCGGTGACGGACTTCTTCATCGACAAGGGCGTCCCGCCGGCCATCGCCCAAATCACCTGCCGGGTATTCGACTACTGCTGCCGCAACCGCGACGTGACCGAGGAAGATCTGTGCAAGCTGGTAAGAGAAGCCTATGCCGAATTTGACCACGTACCGGCGCTCACGCCGAAAACCGGGGCTTAGCTCGGGGCGGCCGCGGCGAAAGCGGAAGCCGCCCGTTTCCCTGCACGACGATGAGCTGCTCGCCCTCCTATCGATCGCCCTCGAGGATTGCCCGCGGAACTATGTGGCCATTCTGATGACCTACTGGCATGGGCTCCGGGCCTCGGAGACGTGCGCACTCCGGGTGAGCGATATTGACCTGGCCGACTCGACGGTTCTCGTACGTCGCGGGAAGGGGTCAGAAGGCGGTTTCCAGACGCTACAGCAGCATTCGAACCCTCTCCTCGATGAAAGGACCGCAATTTCGTGGTGGCTCGCAAATCGGCTGCAATTCGGCCGCAAAGGCGCTGCGCGTCCAAAATCCGGACATCCAGAGGATCCGGTTCCGGAAAGTGCAAAAGCTGTGGAAAACGGCAGCGCAACCCCGGCGGCTGCCGTCACTTCCGAGGAAATTGAACAATGTACGGAGATTGTTAAATTTCCGACCCTCAAAATTGGCGCCAATTCTGCAAATTCCGTTGCACGCCTGTCGCCAAACTCCCTAATAAGTCAACAGGAAACAAAGAATAATTCACCCGTTACATCCAACTTTACAAATGGCAGTGATCGCCTGTTCCCGATTGGCCGGACCCGGTTCTGGCAAATCGTCCACGGCTATGCTATGGCGGCTGGAATCCCGCGCCGTAAGTGCAAGACTCACATGCTGAAACACACAATTGCTAAACATTTAGTTAAAGCCGGTCACCCGCTCAATGAGATTCAGGAGTGGATGGGCTGGACGTCGATCGAGACGATGAACTGGTACACGCGCGCTGACGCCGAGGAGCTCGGGACGCGCATCGGGGATTCCATCCGGGCGAGCGTCGGCCTGCAGCCGGTCAAACAAGGCGGACTATGGACACAAGAGAATCGTTAAACAATCTGGGATCTTCGACTTGCCCGGCCTGCAACAACAAGAAGCAGGTGAAACAGTGCTTCTGCCGGCCGTGCTACTTCAAACTGCCGGTTCCGATGCGCACGGCACTCTATAAACGCGTCGGCTTTGGCTTTGAGGAAGCCTACACGGAGGCGCTGCGGTCCTTGGAGGGATCTGGGGCCAAAAGCTTGTTCGCATGACCTACGACCCTCTAAAACGCGATTCCACCTGGCAGATGATCAACCCGGGCTGCTACATCGACCCGGCCGGCGCCGCGCACCTGTTCCCTGACGAAGTGGTGGCGGAGCTCGAGCGGCAGCATCCGGGGATGTTCGATGTCAACGACCCGGGCGACCGCCAGATGGTGGTCGACGCCTTCATCACGGCGTTCCGCCATGACCATCCTGAGCTGGCGCTTCGCTTCGTTCTCCACGAGAGGCAGCTATCGTGATTCAGACCAAATTTGCTATTTACCGTGACATCTCGCGCCGGGAATTCTTCACCCGCGCCCTACACTCGGGCAAGCGCGTTTGGATCCCCGAGGGAACCGGCATCGTGCTCTCGGTGGTCAGCTATGGCGACCTTTGGGGCCCACGCGAAATCAAAATCACCCTGGCGCGCTGGTGCGATCGTGAGCATCCGTTTGAATTGCAGACTGTGGCGCAGGCGATGGTCGAGTGTGCTGCTCGAAACATGGCGGCGATTTGGTTTCGGCTTCCGGGCGATGCCGGCGTGTATAAGCTATACCCTGGCGGTCGGATGATTTTCTACCCGGAGAAAGTTCTCTGTGCATTTGACAGCCGACGGTGGCCAGCTCTAGGATGACGGTCAGACTGAAAATCTAAACCTGCGCACCCAAGGGGAACTCGCTGGAAAACGAGTTCCCTTTTCCGTTTTAGAGGGTAAAACGATCGGGGCAGTGGGAGCCAAAGACCACTGCCCCGTTCGATGGGGAAGCCCGGCTAAGCGGCTGCCGGTGCAGACTGCGGAGCTGCCGCATTCATCACGGCGAGGGTTGCGTCGACGATATAAGCGTTCATGCTCACATCGCGTTTCTTGGCAGCGGCCTTGACCTTCGCTTTGACCGCCGGATTTTCAAACCGCACATAAAGGCCACGGTCCGAATCCCCACCTTTCGGGCGTTTGCGCCGCGATCGAGTGGCCACCTTCTTCGCATTCCCTGCCAGCTTTTTCGGAGCGCGCCGGATCCCCTTGCGCGGCGTGCGCTTCTTTGCGGCCAGCTTCATTCGCGTTTTGTTTTTCTTCATCATGGCGCGGATAGTAGCAAAGGGATCGGGTGAGCGCAAGCGGAAAGATCGGGGCTAAACTTCGGTGATTCTATGCCCCAGCTCGGCCATGAGGCGCTTTTTCAGTTTGTAGACCGCGGTGCGGACGCCCTTCACGTCCTCGATGACCATGGCGCCGGTGTCGCAATCGCAGTAGGTAAAGTCAGCGATGTAAACGACGTCGGGCCCGTGCCGGCTCTTGGGGATGAGCACGAATCGCTGCTGGCAGGTGAGATCCCGAATGATGCCGGAGCGCAGCAGCAGCCCAAGCTCGTCGGCCCGCTTCGCCTCGCGCTTCGACGCGAATCCGTTCGTGCGCTTCGCGTGATACTTCGACGGCTTGTCATCCAACCGGATCGGGAAGCGGCTCACTTGGCCTCCAGTTCTCGAATCCGTTCGCGCAGCCGTTCGATCTCAGGTTCACGGGCTAGCCACGCAGCATGGAACGCATCACGCTCTGATCTAAGCAGACTTAATCCGCTACGATGTTCGCGTTC
>Ga0181531_10001483_pt1 | contig 14839 bp, 10 predicted proteins | sample PEATcosm2014_Bin_38_FD_119743 | JGI IMG/M metagenome (GOLD analysis project Ga0181531, IMG submission 119743) | Peatland microbial communities from MTU Mesocosm Facility, Houghton, MI, USA - PEATcosm2014_Bin11_10_metaG | ecosystem: Environmental > Terrestrial > Soil > Wetlands > Peat | place... | reverse complement strand
GATCTCCGTCGTCGGCTTCGACTATCCGGCGTACGAAGCATCGTATCCGCAGAGCACCGCGCAGCGCCCGACGATCGCGAGCGGGAACGGCACGGCGGACATCACGGTCAGCGTGGTCTGCTCGGGACGCCCGGAGGTCTCGCCGCCGCTCACCTGTCCTGCGGTGAGCGACGTGTCGCCCACCGAACTTCGCCGACCGCGTGCGGGAAGGCGTCGATGACCGCGTCCGTCGCCCGCGCCGGCGCGTTGGCGCTGGTCGCCTTCCTGGGTGGATGCGCCGGTTCGAGTGGCACACCGCAACCCGGACCGACCGCGACGGGCGCGCCGGTCACCTATCTGACCGCGAAGCGTGCCGGACAAGCCGCCCTCGATCTTGCGCTCTCGCTCTTGCATGCGCACGTGCTGGCCGCGGAGTTCGTGCGTCCCGGCATCGGCCCGCTCATTCCCGCCCCCGGCGCGCAGCCGCCGACCTGCGACGCGGTCAGCGCGACGGCGACCTCGACGACGACCGACGTGGAACAGGGCGACTTCACGACGACCTTCGCCTTGTATCCGTCCGGCGACAGCATGTGCGCGCAGGCGCCGATCGTCATCGGCGCGTGGTTCTATGCGAATCCGAACGGGCCGTTCGCGCCGCCCGCCGGCACGCCGCTCGTCGCGCAGGGATTCTTCGAAGAGTTCACCCCGCCGAGCGATCCGGCGTTTCGCGCCGGCCAGACGCTCTACTTCGCCGCGAACGCGGTTGCGACGATCACCGCTTCTGCCGACGGAGCCGCCGACGTCGCGATCACCTTTGCGGGGCAGGACGACGACACGTTGGGCGGCACGGTTCCGGGCGTCCCGAAGCAGCCGCCGGCGGGGACGTTCCCGGCCACGTTTCCGGTCGGGCTGTCGGCCGCGCCGCCACTGCCACTCACGAGCGGACTCTTGGATCGCACGGAGTTCGTGGCCGTCGAATCGGGTGCGAGGACCGAGGCCGGCATCGGCGAGCGAATGGCCACCGAGCCGTTCGGCGCCACGCTCTCACCGACGGGGACGCTCATCGGCAACCTCTCCCTGCAGAGCTCCGGCGTTGCGAGCGTCGCAACCGCCGGCACGTCGACGAGCGGCGCGGCGATCGCGTCGACCGGTTCTTCCTACCCGACGCTCACGTACGGGTTCGAACCCAAAGTGCCGGTCGTGCTGGCGACGTTTCCGCCCGCGAGCGGCAGTGCCGCCGTCGGCCTGACCCCGGTGAGCATCGCCGGCTTCCAAACGAGCGCCGACAACTATGCGCCGGCGCAGATCATCGATACCGCGAGCGTGTCGACCGGGGGAACCGTGGTCAGCGCGCACGAGCGCATCGTCGACACCGTCAATGAGGTGCAGGCCGACGTGACCGCGAGCGCGGGGACGACCTCGTTTACCGTGACCGATCTTCTCGCGTCCAAACCGCTCACGGCGCCGGCGTCCGTCGAGCTCGACGCGCTCGGCATTTCCGTACCCTTTACCTACGTTTCCGACGGCACTCCCGGCATCGTCCACGTCTATAAGGTGATCGAGTGATGACGAAGAACGCGCTCGCCGCGCTCCTGCTTGCGACCGCGGCTGCGCTGGTGAGCGCATGCGGCGGCTCGACGACCTCGTCGAGCAATCCCGCTCCGGCGAGCACGGCCGGCGCCGGCATCCGCCCCGACATCTCGCAGCAACTGACGCTGACGGTCACGATCCCGGCGGCGCCGTCCTCGACCAGCGCGCACGTCCGGCAACCCCGCGAGAACGTCTACGTCTCGCCGAACACGGGATCGGTCGGGATCGTGCTGGTCGCGGTCGGCGGGGTGTCGGTCGCGCAGGAGACGTTCGCGCAAGCGCCGGCGGTCACGGTGCCGACGACGTGTCAGCCGACGGGATGTGCCGTGACCGTTCCGGATGTACCGGCCGCGGTCGGTATCGACACCTACTCGTTTACTACGTACGCGGGTCCCGGTGGCCGCGGCGCGATCCTCTCGCAAGGAATCGTGGCGATAACCGTGACGGCCAACGGAGCGTCGCCGACCAACATCAACGACCCGACGCAACTCACGGTCGGCGGTAACATCGCCTCGCTCGCGGTACCGATCGTCCAACCGAACGCCTTCGCCCGGGGAACGGCGTCGACGTCGTCGGTCGTCGTGCAGGCACTCGACGCGTCGGGTGCGACGATCGTCGGTTCGCAGTTCTCCAACCCGATCTTGATCACCGTCAGCAGCGGCTTCTCGCTCGCGGGCCCCGGCCTGCAGGCCAACGGCACCATCAGCCTCGCGCAAAGCGAGTCGACGGTGAACGGGCAGCCCTCGATCAGCCTCACCTACAACGGCGGTACGGTCAGCGGAACCCCGACGCTCACGGTGAGCACGATCGACGCCAGCGGCGCAACGATCACGCAGTCGGTGACGCTCAGCTTCGGCGCGACGCCGCCGCCGACGCAGACCCCGACCCCCACCCCGACGGCCACACCGACCGCGAGCCCGACACCCACCCCGACCCCGACGCCGACGCCAACGCCGAGCCCGACGCCGCCGCCCGTCGTCGCAACGCCCTCGTCGCTGACGTTTGCGGATCCCGGCTCACCGGCGCAGACGTTCACCGTCAGCCAGAACGGCTATAGCGGCGCCTTCACGGCGAACGATTCGAATCCAGCCGTCGCGACGGCATCGGTCAGCGGTGACGTCATCACGGTGACGCCGGCCGCGGTCGGCTCGACGACGATCACCGTCGACGGCGGCTTCGGTCAGAGCGTGGCAGTATCGGTCGGCGTCGGTGCGGCGCCGGTCGTCTTGAACCCCTCGGTGAGTGCGCTCGCGTTCCTCAACGTCGGCGCCGCCTACGCGCAGTCGCTCACCGCCAGCCAGACGGGTTACGGCGGCGCGTTCACCGCTGTTTCCGGCGACCCGACGGTCGCGACCGTCGGCGTCTCGGGTGACACGATCACCGTCACGCCGGTCAACGCCGGCAGCACCACCGTCACCATCACCGGCGGCTTCGGTCAGACCGCGATGCTGTCCGTCACCGTCACCGTCACCCCGATCACGATTCAAAGCAAGAGGAAGCACGCATGAAACGACCGATCGCGCTGCTGGGTCTGGTCCTGCTCGCCGGCTGCGGCGGCGGGCACGGCGCGGCGGTGAGCCCGACGGCGGGTGCCTCGAGTGCGCCGGCCAGCACGAAGCACACGGCGACCGCGCAACTGACCATCACGATCCCCGCCCCGCCGAAGGCGACGTCGGCGACGCGTCGTCCGCGCTACATCTCGAGCAACACGAACTCGCTCAGCTTCCTCCCCGACGGCTCGACGACGCCGCAGGTCGTTTCGCTCACGCCGACCTCGCCCGGATGCAGCGTCAACGGCGGTGGCGTGCGCACGTGTACGGTCGACGCGTCGGCGCCGACCGGTGCGAACGTCGGCTTCGTCGTCTCGACGTTCGCCAGCGCCGACGGCAGCGGAACCGCGCTCTCCACGGTCCACGTGACCGGCCAGACGATCACCGCGGGCGCGACCAACCCGATCACGCTCACCCTCAACGCGGTGGTGGGACAGATCGCTTCGGTGACGCTCTCACCGACCTCGTTCACGAAAGGAACGGCGGGCACGGCGACCGTGACCGTGAACGTCGAAGATCCGTCGGGCGCGACGATTGTCGTCCCGCCGGGCAGCTTCGTCGACCCGAGCGGCAACGCGGTGACGATCGCGCTCGGCGACTCCGACACCTCGGGAAGCACCACCCTCTCGTCGACCACGTACACCGGTGCGGCGGTCACGCTGAGCTACCACGGTGGGACGCCCAGCAGTTCGCCGGTGACCGTCACCGCAATCGCATCCGCGGCGGCAAGCGGCAGTGCGACCGCGAGCGCACAGCTCGCCGTCAACAACCCGACGAGCCTCTACGTGCTCAACGTGGCGGACGACTCGATCGTCGAGTTTCCGCTCCCGCTCTCCTCGGGAGAGTCGCCGGTCCGCGCCTTCGGTGCCGCAAACATCACGGCATGCGGACCCCAAAGCGGGGGAGGGTATCCCTACTTCAATCCCGGCGTGAGCAGCATCGCGGCGGACCCGAACGGCAACGTCTACGCACAGGCATCGAACGCCGAAGGGGCGTGCACCGCGATCGTGTCCGCGTTCGGCGCAGCGGCCGGTCCTGCGTCCGCTGCCGCCGCGTCATTCGACAGTGACTATCAGAGCGAGGCGCCCTTCGACGAGACGCTCGCCTACGACTCGGTCAAACAGACACTCGACGTGGCGAATCCATACGAAGATGGTAGCTCGCCGTGGTTCGTGAGTCAGTGGCTGACGCTCGTCAACACGACCGCCTCCGCCGTCTCCAATCAGGCTTCACCGAGTACGACGTTCGCGAACGCAAACAACTGTCCGATGCCCGATCCGAACTCCTGCGGCGACCAGGGCCTCGGCAACCTCCAACCATTCACGCTCGATCTCTCGGTCGCGGGCGGCGGGAACTTTGTGCTGAGCGCGGTCGACCAGGGGCCGGGTGGTCAGATATTCGGCGAGTTCAGCCAATCGTCGTCGACACTGAACGCATTCGCCTTCAGCGCGCCTGGGACTCAGGCCACCGGGGACACTGTGCTCGCCATGACGGCGGATCAGCAGGGTATGCTCTACGTGCTCTACGCCGGAGAGGCGCAAGACAACTCCGAAAGATACTTCGGCACGTGCGATCCGACGTACACCTCGGCAACGAGTCTCTGCGCCGACGGCAACACGCATACGTATTTGGTTGGCTACAATCTGGCGGCTCTCGAGAGCGGGAGTGGGCAAGTGAGCGTCACCCCGACGTTCGTGCTCGGCGGAGACGCCGGTCATTTCGCCCCGACCTACGACTCTGGCGACAATGTGCCGAATTATCAGGGAACGGGCACCGCCTCGATCGCCGCAGCAAACGGCTTGGTCGTCATTGCCAATCCACTCGGCTCCGATTGCTCGTCGACTTGCGAGCAGGCGCAGATCAACGCGCTGAACGCGGGACTGACGCCGGCGACGACGGGCGAGTTGGACGTGTATGACGTGAGCGGTGTGACGGGTATTCACATCTCGACGGCGACGAACCCCGATCCCCTCGCGGATCCGGTTTCCGTTCTGAGCAGCTCGTTCGTGCGCGTGCCACTGCAAGTCGCCTTTGGAGGCCAGGGAACCTGCAGCAGCGCCTGTATCTCGGGTCTCCGACGCGCACGGATTCGCGCGGCGACGAGGCCGAGTGCTCGCGTGCAGCGTATCCTCGAGCTTCGCAAGGCCCGGCTAGCTCGACCGACGACTGCGACGCCGTAGCGGCGCGAGAGCAGAGCACGTGAGAGCGCCGACGCCGGGCTGGATGTCGTAGTAGGCGGACATCGCCGCCATCACCGCCGTTATGACCTTACGCATGATGCTCCTGAATAAAGAAGAAGGCGGCGCCGGGGCGCCGCCTTCGGGAATCGTGGCGGAAGTGGTGGTCTAGCTGCCGATGCAGCTGATTGCCGTCGGGACGGGCGAACCCGAACCCGTCAGGAACGCTGCGGGCAGGCTCGAGTAGCCGGTGCTGGCGACGCTGGCGGACGCGTTCACGCTGTCGATCGTCGTGATGCCGGTGCCGCCCGAGGTGTTGTCGGCATAGTTCGTGGGCGTGAGCAGGTCGGTCGGCAACGCCTGGAGCGCGCTCGGATAGGGGTTCTTCGCGCTCGAGAACTCGAGGTTCGTCACCGCGATGATCGGGTATTTCTTGAGAGCGCCGACGCCCGGCTGGATGTTGTCGTAGCTCGTCGGGTCGACCATGAGCACGCAGCCCGCGGTCGAACCGTCGGACACCGGCGTCGGACGGTAGGGCGCGGTAGGCGCCGGGCTGGGGAATGCGGGCAGTACTTCATCGACGAGGATGCCGCTCGTCGTGAGCGTGTTGGCCGACTTCGGCAGGTTCGCGTACGGATCGGTGCCTTCGACCTCGGCGATGTGGACGTTGGTCGGAGGCGGGTTGGCGAAGTTCGCCGCTTCGACGTAGCCGATGCTGTTGGCGGTGGAGTCGATCTCGTTCGCGACGTTCTGGTTGCCGCTCTCGCCGACGAAGTTGCTGGGGAGCGTGCTGCCGTAGCCGAGCCAGACGTTCGTCCACAGCTGGTCGACGTTGAAGAGCGTGGTCGAACCGCACTGTTTGTTCAGGAAGTTCGAGAAGTTGAAGGTCGTGCCGCTGCCGTCGCTGCGATAGACGACCGCTGCGATCGGGGTGCTGTCGGTGCCGGTCTGCCCGAAGAGCGCACCGAAGGTCGTCCCGTTCCCGTCGAAGACGTTGCACAGGGCGGAGAGGCTGCTGATGTTGTACGGAGGGCTCATCGAACTGCCGGCGGAGGGCTGGTAGTTGAACGCGATCGCGATCGCGCCGACCAGAACCGGGATTTGCACCGGGATGCCGCGGCCCGGGATGGTGCCGGTCGACATCGTGTTGGTCGTGAAGGCGTTGTACTCGGTCACCGCCAGCGGCGCGTCCGACCCGGCGAAGTCCGCATAGGGAACGTTCGTCGTGCCGTTCAGGTACGTGTTCGTCGACGCGAAGCCGGGGCCGGTGCTGCTGCACGCACCGCTCGCCGCGTTGGTGCCGTCGATGACTTTCTTGCCGGTGCCGCTGCCGGTCAGGCAGTACGAAGCGCCGGTGTAGGTGTCGGGCAGGTTGTTGAGCCAGAAGCCGACGCCCGTGCCCGTCGACGTGCCGGTCGTGATGGAGACCGGGTTGGTCGTGCGGGCCGCGGTTCCGACGTAACCGACGGCCGGCAGCGTCGCGCCGCCGGCGAAGAACGTGTAGTTGACGACCGCGTTGGTCTTGATCGCCGACGCGGTGGGACGCTTGGCGTGCGTCGCCGGAGTCGGACGCGCGGGTGCCGTCGCCGCGACTGAGATGGACGAAGAAGCGACGACGACGGACATCGCCGCCATCACCGCCGTTAAGGCCTTGCGCATGATACTCCTGTGGCAGGAAATGCTCGCAATGAAGCCCTTCGAGGGGCCCACCCGAGCGTAGCGATACGGTGACGCGCCCGCCATCAGGTTGTCGTACGACGATCGTTACCAAGAATCGTAAAGACGCTGCTTACGAACTTTTCTTATGAAAAGTCATACGACATGTCGTACGCCGTCGTCGTTGATTCGCGAAGTCACCTTGCTATGCTGGTAGTCGCGGGCGCGCAAAGCCGCTCGCCACCTGCGATACGCATCTCCCTCCATCCTGCGAGGAGCTCTTCGTGTTCAACATCACCTTCACTCGTCGAGTGGGTGTCTTCGTGTGCGCTGCGACCATGATCGGCGCGGCGACACCGGTGCTCGCGTCACCGGTGCGACCGGCCGCAACGACGGCCCACCGCCCCACCACGGCAAAGGCGAGCGCCGCCGTATCGGCGTTCACCGTGCTGCACGCGTTCTCGGGCGGGTCCGACGGAGCGGATCCGCTCGGTTCGCTGCTGCAGAATCTGCAAGGCGATCTCTTTGGCGTGACGCTCGAAGGCGGTTCGGCCGGCGACGGCACCGTCTACGAGTCCACCCCTGCCGGCGCGATCACGACGCTGCACGCGTTCAGCGGCGCCGACGGTGCCAATCCGTCGGGCGGTCTGCTCAACCTGTTCGGAAACCTCGATCTGACCGGCAACATGTACGGCGCGACGCAGAGCGGCGGCGCTCACGCGCAGGGCACGGTGTACGCGATCAACCAGACCGGCTCGTCGTTCACCACGCTCTACTCGTTCCAGGGGACGACCGACGGCGGTGCTCCTCAGGGGCGCCTGGTGCTGTTCATCGACGGAAATCTCTACGGGACCACGTCGTCCGGCGGAACCGGCTTCGGCACGATCTTCAAACTCTCGCGCTCCGGCGTCATCACGACGCTGCACACCTTCACCGGCGGTGCGGACGGCGGAACGCCGTTCGCCGGTCTTTCGCCGGCCATCCGCGGCATCGGCATCGACGGGAGCCTCTACGGCACCACCTCGTCGGGCGGCGCCTTCGGCGGCGGCACGATCTTCTCGATCTCGCCGTCCGGTGTCTTCACGGTGCTCCACTCGCTGGCGCCGTCGACGGACGGCAGCGCGCCGTCCGCCGAACTGGTCCCGGACACCAACGGGATGCTCTATGGCACCGCGAGCTCGGGTGGCAGCGGTAACGCCGGGACGATCTTCTCGGTCACCCCGAGCGGGACGTTCACGTTGCTGTACTCGTTCCCGACCAGCCCGACGACGGGCCTCAATCCGCAAGGGTCGACGCCGGCGGCACGTCTGGCGTTCTACCACAACAACAAGATCTGGGGAACGACGGCGTTCGGCGGAGCTAACGGTCAAGGCGTCGTGTTCACGTTCGCGAGCGGCACGCTCACCGTCGTGCACTCGTTCGCGGGCAGCGCCGACGGCTCGATTCCGCAAGGTCAGCTCTTGATTTCGCCCGACGGTAACGTGTTCGGCACCACCACGAGCGGTGGTCCGAGTGGCGCGGGCACGCTGTTCGCCCTCCCCGAGTAATCCGAAGCGACATGATGCCGCACCGAGATTGGCCTCCGGCCCGATCTCGGTGCGGCGCGTCTACGATCCGCCCGGTGGGATCACCATCGAGTAGAACGGTGGGATCCGAGAGAAAACGCGGTCGAGATCGTGCTCCCGTTCGGCGACGAACGCCAGCAGGCCGGCACGCGTGCCGTCGAACCACACGTCGCTCGGGCGGAGCAGCGCGGCGGCGATCGCGACCGCCGCCGTCTGCGCGCGCGAGCGCGCTCCGAAGCGGGTCTCCCACCAGGCGGCGTCGTTGTCGACCGTCGCTTTGCTCGTGTCGAGCATGTGGGCCATCTCCTTCGACGAGTGTCCGCTGGCCAAGAGCAGCAGCACGCAGAGCCGGCGCTGCCGGTTCGTGAGGACGGCCCCACCCGCGGTCCCGTCCGCAACGCTCATTCAACCACCACGACGTCGCGCACGCCTTGCGGATACGCCGCCGGATCGCCGAAATAGTACACCGTCCCGCTCGGCGCGGTCGCCGGGACTGTGAGCGCCTGCGAGTAACAGTTGCCGCTGATCGGTCCCGTCGCCCAACCGCCCGACGTCGAGATCGCGCTGCCGGTCTGCACGTTGCTCAAGCTCGCGCTGGTCGGAAACGACGTGCCGGCAATGCCGGTCGCGGCGTGGACGGTCGGCTGGAGGTCGAGGTTGTAGAACACCAGCGTCGCGCCGGCCGAGACCTGGATCGGCGCCGCGGCCGGGAACGGGCTGGGGATCGAGCCGCCCAGGGACGCGTCCGCGATGTACCCCTGGACGGCACCGTAGTTCGACGTCGCGGCGCCCGCGCTCGAGGTCATGTCGACGAACGCGGTGCCCGCCCCCGTCGAGGGCGTCGAGGGCGCGCTCACCGTCCCGCCTTGCGGACACGACGCACTCGAGGTCGGCGCTCCGGTCGGCGCCACCGTCGGCTGGGCGTTCTTGTAGAAGTTACCCAGGTGCGCGTTGAGCGCTCCGTCGCATCCGACGACGAAGAGCGTGCTCGCGGCCATCGCAATCCGGACGTACGCGCTTCTCATTGGCTGATGCTCACGGGAATGGTGATGGTGGCATTGGTGCCGTCCAGCCGCGAGGCCGTCAAGGTGAGCGGAACCTGCGATTGGCCGAAGGGGACGCCGAGACTCGAGAACGCGTACGTGGCCTGCCACTGGCCCGCCGTGCCCGTCGAGCTGAGCTGATTGGTGAACCCCTGGTAGCCGATCGTGACCTTCGCCACGTTGCTCGAGGTGATCACCGATACGCTCACGTTGGTGCCGTTCTTGAGCACGGTCGGGTTGAACGTCGCGAAGTAGATCTGTACCGGGTCGGACGGCGCGGCGTAGTTGTTTTGCGGTGCGGCGCCGTACGTGAAGACGTTCTGCTGTGCGAAGGCGGTGGGCGTCGCGCTCGGCGTCGCCGATGCCGTCGGTACCGCTGTCGGCGAGGGTGCGCCGATCGACGGTGTTGCGAGCGCGAACGGTTTGGGCGTCGGTGCGGCTTGCGGCGTCGGCGGCACGGTTGGCCCAGCGGCGACGTTCGCCGGTCGCGGGCTCGGCGTGGGCGTCGCGCCGAGTGCGAGGACGATCGTCTGCGCGGGCGCCGGCGTCGCTGCGGGCGCGCCGGGGGCGCGGTGGAGCAGACCGACGCGGTGGCCGGGACGGGCCGCCGGCAAGCCCGGCATCGGCGGGACCGAGGGGAGGGTCGGGATCGGCGGCGGCGTGATCGTCGCGCGCGGCGCGTTCGGCACGAGTTGGCCGGGCTCGAGCACGTGCGGCGTCACCGTCATCACCAGCTCGTTGCGCTGGTAGTCCAGCGTCGAGTTGCGGAAGAGCTTGCCGATGAGGGGCAGATCGCCCAGAACCGGGATCTTCGTGTCGCTGCGGGTCGAGGTATCCTCGATGAGACCACCGATGATCAGCGTCTGGTCGGCCGGGATCGCGACCGTCGTTTGCGTGTCGCGCGTGGAAATCTGCGGGATACCCGCGCTGTTGGTCGCCGCCAGACTGTTGACGACCGGGTGCAGCGTGACGGTGATGAAGTTGCCCGAGTTGATGACCGGCGTGATGTCGAGCGAGATGCCGGTCTGAAAGGTCTGGATCTGCGTCGTCGCGACCGTACCCGACGCGCCGCCGGTCGTGGTGAGAATCGAGATGTTCTCGCCGGCACGAATGGTCGCGGTGCGCCCGGAGATGGTCGTTATCCGGGGGTCGGCCAGCAGTTTCGCGTCACCGGTCTGGAGCAAGAGGTTCAATTGCGCGCCGAAGCTGAGCGGCGTGCGGCCGAGTGCTTGGAGCCCCTGCAACGGCGGGCTGACACCCAGGACGTTCGGCGCCGGTGTCTGCTCGGTGTACGTCGTCGAGATCACCGGGTTGTCGCCGAGGGAGAGCCCGAGGTTCTTCGAGGCATTGTCGTCGACTTCGTAGATCTCGGTATCGAGGACGACCAGCTTCTGCGCGACGTCGAGCTGGGCGATCAACTGTTTTGCCACGCGAATGCTCTCCGGCGTGCCGGCGAGGATCAGCTGGGTGGGATTGTTCGGCGGGACGGTGATCCGGATGTCGGGGTCGATCGGCTGCAGTGCGGCGTTGACGGCGGCGGCGATGTCGGCTGCGCTGGTCGAGTTGCCCGCGTTCGTTTGCCCGGGCGCTGCCGCGCGCAGCGAGACCACTTCGACGGCCTTCCCGCTCGGCGTGAAGATGGTCGGCGATTGTCCGCCCGGCTCAGAGGCCGGGGCGGCGGGCGTCGCCGCGACGACGTCGAGCTGCTGGACCGCGTCGGCGATTCGCTCGTGCATGGGTGTGGTTGCGATCACGGTGATGGCATTGAGCGTCACGTCGACGTCGACGTCGGCGTCGGGGAACGTGCGGCGGATCAGCGCGCCGACGGAGGTGGCATCGACGTAACGCAAACGATAGACTTGCGAGTAGCGCACGCCCGCTGCGGGAACGTCCAGTTCACCGGCAAGTTGCTTGGCGCGTTCCACCGCCGCCGGATCGCCGTCCAGCACGACGCTATCGCCGGCGACGTGTGCCTGCACCCCCGGCACGACACCCGCGACGATGCGCGCGACGTCGGCGGGATTCGCCGCGCCGAGCTGCACGCTCTCGTCGTGCCGGGGCGCCGGACTAGGGGGCGGCGCGGGTTGATCGACGCTTTGGACGATCGTCTGGATCTGCGCCAGCACGGCGCCGTCGCCCGCCGCGATAATCGAGCGATTCGGTCCGACGACGACGTGCGTGGTCGGGAACAGCTTCCGCAGGGTCGCGACCAACTGGTGCGGATCAGCCGTGCGCAGCACGAACGCCTGCGCCGAAGGCGCCGTCGGCCCGGCTTGATCGAGCGCCGCGAAGGTCGTTCGCACGGCGTCCAAGCGTGCTTGCGTGCCGACGACGACGACGGAACCGCTGTGCGCGTCCGCATGAACGCGAACGTCGGGGAAGAGGGTGAGGATCAGCGCAGCTGCGCGATCCGGTGGGAGCACTCGGGGCTTGAGGACGAGGTCCGGGAGGTTCGTCGCGCTCGTACCGGCGCCCGTCGTGCCGACGAACGTCGAGGCCAGTACCAAGAGCGACGCCGCACCACACCACGCTCGCATTCCCGCACGAGCTCGTAACGGCATATGCAGCGATTCTGACCGGACAACGTCCGCGTCTCAAGCACGAACGTGTGCGCAAATCTGCATTATCCGTCACACAATGTGCCGTTAAGCCAAGATTTACTAGTGAGGAGTAGCTAATAGGACACGGAGGGTGTCCGACATGAACGCATTCTTAGCCGCGCTCGTCGCAGCGCTGGCGACGCTGGTGCTCCCGCTCGGGGGCGGATCGCCGAACACGGGCGCGCGCGCGTCGTCCGGGCAGACGCGCGCACTCCTGGCGCCGGCGGACGACCCGGCGCCGACGCCCACGCCCACTCCCACGCCGCCGCCGCCGTCGGCGAACGACGGGCAGGGCGGCGGACCGCCCTAGGCTTCGGGGAGGATCCCCTGGCGCGCGCACTCCGCGACCAGCGCGGAACGCGTGCGCACGCCCATCACCTTGAAGATTCGTTTGGTGTGGTTGTTGATCGTGTTGCGACTGCGTCCGAACGATTCGGCGATTTCGAGTGCGGAGCGGCCCGAACAGATTGCGAGCATCACGCGGTACTCGGTCTTGCTCAGCGCGGAGCGGCGTGCGCGTGCGTCGGCGTACAGCCATGATGCCGGTGCGGCGCGCGTGAGGACCTCGGCACGCGCGCGTGCGTGCTCGTCACCGCTGACGCGATGCAGGTCGAGCGCGACCTCGGCGGCCTTGCGGCGGTACCCGATCTCCTCGAATACCGCAAACGCGCTCGCGTAGAGGTCGCGCGCGCGCACCTGCGCACCGCGCGCCTCCGCGATGCGGGCCGCAGCGAGCGATTCGTAAGCCGCCGGCCGGCGGTCGCGGTCGTGCGCCTTCGTACCGCGTCCCGGCAGGTGCAAGGCACGGTACGTGTCGAGGACGCGCTCTGCGGCGTCGGCGTCGACCGAGGCGGCGGCAGCAGCGAGATCCGGCAGCACACTGCGGCGATCCGCGTCCGCCCGGCGCCAATCGAGCGCAGCGGCGCGCGCGCATGCGTCGCGTAATACGACCTGCGGCAAGAAGCGGTCACCACCCGCGCGTGAGAGCAGCGCGAGCTGGACGTCGGCGCCGATCGCCGCGACCGCATCGCCCGCAGCGCGCGCGTCGGTGAACCAGTTCCACGCGGCGACGACATCGCCGCGCAGCCGAGCGACGATGCCCAGCAGCTCGAACACCGTCGCCCGCTCGTAGGCGAGCTCCGGGACGGCCGGCAGCTCCCGCGCCGGCAGCTCGAGCCGTTCGCCGAGCGCGAGGTCGACCGCATTCGCGGCGCGCAACGCGAGCGGCACCAGCGTCGTCGCGACCAGGTGCAGATCGCGCGTGGGGGCACTGCGCTCGGCTGCGAGCGCGGCCTCGAAGCGGTGCGCGGCGTCCGCGTAGCGCTCCTGGCTGATCGCGCACCAGCCCAGCAGGACCTCCAAGAGCGCGCGCGCGCCCTCGGGCGCGCTGGTGAACGCCTCGCCGGCGATGCGCGCGGCTTCGACGGCATCGCCGGCCGACCAGGCGACCAGACCGCGTTGGTATGCGAGCTCGGCGCGGACCGCGCGGTGCAGACCGCGTTCGCCGTCGGCGCGCGCGAGCGCGGCGAGGGCCGCGGTATGCTTGCCGGCGCGGCGTAGCGCGTCGGCGTGCAGAAAGGCCGCGGTGACGCGCTCGTCGGCGTTCCCCGCCAGCGTCGCGAGTGCCGCCGCAAGCGGCAGTGCCGCAGCGGTTCCATTGCCGCGTAAGAGGGCACGCACGCGCAGCGCGGTCGCGTCGAAGCGCTCGGCACCGCGCAGCGGCCCGATGTCCTCGAGGGCCGCGAGCACGTCGCCGAACCGCCCCTCGCTCCACGCGTGCCGCGCCCGGGCCAGCGCTGGTGGTGGCGGCGAAACGACGCGGCGTCCCGGACGCGAGCCCTGCGGCATGTTCGGAAATGCCGAGCGCGGAGCCGCGCCTCCTCCCGGTATAGGATACTTCCGTGGCCGCCCCGGCGTGAAAAAAAGTTCGCAGGTCCCGTTCGGCCCCAAGGCCAAAGAACCGACCCTCGTCCTTGTTGGATTGCTATCGGGAGACTAGCCGGCTTGCACGAACTGGCGCAGCAAATCGTCAGCGGCCTCGCCTCGGGCTCGGTGTTCGCGAGTTTGGCGCTCGCATTGGTCCTCATCTACCGGTCCATGGGCGTGATCAACTTCGCACAGGGCGAGATGGCGATGTTCACGACGTACATCGCGTGGCAACTCGTGCAGGTTGGCTTGCCGCTGTGGGCAGCCTTCGGGTTGACGGTCGTGATCGCGTTCGTCGGCGCCGTGCTGCTCGAGCGGATCGTGATCCGCCCGGTTGAGCGCAAGAGCCAGCTGACGGTCGTCATCGTCACGCTCGGCCTGCTCATCATCTTCAACGGTCTGGCCGGCGGGATCTGGGGCTACGTCGTCAAGGACTTCCCCTCGCCGTTCCCCACCACGCCGGTCGAGGTCGGCGGCGTCGGCTTCAGTTTACAGGACATCGGCGTCATCGTCGTCTCGCTGGGCACGCTGGCGCTGATCACGCTCTTCTTCCAGAAGACGAAGCTGGGCCTCGCCATGCGGGCGGCGGCGCTCTACCCGGAGCAGAGCCGCGTGCTCGGCGTGCGGGTGAGCTGGATGCTCGCGCTCGGGTGGGGCTTGGCCGCCGTGGTCGGCGCCATTTCGGGGATCATGATCGCCCCGGTCGTCTTCCTCGACCCCAACATGATGCAGACGATCGTCGTCTACGCCTTC
>Ga0181531_10001482_pt1 | contig 14843 bp, 8 predicted proteins | sample PEATcosm2014_Bin_38_FD_119743 | JGI IMG/M metagenome (GOLD analysis project Ga0181531, IMG submission 119743) | Peatland microbial communities from MTU Mesocosm Facility, Houghton, MI, USA - PEATcosm2014_Bin11_10_metaG | ecosystem: Environmental > Terrestrial > Soil > Wetlands > Peat | place... | reverse complement strand
GTTCTTGTAGAACCCGGCAAGGGAAACGTACGCCTTGTTGGCGAGAAAGTACTTTTCATACGAGAGATCCACGGCATCCGCCCGCCACGGATCGAGCCTTGGATTGCCCGCGGTGTCGTACGGAATGCCGGTAGTGGTTGCGACGCTGAAGTCGTTGTTGGCGGCCAGCTGGTCCATGCGCGCTCGGGCCAGCTCTCGCGCCAGGCTCAGGCGCACCGACTGCTGGTCGGCCAGGTCGAACACCAGGTTGACCGCCGGCAAAACGTCGTTGAACGACTTGCCGCCGCTGAAAGGGTAGGCCTCGTTGTTTAAGCCCCAGGTCTTGGAGTCAGAGCTCTGCTCGGTATGCACCAGCTGCACGCCGACGTTGCCGCGCAGCGTGACGTTCGCCAGCAGCGGCTGGTTCAGGTCGCCGCGGACGTAGAGCGTCGGCACTTTCTCGTACACCTGCCAGGTCTTGCCAACCAGGTAGCCGGCAAGGGTGGTCGGCTGGATCGGATTGAAGAACTCGCCCAGCACCGCCGGAACGTTCCAGGCGAGCGAAGACGGTGTGCCGGAAAAGCTCAGGTTCGCCGGCGGCAGCAGCAGGTTACCCGGGATGGTGTCGATGGCGTTGCCGATGGTGCTCAGGTTCGCTTCCGGCTGCGTCTTGTCCTTGGTTCGGTCGTCATAGTTAAAGCCCACCGCAATGTCGCGGAACGGGCTGCCGACATCGCGCATCGCCTCGAAGCGGTACGACTGCAACTGGTCGGAGACGATCGGGAAGCGGCTGTAGCCGGCGCCGTAGATCGTCGGTCCGACCTGTACCAGGGCCGGATTGGTGTAAGAGTTCAGCAGGTTGAAGGTCGGCTGCGACGAGCCACCGGGTAAGAAGTAGGTCGCCGTGTCGGTGGTGCCGTTCCAGTACTGCGCCTGCGTCTCGTAGTCGTGCTCGACGCGCTGCGCCTTCGAGGCGGCAATATCGCTGGTGAAGGTCCACGCTTCGGTGGTCCACTTGTTGTTCCAGCCCGCCTGGAAAATCTCGTCCCTGGTGTCGTAGAAGAAGTTGCGCGCCAGCGGCACCAGGTTGCTGACCGTCGCGCCGACCAGTACGCCGTCGTTGATATCGAGATCGGAGAAATGCGCCGTGTTCGGATAGTTGCCGAGGTTGACCTCCATGCTGCGCCGGTTGTTGGCCGCATCGGCGGTGGTGTAGAACAGGTCGAGCGTGCTGGTGAACTCGCTGTTTGGCTTCCATTCGACGGTGCCGATGGTGCCGTTGCGGCGGTTGATGCCGGAGCTGGCGAGCGACTTGATGCCGCCGCTGACGTAGACGTCCGCTGGCACACCCGCGTGCTCGGTGCCATTCTGCGTCCAGGGGGTATACATGCCGAATTCCCGGCCGACGATCGGTGAGTCGAGCGCCGCAAAGCCGAGCGTTACGCCAAGAGTGTTATCGAAGAACTGGTCGATGTAGGAGGCGCTCCAGCGATAGCCGTGATTATTGGAGTCGCTGCCCAGGTTGGCGTCGGAGTTGTATTCCTTGCGCGCGTTGACCGCGAACGCCATGTGGCCATATTCGAGCGGGCGGGTGGTCTGCAGCGCAATGGTGCCTGCCAGTCCCTGGCCGATCAGGCCTGCATCCGGGGTTTTGTACACCACCACCGCGCTCACCAGCTCGGAAGGATACTGGTCGTACTCGATTGCGCGGTTGTCACCGGTGCTGACCTGCTCGCGGCCGTTGAGCAGCGAGCCGGCGAATTGCGGGTCGGTGCCGCGGATGCTGATGTCGGAAGCGCGCCCGTCGGAGCGCTGCGAGGTGAGGCCCGGCAGTCGCGAGATCGACTCGGCAATGCTGGTGTCGGGCAGCTTGCCGATGTCCTCGGCGCTGATCGACTCGACGATGTCGTCGGAATTGCGCTTGACGCCAATGGCGGTGTCGATCGCCTGCTGGATGCCGGTGACCACCACCTCCTGCAATTCCTGGTCGCTCGGCGCGGCGCCCTGGCTCGGCGGCGCCGCCTGTTGCGCCCGGCTTACGCCAGCGGCGAGCAGCAACAGCGCGCACCCGGTGGCGGTGGAGCTCACCATCGACTGGTGCAGTCTCAAGCGCGGCATTGGCGCGCTGGTCTTGATCGTTTTGTTCACCAAAGTGCCCCCTAATCAGAATGATTCAATCGCCCGGTGAATCAGCCATTTGCATTGGCCGCCGATGGTCCGCTTTTTTTCATTCTATCGATGGGCCGCACGCTGCCAATGCCTTCGCATACGTATTCATGCCAAAGGCGGGCACAATGGCGCCGCACCGGGCCTATTGTGGCCGGGTGCAGGCACGAACCGACGGGGCAGGCCATGGTCAGGATGCTGCTAGCGCTTGTGGGGCTATGGGCGCTGGTGCCCGAGTCGGGCGCACTGGGCACGATAGAGCGGCTGGAACCCGATTCCTGGTGGATCGGCTTCCGGCATCCCGAACTGCAGCTGATGGTGCACGGCGATCACGTCGCTGCGCTGGTGCCGCAGCTGAGCTATCCGGGCGTTCGACTGCTGGACAGCGTTCGCGTGGACAATCCGAACTACCTGTTCATCAACCTGAGCGTTGATCCAGGCGCGCCCCCGGGCCATTTTCCGATCGTATTCCTGCGCGACGGGCACGAAGTGACGCGACGCGAATTCACGCTGCGCGCGCGTGCCCCCGGCTCCGCCGACCGGCACGGCTTCGATGCCGCCGATGCCATCTACCTGGTGGTACCTGACCGCTTCGCCAATGGCGATGTGCGCAATGACGTGGTGCGTGGCTATCCGGACAACACGGTGAATCGCGCTGATGGCCGCGCGCGCCACGGCGGCGACATCCAGGGACTGATCGATCATCTGGACTACATCCGTGACCTCGGCTTCACGCAGCTGTGGTCCACGCCGCTGCTGGAGAACAACCAGCGCGAGTTCAGCTACCACGGTTATGCGATCACCGACCACTATCGCATCGATCCGCGTTTCGGCAGCAATGAAGACTATGCGCGCCTGAGCCGCGAGGCCGGGACACGTGGTATCGGCGTCATCATGGACATGGTGGTCAATCACATCGGCGGCGAGCACTGGTGGATGCGCGATCCGCCTAGCCGCGACTGGATCAATGACGGCGGCCAGTTCACGCCGACCAACCACCTGCATGTCAGCAAGCAGGATCCGTATGCGGCCCAGGTCGACAAGGACGCCTTCGTGGACGGCTGGTTCTCGCCGGGCATGCCCGACCTGAACCAGAGGAACCCGCTGCTGGCCACGTACCTGATCCAGAACACGCTGTGGTGGATTGAATTCGCGGGACTGAGCGGCATCCGCATGGACACTTATCCGTACTCGGATTCGCAATTCATGGCGAACTGGAGCGCACGGGTGATGCAGGAGTACCCGCACTTCAATATCGTCGGAGAGGAGTGGAACGAGAACCCGGCGATCGTATCCTACTGGCAGGCCGACAAGGTCAATGCCAACGGTTACGTCTCGTACCTGCCCACGCTGATGGATTTTCCCACCGAGGAGGTGCTGGCGCCCGCGCTGCGCGCGGCGGAAACGCCCAGCCTGCGTTCCGGCCTGCGGCAGCTGTATGAATCGCTGAGCCTGGACTTTCTCTACCCGCATCCCTCGCAGCTGGTGGTGTTTGCCGACAATCACGACACCGACCGGGCTTTCGTGCGTCTGGGTCGTGATTTCGACCTGTTCAGGATGGCGATGGTCTACATCGCCACCGTGCGCGGCACGGCGCAGGTGTTGTACGGCACGGAACTGCTGCTGGCCAACGACCGGCTGGGAGATGATGGTGACCGGCGGCGCGACTTTCCCGGAGGCTGGCGTGATGACCAGGTCAACGGCTTCAGCGGCGCGGGCCTGACCGCGGAGCAGCTGCAGGCGCAGCGCTTTATCCGCACGCTGTTCCAGTGGCGCAGGACCTGCGCTGCAGTGCGCGACGGCCGCTTGCTGCATTACCTGCCGCTGGACGGCGTGTACGTCTACTTCCGGCTGACCGAATCCGAGCGTGTGATGGTGGTGCTGAACAAGAACGCTACCCCGACGCCGCTCGAGCTGAGCCGCTTCCGCCAGGCGTTGCGACCGGGAGACGTGGGACGCGATATCTTCACTGGCGAGCAGGTGGTGCTTGATGAGAAGCTGCTGCTCGCGCCGCGATCGGCGCTGGTGCTGGACATCCGTTGACGCGTATCGGGAAACTCGTGCTGAACAGCTGCAGCCGCGCGCTGCTGCCCTGGCTGGTACTGCCGTGGCTGGCGCTGCCGGCGCAGGCGGCACAGGCCGCGGCAGCGGACGCACTCGCGAGCCAGCCATGGTGGCAGAACGCCGTCATCTACGAGATCTATCCGCGCAGTTTCCAGGATTCCGATGGCGACGGCACCGGTGACCTGCGCGGCATTACGCAGCGGCTGGATTACCTGCAGCAGCTCGGTGTGGATGCGATCTGGATCGCACCGATGTATCCCTCGCCGCAGGTCGACTTCGGCTACGACATTTCCGACTATGAGAATGTCGACCCACGCTATGGCAGCCTTGCCGACTTCGATCGGCTGGTGCTCGAGGCCGGCAAGCGCCACATCCGCGTGATCCTCGACATGGTGCTGAACCACACCTCGAACCAGCATCCGTGGTTCCTGGCATCGGCCAGCTCGCGCAGTGATCCCCGGCACGACTGGTACATCTGGAGCGATGGTCGGCGCGATGGCGGCGCGCCGCCGGCGCCGCCCAACAACTGGGTCAGCCTGTTCGGAGGCTCGGCCTGGCAGTGGAGCGATGCGGTCGGACAGTTCTATTACCACCAGTTCTACCGGCAGCAACCCGACCTGAACTGGCGCAATCCCGCGGTCGAGCAGGCGATGTTCGACAGCATGCGCTTCTGGCTGGATCGCGGCGTTGCCGGATTCCGGCTGGATGCGATCACCTGCCTGTTCGAGGACGAGCGGCTGCGGGACGAGCCGGCGCTGGGCGGCGTCAACGCCCAGGGTGATCCGAACCTCGATCATGTCTACACCAACAACCTGCCGCAGGTGCATGACACGATCCGGCGCCTGCGCGCGATGGTCGCCGGCTATCCCGGTGATCGCGTGCTGATCGGCGAAACCTACCTGCCCGATACCGCAGGACTCGACCAGTGGTATGGCGGCGAGCGCCACGATGAACTGCAGCTGCCGATGGACATGCTGGTCGGCTTCACCAACCGTTTGGACGCGACGCTGTTTCGCCGGCGCCTGTCCGAGCTTTACACGCAGGTGCACGGTTCCCAGCCGCTGCTGGTATTCGATAATCACGACAACGTGCGCAGCTGGGATCGCTACGGCGATGGCGTGCACAACGCGCAGATCGCCCGGCTGATCGCCGCGCTGCTGCTGACCTCAAAGGCTACCGCGCTGCTGTACCAGGGCGAGGAGCTCGGGCAGCCGACCACGACCCCGACGCGCATCGAAGACGTCAAGGACCCGATCGGTATCAGCGGCTGGCCCAGGGAGAAGGGGCGCGATGGCGAGCGCACGCCGATGCAGTGGGACACGAGCAACGCGCAGGCCGGTTTCAGCACCAATCCGAAAACCTGGCTGCCGGTGCCCGACAACTACCGGCGCATCAACGTGCGCTCCGAGCTGGCCGATCCAGGGTCGCTGCTCAACTGGCACCGGCGCCTGATCGCGCTGCGACGATCAGAACCGGCGCTGCGCGAGGGCAGGGTGGTGATGCTCGATCAGGGCAACCCGAGCGTGCTGTCCTATGCGCGCGTGGCTGCCGATGGCAGCGCCGTGCTGGTGGTGCTGAACATGTCGCCCGATGCGCAGACGATCGCGCTCGATCCCGGCGCCGCAGGCATCGCTGCTGGCCAGCTGCGCAGCCTGCTGGCCAGCCCCGACACGCTGGCGCGGATCCGCAGCCTCAAGCGCATCCGGCTGCCGGCATTTGCCGCCTGGGTCGCGGCGCTGCGCTGGAAGTCGTCATGAGCGCCCTGTTCACCCCGTTTTCACTGCGCAGCCTGGTACTTCCAAATCGCATCGTGATATCGCCGATGTGCCAGTACTCGTCCGAACAGGGCGAGGCAAATGACTGGCATCTGATTCACCTGGGCCATCTCGCGCTGTCCGGCGCCGGCATGCTGTGCATCGAGGCTACCGCCGTGGAACCCGATGGTCGCATCACGCCCGGTTGTCTTGGTCTGTGGGATCAACGCACCGAGTCGGCGCTGCAGCCGGTCATGGCCGCCGTGCGCAGGTATTCCAGTATTGCAATGGCCATGCAGCTCGCGCATGCCGGGCGCAAGGCCTCGTGCCGTGTGCCGTGGCAAGGAGGCGGGTTCATACCGGTCGCGGATGGCGGCTGGTTGCCGCACGCGCCGTCGGCCGTGCCATTCCGGGACGGCGACGCGATACCGCTGGCGCTCGACGCGGCCGGGCTCGATCGCGTGCGCAGGGCATTCGTCAACGCCGCCATGCGCGCGGCGCGCCTGGGGCTGGATGCGCTCGAGATTCATTCGGCGCACGGGTATCTGCTGCACGAATTCCTGTCACCGCTCTCGAACCTGCGCGATGATGACTATGGCGGGTCGCTGGAGAATCGCATGCGCTTCCCGCTGGAGATCTTCGACGCCGTGCGTGCCGCGTTCCCGGCGGACAAGCCGGTGGGCGTGAAAGTGTCGGCGACCGACTGGGTCGACGGCGGCTGGGACCTGGAGCAGACCATCGCCTACGCCCGGCAGTTGCATGCGCGCGGCGCCGACTGGGTGTGTGCGTCGTCGGCTGGCCTGTCGCCACGGCAGCAGATCCCGGTCGCACCCTCATACCAGGTGCCATTCGCACAGGCAATCAGGCAAACCGTTGGCGTCACGAGCATGGCGGTCGGCCTGATCACCGAGGCGCAGCAGGCCGAGCAGATCGTCGCCGGCGGCCAGGCGGACCTGGTCGCGCTGGCGCGCGCGATGCTCTACGATCCGCGCTGGCCGTGGCACGCGGCCGCGCAACTGCATGCGTCGGTGCAGGCCCCGCCACAATACTGGCGCTCGCAACCGCAGGGGCTGCGGCATCTGTTCGGCGACTCCGCCGCAGGCTAGCGCCGTTCGCCGGCCTGAAGGCGCTCGCTGGCGCAGCTGTGAGGGTCGACTATAATTCGCACACGATCAGGCGGGGAGGGCCCGGCAATGAATAACGGCGACGCACGATCCGGCCGATGGAGCTGGTGGTACCTGCTGTTCGTGGTGCAGTTCGTGGCGGTGCTGTGGCCGCCGTTCTACAACAGCTTGGAACCGCGCTGGATGGGGATCCCGTTCTTCTACTGGTACCAGATGCTGTGGGTAATCATCAGCGCGGTGTTCACCGCGGTGATCTACCTGGCCACCCGCGACTAGTCCAGGCAGCGGCCACGAGGGGAATCGTGCAGGAAATCAACTGGATTGCGCTCAGCGTCTTCGTACTGCTGTTCGGACTGATCACCTGGCTCGGGTTCGCCGCCGCCAACTGGCGCAAGGGCGACCTGGATCTGCTGCATGAATGGGGACTCGGCGGCCGGCGATTCGGCACCGTCGTCACCTGGTTCCTGGTCGGCGGCGACGTCTACACCGCCTACACCTTCATCGCGGTACCGGCGCTGGCGTTCGGCGCCGGCGCGGTGGCGTTCTTCGCAGTGCCCTATACGATCGTCATCTACCCGTTCCTGTTCCTGGTGTTTCCGCGGCTGTGGAACGTGTGCCGCAAGCACGGCTACATCACCTCGGGTGACTTCGTGCGCGGGCGTTTCGGTAATCGCTGGCTGGCGCTGGCGATCGCGCTCACCGGCATCATCGCGACCATGCCGTACATCGCGCTGCAGCTGGTCGGCATCCAGGTTGTGGTCGGCGCGCTCGGAATCTCGGGCACTGGATTGGGCGCGGACCTGCCGCTGGTCATCGCCTTCGGGGTGCTGGCCGCGTTCACCTATTCGAGCGGCCTGCGCGCGCCGGCGTCGATCGCGATCGTCAAGGACATCCTCATCTACGTCACGGCGTTTGCCGCGATCATCGTGATTCCGATCGAGCTGGGCGGCTTTGGCAAGATCTTCGCAGCGGTGCCGCCGGAGAAGCTGCTGCTCGCGGTTCCCGGGCCAAATACCACCGGCGCCTACGGCAGCTATGCGACCCTGGCGCTGGGCTCGGCGCTGGCGCTGTTCCTGTATCCGCACTCGCTGACCGGCATCCTGAGCGCCAGCAGCGGGCACGCGATACGCCGCAACGCGGCGATGCTGCCGGGCTATTCGTTCATGCTTGGCCTGCTGGCGCTGTTCGGCTTCTTCGCCATAGCCGCCGGCGTCGCGCACCTGCCCGAATACGCGGCCGGGTTCAAGCAGTTCGGCAACAACTTTGCGGTGCCGGCGCTGCTGCTGCACAGTTTTCCGTCCTGGTTCGTCGGCATCGCCTTCGCCGCGATCGGCATCGGCGCGCTGGTGCCGGCGGCAATCATGTCGATTGCCGCGGCCAATCTCTACACGCGCAATATCCACCGTGAATTCATCAACCGCAATCCGAGCGACCGGCAGGAATCGCAGAACGCAAAATGGGTGTCGCTGATCGTGAAGCTCGGGGCGCTGGTGTTCATTATATTCGTGCCGACCCAGTACGCGATCCAGCTGCAGCTGCTGGGCGGCATCTGGATCATACAGACGCTGCCGTCGGTGATGCTTGGCGTCTATACGCGCTGGTTCAACGATTGGGCGCTGCTGCTGGGCTGGGCAGCCGGGATCTTTGCCGGCACGGCGATGGCGGTCGCGGTCAATCTCAAGCCCGCCTATCCGCTGGCGCTGGGCGGGCATACGTTTCCGGGCTACATCGCCGTCTACACGGTACTGCTCAACCTGGTGCTGGTGGTGGTGCTGACGCCGCTATTCAACGCGCTGCGGACGCGGCGCGTGCCGCTTGACCAGACCGCCGCCGCTGATTACTTCGCCTGATTCATCGAGCGGCCGCGACGCGAGCGGGCGCTCAGGAACCGCCACCAGGGGCCAGCTGCGCGACGTCCTGCGGCGGCAATCCGGCCGCCCGCAACGCCTCGGCGACCCCGGCGCGATCCGCGGCCGAACGATTCTGGCTGCCCTTGAACTTGGCTACGATGCTCGACACCGGGATTTCGAAACCGACGATTGCACGCACCATGCCGGCGATGTAGTCCTCGGGCGCATCGCTGATACGCCAGCGATGGATGCGTTCGCGCTCGTGGTCATCGGTCAGCGACTCGATCTGCCCGCGCAGCCAGCTGGCATCCTCGATGAAACGGATCAGCCCCTGGATGTGCACCGTGGCGTAGTTCCAGGTCGGCACCGCGCGGCCGTGTTCGCGCTTGCTCGGGTACCAGGACGGCGAGACGTACTGGTCGGGGCCGATGAAAATCGCCAGCACCGGCGCCCCGGCCGGCAGCTCGCGCCACAGTGAATTGGCGCGTGCGATATGGCCGCGCAGCAGGCCCGGACCACCGTCGGGTGCGGGCAACCACTGCATCGGGATGTGATTGGCGTCGATGCCCTGCGCGGTGTTGGCGACCAGTGTGCCCAGCGGATAGCGCTCGACGAATGCGCGCAGCACGTCGATGCGCGTCTCGCGAAAATGCTCCGGAACATACACGCTCATGCCCTCGACGACAGGACACCTGTCCTATACTCCATGATAAACCCCACCGGATTCAAACCCTACCGGGCGACGACCACATGCAGGGCAAGCACGACAGCTACGATGCGATTGTCATCGGTTCCGGCCATAACGGACTGGTATGCGGCGCCTACCTGGCCAAGGCAGGGCTCAGGACCCTGGTAACGGAGCGCCGAGCGATCATTGGCGGGGCCGCGGTCACCGAGGAATTCAGCCCGGGCTTCCGCGCCTCCAGGTTCTCCTACGTGATGAGCCTGCTGCACCCGCGTGTGATGCGGGACCTTTCGCTCAAGGCCTTCGGTCTCGAAGTATTGCCGGCCAACGACCTGTTCTGTCCGCTGGGCGGCGACGATTACATCGTCTACAGCGACGACAGCGCCCGGACGCAGGAGCAGTTTGCGCGCTTCTCGGTCCACGATGCGCAGGTCTACCCCGAGTTTGCGCGCCAGCTGGAGCAGTCCGCGGCGCTGGTGCGCCAGCTGCTGCTGGAGACGCCGGTCGATCCGGTCAGGCGCAGCTGGAAGAATTTCAAGCAGACCGCCGCGCTGCTCTGGCGGCAGCGCCGTATCGGCGATCGCGCCTATCGACTGGTCGACCTGCTGACGCAAAGCGCCTACGACTACCTGTCGGTGTGGTTCGAGAATGACATCATCAAGTCGGTGCTGGCCTATTACGCGTCGATCGGCACCTTTGCCGGCCCCAAATCCCCGGGAAGTGCCTACGTGATCATGCATCACCTGATGGGCGAGCATCAGGGGGCGGGCGGATGGGGGTTTATTCGCGGCGGGATGGGAGCCATCAGCGCGTCGATTGCCCGCTCCGGCGAGCGCTTCGGCATGCAGGTGCTGACCGATGCTGCAGTGGCCGAGGTGCGGGTGAGCGGCGGGCGGGCGAGCGGCGTGGTGACCACCGACGGGCGCGAATTTCATGCCAGGGTGGTGGTGTCGAACGCCAATGCGAAGACGCTGTTCCGGCGGCTGGTCGCGCCCGAGCACCTGCCGCCGGAATTGCTGCGCGATATCGATTCGTTCCGGACCTTTTCAACAGCTTTCAAGATGAACATCGCCGCGCACGAGCCGCCACGCTACCGGGCGTTCGATCCGGCCAGGACCGGATTCGCCTATCCCACCTACGTACACATCGCGCCCGGCATCGACTATCTGGAGCGTGCCTATGATGATGCGAAGTATGGCTGGTACTCGGCCAGGCCGTTCCTGACACCGGTGGTGCCGACGATCGTCGATGATTCGCTGGCGCCGCCCGGCAAGCACGTCGTCAATATCTTCGGCGGCCACGCGCCGTATACGCTTGCGGCGGGCGCCAGCTGGGCCAACGAGAAGAGTAACCTTACGCGCGCGGCGCTCGCGGTACTGGATGAGATGGCGCCAGGCTTCTCCGGCCGCATCATCGACATCGAAACGCTGGTGGCGCCCGACCTGGAGGCGATCGTCGGCCTGCCGCAGGGCCATATCTTCCACGGCGAACTCAGCGCCGATCAGCTGTTCTGGCAGCGTCCCGCGCCGCACTGGTCGGACTATCGCACCCCGGTGACCGGACTGTACCAGTGCGGCTCCTCGACCCACCCCGGCGGCGGGGTGTCGGGCATTCCGGGACACAACGCGGCACGCGAAATCCTGAAGGACTGGAAGCGACTGAAGTAGCCCGGCTGCGCATGTTGCAGCCTCGCCGTGTTGCAATCTGGCAACGTCGGCCGTCTTGTCAGCGTGCCACTGTGCTGCTAATCTCGGGGCAACTTTCCGATGCTCCCTTCGCGGTGAATGTCAGCACTGCAGAGCGGCCCGAACGAGGCCCCAGCGAAAATAACGGGAACAGTGAAAATATCCGCACAACTAAAGAGATCTGGCGTGCCTGACCCGGCCGCTACGTTCTCGCCCGACGCTGCGGCGTCGCACGCGCGCCCGGTTGCTGCAGCGCACTGCGGCATCGGTGGTGTCGCCACTGATCCATCGCACGGACATCAGGGAGAACGCAATGGCGACGCGAAAATACCACGCCAGGACTGCAGCGGTCGGCCGCCCGGGCCATAGGGCACGATCCGCACCCAGCGCTGCGCCGGCACTGCCGCCCCAGCGCCTATCGCCGATAGCCTGCGCCGTCATCGCGGCGATCGCCGGTCACGCGGGCGCGGCCATGGCCGCAGACACCAGCGCCGAGTCCGGCCAGCTCGAAGAGGTCGTGGTCTCGGCGGAGAAACGCACCGAAAACGCCCAGGACGTCGCGGCCAGCATCGAGGTGCTCTCATCCACGACCATCGAGAACCAGGGCATCAACAGCTTCAACGACTATGCGCTGCTGGTTCCCAGCCTGTCGTTCACCTCGACCGGGCCGGGCTCGGCGCAGATCTACTTCCGCGGGCTGTCCGACGGTTCGGTGAACCTGGTGGAGACCTCCGGCGTGCAGCCCTCGGTCGCCGTCTATCTCGATGAGCAGCCGGTGACCAACGCCGGCCGCTCGGTGGACATCGAGACCTATGACATCGAACGCATCGAGGCACTGTCGGGTCCGCAGGGAACGCTGTTCGGCTCCGGTTCGGAAGCCGGTACGGTGCGCATCATTACCAAGGCGCCCAATCCGGCCGCGGAGGACTTCGGCGCCGACTTCGGCTATTCGGTGACCGAGCACGGCGACCCGAGCTACAAGGTCGAAGGCTTTGCCAACATCCCGCTGGGCGACAAGACCGCGGTCCGACTGGTCGGCTGGTCGGATCAGCGCGGCGGCTACATCAACAACGTGCCGACCACGTTCACCTATACGTTTCCGTCTGTCACCGGATACACGATCACCAACTTTCCCACCGTCAATAACAGCCTGTACGCCAGGAATGACTTCAACACCTCGGGCAAGGAGGGCATGCGACTGGCACTGCGCACGCTGCCAAACGAGTATTGGACCGTCGACCTGAAATTCTTCACCCAGACACTGACCAGCCAGGGCGTGTTCGATGTCGATCCAAACCTCGACGGCGGCGAGCTGAATGTCGCGCGTTACTTTCCCGATTCGCTCGACGACGTGTTTCGCCAGAGCTCGATCACGACCACAGGCAAGTTCGGCGGCTTCGAACTCACCTACGCCGGCTCCTACCTCGACCGCAATATCACCTACGTGCACGACTACTCGATGTACTCTGAAGATTCGGAGTTTGTCGCGCCGAACTACGATTGCGACAACAACGGCACCGTGCTGAGCGACTGCAGGGATCCACGCATGGTGTTCATCGGCACCAACTACATCCGGCGCTGGGACAACGAGCTGCGGCTGCAGACCCCGCTCAGCTTTCCGGTGCACGCGATCATCGGCGTGTTCAACGAGAACCTGCAACATCGCTACACCGAGGCCTATGACACGCCCGGCCTGAATCCGGCTTACTCGGTGAGCGCCACCGATCCGACCACCTACCTGTCGTTTTTCGGCAATCGGACCGATCGCCAGACCGCCGCGTTCAGCGAAGTCACCTGGGATATCACCTCGCAGTTGTCACTGCTCGCCGGCGGGCGCTGGTTCGACGAGCGCAACACCATCAATGGACTGTTCCAGGCCAAGCCGCTCGGCGCGCTGTTCGAACTGGTTCCGCGCGTCACCGCGGCCGAGGTCGGCAACATCAAGAAATTCAACGCCTCCTACAAGTTGGTGCCGGGGGCGCTGGTCTACACTACCTACTCGGAGGGCTACCGGCCCAACGGCGTGAATCGTGGCACCGCGCCCCAGGATGGCATCCTGGCGAGCTACAAGTCGGATTTCGTGCGCAACTACGAGGTCGGTATCAAATCCCAGTGGCTCGATAACCGGCTGCGCTTCAATGCCACCGCGTATCACATGAAGTGGACCAACATCCAGTTCACCACGCTGGTGCCAAACGTCATATTCTTCGTCAGCGGCAATGCCGGCACCGCGACCGACAACGGCGTCGAGTTCGACCTGAGCTTTCGCCCGATCGAGAGCCTGACGCTCAGTCTCAACGGCGCCTACATCGACGCGCATCTGACGCAGTCATTCTGTGTCGGCGGTCCGTGCGGCACGTCGGGTGTGTTCTGGCATGCACCCTCAGGGATACCGCTCGCGTTCGTGCCGAAGGAAAAAGGCGCCATCATCGCCCGCTACGAGTTCCCGTTCTCGGCCGATGTGCGCGGCCATGCGCAGCTCAGCACCACCTACACGGCGAGTTCCTGGAGTACCATGTTCCTGGAGACCCGGGGTCCGCAGCCGAGCTATTCACTCACCAACCTGCGCTTCGGGGCCGCGTGGGGCAGGTGGGTGTCCGAGCTGTACTGCGAGAATCTGTTCAACAAGGATGCGGTGCTGTTCATCAATCGCTCCGACTTTGACTTCTTCCAGGGCGGTCCATTCGGCCGCGACACGGTCGCGCGGCCGCGTACGGTCGGCATCACGCTGAGCTTCCGCAAGTGATCCACAGCGGCGCATGAGCACGCTCGAGCAGGCCGTCCGGCTGCTCAAGTCCGGCCACGCGCCGCAGGCCGAGCAACAGATCCGCCGGCTGCTGGCGGCGGCGCCGCGCGAGCCCAATGCGCTGTTCCTGCTGGCCAAGGCGCGCCACCAGCAGGGCGCCAATTCCGAGGCGCTGGCGCTGCTCGACGGTCTGATCGCCCGGCGCGGCCACCTGCCTTCGGTGCTGCAGGAGAAGGCGCTGATCCTGCGCCAGTGCGGCGACCTGGCCGGCTCGGTCGCCGCGTTGCGGCAGCTGGTGGCGTTGGAGCCGACCCGGGCAGCGGCCTGGGGACTGATTGCCGACATGCTAACCAGCCTGGGGGCGCAAACCGAAGCCGATCAGGCATGGCGCGAATACCTGAAGGCGGCGGCTCGCCCGGAAATGCTGGTCGCGGCGGCGGACCTGGTGGCGCAGGGAAAGCTTGCCGAGGCCGAAGCGCGTTGTCGCGACTACCTGCGCCATTCCCCGGACGACGTGGACGCGCTGCGGCTGCTGGCGGAGATTGCCACGCGGCTGGGCGTGTTCGACGACGCCGAGCAGCTGTTTGCGCGCTGCCTGGCGCTGGCGCCGCAGTTGCACCCGGCGCGCGCCGGCTATGCCCACGTGCTGATGAAGCAGGGACGGTTCCAGCACTCGCTCGAGCAGATCGACCAGCTGCTGGCGATCGACCCCGACAACAGCGGCTATCGGATCCTGCTGGCGTCGGTGCTGGTGCGCGTCGGGCGGCAGCAGGAAGCCATCGAAAATTAC
>Ga0181531_10001481_pt1 | contig 14852 bp, 16 predicted proteins | sample PEATcosm2014_Bin_38_FD_119743 | JGI IMG/M metagenome (GOLD analysis project Ga0181531, IMG submission 119743) | Peatland microbial communities from MTU Mesocosm Facility, Houghton, MI, USA - PEATcosm2014_Bin11_10_metaG | ecosystem: Environmental > Terrestrial > Soil > Wetlands > Peat | place... | reverse complement strand
CCATCAACGCCATGCAAAAAGAGGGATCGAATGGCTCTTTGCGCGGAAAGTTCAAGCGCGCCGGATGGGACGATGGCTTCCTCTATCGCCTACTGGAGCTATTTTGAAATGCGATTGCCCTGGGAAGAGGCCCCCTTAACCTTATCTGGGCGTCGGTAAGACTTTATACTGTCGGCCTGAAACCGAATTTCCATGCATTCTCGGATTGGGGATTTTTTCACCGCCTCTCGGAAAATGCCTTCCACGACTAGGCAGAACTCCTCCATCGCGACAAGTGCTTGGCGGTACGACCTAAGCCCCTCGATCAGTAGTTCTGAGCTACTGTCGGGCTGGCCTTCTGAATAACTCATGATCATTCTCCTTCCGGCCGAGATAAGGCCTGCTTGATGTAGTCAGCTGTAGACGCATACCGTAACGAAGACCCGCCCTCTGCGTCGGGATTTACGAAGCCCAGGATATTCTGTTCAACGGCTCCGACGAACGCAATTATTAGAGCCGAGGTGACGAGTTCCCTTCTCCGAAATTCGGGTAGCGCCAGTAGTTCTCGCAGGCTGCTACAGACATGGCTCCAAAGCACCGGGGAAAATTGATCGCCCGCTTTCTCTCGGTAATCATCGCTCACCTCTGTAACGAGCAGTATTGACTTCTTATCCTTGAAGAGGCTGTTATCTTTACCGTTCAACCACGCGGAATACCCCTTCTGCTTTTCGGTCTGTGCGGCTTGCTCGGAGGCCTTCTTAACCTCGACCACAATAAGCGTCTCGGCACCAATTCTTATCACAATATCGAGTCGGCCCTTTGGAATGACGACCTCGCGGCGGACCCTAAGCTTCGTGTGAGAATAAAGAGCAATGGAGCCGCTTAAGATCCCCAAAACTCTGAGAGCTTGCTCTACCGTCAACTGCTCGATTACCCAAGCGAGCCAGTCTGAGTACGCTTCCTCCCTTTCCGCTACGAGCCATCTATGTAGTCCCAACTTGGCGGTAAGGGGGTCCGAAAGCGGTTCGAGCATTTTGTTGGACTCTTCGATTAGGGTCCTCAACTCTTTCCTGTGAGCTCGGGAATACTTTTCTACTGCGTTTACGAGCGATTGCACGGGACCCCATCCGCCGGAAACTAGCGGAACCTGCTCTAACGCTCCCCATTGGCGGATTATGGCAGCTGACGCAGCCTCATTCATCGTTCACTTCCCGCGATCTATGGTATCCGGGGAGAACCCTCCCTGGACCTGAATTCTTGACTTACGACAGGATCGACCCTCATTTATGGTTCTGCTTCCATTCTTCAATCAGGGCCAGCACTTCTTCGGCGTGGCCTTCGGGCTTGACCTTGGGGAAGATATGAAGCAGGGTCTGGTCCGGACCAATCACAAACGTGGTCCGCTCAATGCCCATCACTTTCTTCCCATACATGTTCTTTTCCTTCATCACTCCAAACTGATTGCAAACTTTCTCGTCTACATCAGCAAGGAGCGTGTAGGGCAGTTCGTATTTCGCGCGGAATTTGGCCTGGTCCCTGGGTGTATCGCGGCTGATGCCCAGCACCACTGCTCCAGCGGCCTGGAGCTTCGTGAAGGTATCGCGGAAGCCGCAGGCCTCGATCGTGCAGCCGGGAGTGTCCGCCCGGGGATAAAAGAAGAGGATCACAGGCTTGCCGTCGTAGTCGGAAAGGCTTACAGTCTTGTCCTCGTCGGTTTGCAGGGTAAAGTTGTCAACTTTCTGGTTCAGTTCCATGGGGAAACTCCTCGTATGCTAAATAGAGTGGCCATCAGGTTCGACAGGTTCAACAGGTTCGATTATTCCCGAGGTGGGCGGCACATGTCATTGCGCAGGCCAAACGATTTCGGTTTTTCGATGGGACGAACGGCCCTGGCCGTCCTCGCGTTTATGCCCGCGTTTCTTGTATCGGGCCAGTATCCCGGCCAGATTGCCAAGCCAGACAAAGGCACGCCCGAACTGCGGTCCATTGCCGTCCTTGAGTGGACGGGCGACGCGGGCAAACCCAAGGCCAGCCGCCTGGTTCCCATCGCGGTGCTGGACCGCGGTGAATTGCAGGACGGCGGCATCTACCTTGCTCGTCCGCAGCCGCTGGCAATCTCCGGAGAGGTGGAGTACGAGCTCGAAAAGGATGGCCAGCCGATGGGCCTTTTCGATATCAAGAATGCCGGGCAGGAACAAGGCTCGTGGGTCGGCTATGGTTCGTGGAAGCCGATGCCCAAAGCGCGGCCTGCGCCGCCTCCGCAGTTGGCGAAGATCGATGACGATGTGCAAAGCGATGTGCCGGTGTTGCATCGCAAACATCACCCAGGGGAGACGCCAACGGGAGGAACTGGTGCTGGGGCGGGGTCCGCTTCGGGATCGGGATCCGGCGACAGCTCCGCGAGCCAGGCTCCTCCGCCCGACCCGGATCGTCCGACGCTTCACAAAGGAGGGGACGCCTCCGGCAATTCAACCTCAACCGGCACAGGCACAACCAGCTCCACAGATTCCAGTTCGGATTCCGGCCAGCCAACCCTCCACCGTCACGACTCCAGTGACAGCAGCGGCAGCGGGTCGGGAAACGGCGCCGCTTCCTCCGACGACCCTGACCGGCCGGTGCTGAAAAAGAACAAGAAGCAGCAGGCGGCCGATATAGCGCACGTAGATTCGCTGCCGGATGTTTCCGATCCTGACCGTCCGCGGCTAAAGCGCGGCAAGTCTGAAGGCTATGCGCTCAATGTGATTCCCAGCCTGATGGGCATTCCGCAGGATATGCAGCAGATGGTGGCGGTTTCCGATGCCAAATCCCGTCCCGAACATCCGTGGGACTACACATGGTCCAATCCGGACGACGAGGCAAACATGAAGGAGGCGCTGGAAGACATTGCCCGCAACGCTCTGGGCCTGAACGCTCCGCCAGCCCCGCCAGCGCCGGCTGCGAAGAAAACGACCGCATCGAAGAAGAGCACCAAGCCGGTGCCTCCGCCGCCTCCGCCCGCCGAGTTGGAGGGTGAGCAATTTCGTGTGTTTGAACTGGCCTACGGCTCCGGCGCAACCATGGTGCTGCAGGCGCACACCGCAGGACCGCTAGCGCAGGAGAAGTTTGTCACCCTGGTCGCTCAGCCAGATCTCTACGGTCACCCGATGGTGCTGCTGAAGAACATCACCGACGGCGCGCACCTGGACGAGACTCCGCGCATGCGCCTGGTGGATGCGGTAGACGCCATGGCCGACAACCGCGGTGAGTTGCTCTTTGAACTGCGCGGCGCAACGCAGCGTCAGTTCGCGCTTTATCGAGTGCTGCGCGGCCAGGCGGAAAAGCTCTTTGTCAGCGGTGGAGGGGATTTTGGCATCGAGCGCGAATAGCAACCACTCCTCAAGTGACGACGGACATCGGCGGGCAGCGTCTTACTCCACAGCAATGTGATCAATACTGCTCGCTTTTGTCCGATTTTTGACGATTTGTCTACAACTAATGCGGCAAGCGGGCTTGCTTTAAGGTTGTCTTCTATACAATGAAGGAATAGAGTGGGCACATCGCCACTCGTCAAGGATCTTCCCCAAGTATGGCAACTATCGCCGCCCCTCCATCGCCTGAAAGCGCGCCTCTCACTTCTGAACTCAGCACCCCCACTGTCCCGGTTTCTTCCGTTGCCGCAAAGGCTCACGCTGTTCCCGCGTGGCAGGAGATTCGCATGGGCAAGGCCGCGACCATCGGCGACGGAATCAACTGGCTGACCCTGGTGGTTGTTGCTGTCTTCCACGTGGGCGCCCTGGCTGCGTTTTTCTTCTTCAGCTGGCAGCGGCTTGCGGTCTTTACTGTGATGTACGTCGTCGCCATCAACATCGGCATCGGCATGTGCTACCACCGGCTGCTCACGCACCGCGGCTATCAGGTTCCCAAGTGGCTTGAATACATCATGGCGATGTGCGCCACGCTGGCGCTTGAGGGCGGGCCCATGTTCTGGGTCTCGACGCATCGCGTGCATCATCAGCTCAGCGACCAGGAAGGCGACCCGCACACACCGCGCGAAGGCGGATGGTGGGCTCACACCGGCTGGCTCCTCTTCGGCAATGCGTTGCATGCGCAGACCGAGGTGCTCAATCGCTATTCCCCCGACCTGGGCCGCGACCGCTTTCACGTCTGGCTCAGCAAATACCACTGGATTCCTCTCGTCGCTAGCGGCGTAGTCCTATTCACAGCAGGCTGGCTCTTCGGCGGGCCCATCAACGCCATTGGCTGGGTGCTCTGGGGCGTCTTTCTGCGCGTGACACTCGGCCTGCATGCAACCTGGCTCGTGAATTCAGCGACCCATCTCTGGGGCACCCGGCGCTTTGAAACGCGCGACGATTCCCGCAACAACTGGTGGGTCGCGTTGATCTCGGGCGGCGAAGGCTGGCACAACAACCATCACGCGCATCCCGTCTCCGCGCGTCACGGCTTCCGCTGGTATGAGGTCGACCCCAATTACTATGGCATATGGCTGCTATCCAAGGTCGGCCTGGCCCGCAAAATCAAGCTGGCCAAGTATGATCGCGCCGATCCCAAACCAGCGGGGAACTAAGAAGCCTCTCCGGACATTCGCTTTCAGGACAGCAAGCAATCTATCAATCCATTGCAATAAAAAGGCGGCATCCCTTCATGGGAGATGCCGCTTTTTTCGCTTGGAAAGGCATTCCGTTGAATCTCGGGCTTAACGCCGCAGCCGTGCCCGCACCCAAAGCGTTCCAAACACCGGCAGCGCCACAATCAGCACCAGCACTCCCGCGGGAAAGCCGACATACAAATAGGTATCCGCGTAATTCACCGTGTGGTGCCCAATCAGGTTCCAAGCCAGCAGCGAGAAGATCGCAATGCACGTCGAGGCGAAAAACGTGAAAAACGCCGCTGCAACGGACAGCAGCAGGCTGGTGAAAAACCCGAATCCCTCCAGCGGGAATCCGAGTACTGTTCCGCCACCCGTGCGCTGCCTCAATGCGGAATTCGTCATATCCAAGGCCTCCTCGTCGATTGCATTACCGGGCACGAAGTACGTCGAAACTATATCCCCTTAGTCGACGCGACCAACAGGGGGTGGTTACCCTGTACGGAATCGTCCAAGGGCAATATGCCTGGTCATGCTTTAGAATAAGACTTCTAGTGAGTACCAGCGCACAAATCGAGCTTTGGCACGCGGAAAAAGTCGCTGCCCTGGCGACCGTGATCGCCGCCTCCAACGGTATCCATTACGCCTCGTGGGGTGAAAACCGCATCTCCGATACCGACCTGGAGCGGCTCGTGGGCGCAGTCCCGGCGACGCTCGCCGATGCGCTCAAGCGCCGCGCCTATTACTTTGTTCCGCTGGCCATTGCCGACACCGGCGACATCATGATTGCTCCGGGCTACACCGTCGATTTAGGCGACCGGGCCATATGCCACAGGAACGCGACCTTCGGCGAAACCGATGCCGTTTTTGTGTCGACCCGCCTGGTCGAAGACCGTTTCGGCCTGGCCTTCGAGTTCTTCATCAACGTGGCCCACAACTTTGTCGAGGCCGCAGGCGTTCCGGAGAGCTTTTCGTCCCTGGTTTGGTCGCAGGCCGAAGCCCAGGTCCGCGGAGAGACCAGCCAGGACGCGTGGGAGAGCCGCCGCCGCGCCCAGGACAGCCGTAGCGTGGATGGCCGTCCCAACGCCAAAACAATCGACGAGCGTGCACGCTCCAGTTACTTTGAGGCGGCGTTCTCTGACGCTCTGGCGGTATACATGCTCTCGCTGGCTGTCGACTTCGACTACCACGACCTGCGTGAGCGCGAATACCCACTGCTTGCCGCTCCGGCGCTCGCGGAGCGCCTGCGCCATGTGGCTGCACTCTTTCCCGCCAACGCCGGCTACGACTTCCAGATCCTTTACCGCCGCAAGGGTTAGGCTCTGGCCGTCAAACTGCGGCAGTTGGATTGTCAATTGACTCGTTTAGCCATTCCCGAAAGATTCCAAAGTGCGGGCAACGTTTGGCAACCTTATTTGGATCAATCAGGACCAGAAGTTTTCCCGCGTGCGATATCTTTCCGTATTTTCCCTTTTGCGAGTCCTTTGTCTCTTTTTCGAGCACCGCATATAAATCTGCCTTTGATTCTTGCTCCAGGTTTGCGCGCTTCGGGAGCTTCTCCTTTTTGAAGAACGTCGGTTTGTAAAACGTTTCCAATGCATCCGGATCGGCAACGATCCAAGCTTCCATGCACTGGACCATCAAATGCACTCGCACGGAAATGTCATCCGATAGTATCCAACCATCTCCTTGCCCGCGCACGCCGCCACCCTCCTTCTTTCGGAGATGTGCAACGCGAATACTTGCGTCCCTCGTCCGGTCTTCAGGCACCGAGTCGATTGTGGATTCCGAATCCACGAGCAGGGCATTGATCTGTTCGCTATGTACTTTCAGAGCATTCTTGAACGCCTTGTAAGCCTCGTCTCTTGCACCGCAACAGACAAATCGAAGACCAACCTTCTTCTCGCTTGCCTTGAGTTTCTCCTCCCTGAACAGGGCATCGAATCCCTGACGCAGTCCCGCTTGAAGTCCGGCCGAATGCCCGCCGCCCTCGATATAGACAGCGATCTCGGTCACAGGTTACCGCCAATCTCACCAATGCGCCAAATGTCCCCGAGCCGGTACTTATCCAGCCAGAAACGCAGCTTCTCTGATTCGACTCTCTTGAGCACCGTGCCGCCCCGGTACTCACAAACCAGAACGGAGTCGGCGACTTCGGTGAGCGCGGAGACGAGCGCGTCCGAGTGCGTCGTTACGATCAGCTGCGTCCTCGTGGAGGCCTCCTGCAATAGTCCCGCCAGAAGCGCAATCGCATCGGGGTGCAAGCCAAGCTCAGGCTCCTCCATGCAAATCAATGGCGGAGGCGTCGGGGAAAGCAACTGCGCAAGAATCGCCATGAAGCGAATCGTTCCGTCGGAAAGACGCGTAGCGGGAATCGGTTGTTTCAAGCCACTTTCATAAAGATAGAACTGGATCGTCCCGCCCGCGACCTTCGTACTGAATCGCTGGAAGCGGGGTAGGAATCGGGACAGGTACTTGTTGAATTCTGATATCGCATCGGAGTTATCTAGGTGGTTGAGGAGCAAACCGAGATTTCGGGAATCGGGAAGTAGGATATCTTCCGGCAAGTCAGCTGGCTGAGGTTGGCGAAGTTGCCCGTATCGACCGAAGCTCCACTCGCGGAAGGATTGGATCCGTCCAAATCGCTTTCCTAACTCCGTCAGTTCCGGATAAGAAACCGGATCTTTCCGCTGTGAGAGGACAGACTCGTCTGGCAAAAGTGTCTGTCGCTCAAGGTGACGCTCATTCCTCTTGCCACCGATGGATTCAGTAACATTAATTACGGGATTACCGCCCAGGAATCGGTAATAAAAGAAAACATCCTTGGCCTTCTTGTCTGTCTTGTTCGAGTTTTCGATGACCTCGTCAATGACTTCAACACGCTGCCCTATGGCGTTAAATGCAAGCCGATAACGCAAATCCACAGCGTAAAGAGAAAACCCGTAAAGGCGAGCAAGACCGACTCGCGGGTCGAGATCAATTTGAGCTTCTATTATCCCACCCCCGCCCAAGTCATCACCTTTCCAAAGCCACTCGCGAACGCCACCTCCATCACGAATCGCGCTTGCAAATCCCGTGGGCAAGGCATGAAGCAATTCAATCCCTTCAATCAGATTGGACTTTCCCGAGCCGTTGGGTCCGATCAGGACGTTCAACGGCTGCAACTCAATTGCCTCCGAGCCGGGAGGAAACGAGAGAAGCCCATCCAGGCGCAGGGATTTCAGAAACGGCACGTTAGCCTCCAGTTTGGTTTGCAGCCAAGATACAACAGTTTAGTGTACCGAGCTATGGTTGATGCTGGCCGCAGTCCCTGCTTAGGTCTAATCCTCGACGAACTTACAGCGGCATCAGTGCGATCCGTCCCCCGCCCGTGCAAAGAATCACCAGGTTCATGACCACAAACAGCAGGTCGTAGTGCCATCCCATCGACTTCTCGCCCCAGAAGCCGGTCTTCCATTGCACGACCTTCTTGTAAATGGCCCCCAGCATCACCAGAATCAGCCCCAGCGCGGCCCACTGCGTCAGCACACCCGCTACCAGTCCGATTGCGCCAGCCAGTTCCGCAGCGCCCAGAAAGACCGTAAACCCCACACTCATGCCGATGCTTTCCGCCCGTTGGCGCGGCGACTTCAGATGGCTGAAACCGCTGGTCCCAAACACCAGCGCCACCATCACCCGCAGCAGAAACAGGCTCCAGTCCGCATACAGCAGCGCGCCTGATATTGAGAGCATTGCAACCCCTCCTTCCATCCTTTGCGCCTCAGCGCGATTGGATGCCATCGGTCGCCATCGCGCTGCGGACTTTTTCCTCTCCACATACCCTACGCAGTTCTAACAGAGCGATCTGCCTCCGGCTCAGCGTCGCTGGGCCTATTAAGAAGCGCATAGCCAAGTTCACCGGCGTTCCAATCGATTGCGGCATGAAGCACGATCGACGGCCATAGCGATCCGGAAACGCAGGAGAGCAGCGCGAGAATCAGCCCGATAAGAAATGTCTGCGGCACCTGCTTGAGCCCAAGGTAAATATGCCCAAGCCCGAAGATAAGCGAGCTGAGGATGATCGCCGGCCACGGGCCGGTCCAGCCGGCGATGTACCAAGTCAGAAATCCGCGGTAAAGTGTTTCTTCGCAGATGCCCGCCGTTGCTGAAACCGCCCAGAAGAGCCGGCGCTCCTCCGGAATGTGCGGTAGCAGCGGCTTGACATATTCGAGCCTCTTCTCCAACCGCTCCACCACGGCGGGCCGTGCAAGAATTAGCCGCCGTTGCCGCCAGAACACGGGGACGAAGAGGACGGCGCAAATCAAAAACAGCAGCGTTTGTATTGAAGAGGCGTGGCCAACCAGCAGACTGCTCCAAGGTTTTCCGCTCCAGGACCAGCTCCCGAGGAAGCCGAGTGTCAGCAGCCACTCCCAGATGAGGAGGTTGCGGAAGTGGTGCAGACGTGCGCCGGTCTTCCCGCTGGCCAGTTTCTTCAGGTAGCGCGGCCAGCTCCAGCGCGCCTCCACCAGCGGAAGAACGAGCAGGATCGCGAACAGGATGGCATTGAAGACTTCTGGGATGTGTTTCACCCGGACCTCCTTCTGGCTGCGCCCCAGCCGGATCATTTGCCGTGGTTGCGAAAGAGCAGCGCGGCCACCACTTCTGGGCGCGCCTTGATCTTTCCAAACACTGAAACCGACTTGATGGCCGCGCGGGCCAACTCTGGCGTCACATCGTCGTCGATTTTCAGCACGCCCACCACCCGAATGTCGGCAGGGTTCCCGGCCGCCACGCGCTTCTCCAAATCCTCACGGCTGTAGATGGCCACGCCGAGCGTCATGAAGCGGTGTTCCACCGCCTGCCGTACTGTGGTTGCGTGGCTCTGCAGCAGGTTCCGGACAGCCGCAACCAGGAAATCGGTACGGCTGGAGTAGAAACCCTGTTCAGTCAGCAGATCCACCTGTCCCAGGTCCACAACGCTCATGTTGAAAGAGATTTTCTCAGTGTCCGCCATACTCTCACCATCCCTAGGTATTCCCCAAGGAATACAAACGGATGATATGAAGAAACTGGGCACAAGTCAAGAACGAATTTGAACTGGAACGGACAGGTGTTGTTTAGAGGCGCAAACGAGCTCTGAAAGCGGCATGGAAGGGGGCGGAAAGTGAACCTAAGCGGGATTTGCGTAGGCGATCTTTCCTTCGCTGATTGTCCAGCGGACTTTGCCTTGCATTGTCCAGCCGTCGAAGGGCGTGTTGCGGGCTTTGGACCTGGTATTGCGCGCGTTGTAGACCCATTCGGCCCTGGGATCGAAGACAACCACATCGGCAAAGCTGCCCACAGCCAATGTGCCGCGGCCCTTCAGCCCCAGCAGCGCTGCCGGTTGCGCGCTCAGCAGGCTCAAGACCCGCCCCATTGGCATCTTCCACTCCCGGTTCAGCCAGCGCAAAGAGAGGCCCAGCGCCGTCTCGAGGCCGGTAATGCCGTTCGGCGCATTCTCAAACTCCACTTCCTTCTCATGTAGAGCATGTGGTGCATGGTCGGTAGCGATCGCATCCACTACACCATCGAGAATTGCCTCAATCATCGCGTTGCGGTCGACAGCGGATCGCAGCGGCGGATTCATCTTGGCGTTGGTGTTGTAGTAGCCAACGTGCTCCTCGGTCAGCAGGAAATGATGTGGCGCAACCTCGCAGGTCACGCGCAATCCGCTGCGCCGGGCCTGCCGCACAGCGGCCAGTGCCGCGGCCGTCGATGTGTGAGCCACGTGCAGGTGAACGCGAGCGTCGCGCAGTTCCGTGACCAGGCGAATATCGCGCTCTACCAGTCCGGACTCGGCCTCCGTCGGCATACCGCGCAACCCCAGCTTGAACGCTACCGGTCCAGCATTCATGCTGCTGCCCTGTGTCAGCCGCGTGTCTTCAGCGTGCTGGATCACCGTCAGCCCGACGCGCGCCGCGGCAGCCAGCGTCTCGCGCATGATGCCGTCTTTGAGAATCGGGTGCCCGTCGTCGGTTACGGCCACAACGCCCGCGGATTTGAGAGCCGCGTAGTCGTTGAGCGCTTCGCCCTTCGACCCGCGTGTAGCCGCGCCGATGGGAAAAACGCGAATGGCCGCCCCGCGTTCCGGCGCCTGCATCCAGCGCGTGATTTCCGCCGAATCGTTCACTGGAATGGTGTTCGGCATGGCAGCTACTGAGGTGAATCCACCCGCCGCAGCCGCCGCCGTCCCGGTGGCGATAGTTTCCTTGTAGCCCTGACCCGGTTCGCGCAGGTGCACGTGAATGTCGACCAGCCCCGGCGCAACAGTGAGTCCCGTCGCGTCAAGCACTTGAGCGCCATTGGCCAGTTTCAGCTTGCCGGGACTGGCGATCTCGGCGACGCGGCCATCCTTGAGCAGGATGTCTTTGAGGCCATCCACGCCCGCTGCCGGGTCAATCAAGTGCCCGCCGCGAATTACGAGTGCCGTCATGCGCGGCCTCCGAGCCCAGCCGTCAATGCCCGTTCTACCACCGCCATGCGGATGGCCACGCCGTTCTTCACCTGCTCCAGAATCACCGACTGCGGTCCGTCGGCGACTCCGGCGGTGATTTCAAGTCCGCGAATGATCGGTCCCGGATGCATGACAATTGCCGTAGGCGCATGAGCCGCCAGCCGTTGTCCACTGAGCTGATACATCGCTTTGTACTGCTCCAGGTCCAGTTGCAGCCCGGCCAGCCGCTCGGCCTGGATGCGCAGCATCATCACCGCCTGCGACTGCTCAATCGCGGCATTGAAATCCCGTTCGATCACGATATTTGGACCGGCTTGCCCCGCCAGGTCCGGCAGCAATTCCTTAGGCCCGCAGAGCAGCACGCGCGCGCCCAGACGCGGCAGAAGAAACATGTTTGAGCGGGCTACACGGCTATGCAGAATATCACCGGCAATCGTCACCGTCACCCCGGCAAGAGTTTCGGCGGTCACCGTCTCAACGCCTGGCCGCAGGTGCGTCAGAATCGTGCGCAGATCGAGCAGCGCCTGTGTGGGATGCTCGTGCATGCCGTCGCCGGCGTTCAGCACCGGCAGCCGCGTCGCTTCTTCCAGCAACCAGGGTGCGCCCGAGGAGTTATGCCGCAGGATGATGGCCTCCGCGCCCAATGCCCGCAGAGTCAGGCCGGTGTCCTTCAGCGTCTCGCCCTTCTCAATGCTCGACGAAAGGCTTGAAACCAATGTGGTGTCCACGCCGAGGCCTTTTGCGGCCAGCTCAAAGCTGGTGCGCGTGCGCGTGGACGACTCGTAGAAGAGCAGCGCCACGCGGCGTTTGGCCAGGATGCGATCCCGCACCAGCGGGTCATGATTTTCGAGCGCGGTAGCGCGGGCGAGAATATGGCTGATCCCGTCCAGGGTCAGGTCTCCCGCCGAAAGCAGCGATCCGGGATTGTAGGGGAACGGCGACGCAGGCGCGGGCGGCGGGTGAATCTGGCGGCGAACCGGTGTTGCTGTGAGATTCATAGATTCGAGCTTCTTGCTTTTAGCTTCTAGCCTCTGGCTAAAAGCTGGGAGCTAGAAGCTGCCTTTCTTAATCCACGCGTTCGACCAGCAGCACTTGCTCGTCGTTGTCCACTTCGCGGAACTTCACTTCAATGATCTCGCGGCCACTGGTAGGCACATGTTTGCCCACATAGGTGGCTTCGATAGGCAGCTCGCGATGACCGCGGTCGATGAGCACCGCCAGTTGTACACGGCGTGGGCGGCCATGGTCAAAGAGCGCGTCTAACGCAGCCCTTATCGTGCGTCCGGTGTAGAGCACATCGTCGCACAGCACCACGTCGCGCCCTTCGACTTCTATGCCGATTGCCCCCGGAGTGACAACAGGGCGCACGTCCGCGGTGGAGAGATCGTCACGGTAGAACTGAATGTCGAGCACTCCGGTCTCGACCGCGCGTTTTTCGATTCCGGAGATCAACTTACCTAGCCGCTCGGCCAGCGGAATGCCGCGGCGTTTGATACCCACCAGCACCAGATCGCCACTGCCATTGCTTTTCTCCACAATCTCGTGTGCCAGGCGCACCAGGGTGCGCTCAATTTCCGAGGCGGACATCAGCCTGCCTTTTACACGCAGATTGGGGGTGTCTTGCTTTTCGCTCATAGTTGCTTCTCGCCGATTGCCTCTCGAGGGATGATACGAGGGGTTGCCGCTTTGGGGCAAGTTGTGGAGAAGTGAAACTGAATCTGCGCGAAAACCTTGAACCACGAGCAATGCCAGGATGGGAACTCTGCGCCTGCATGGCAAAAAAACTAAACCTCGGGCCGCCGGGTGCGCGCCAGCGTTCGAGCGCCGAGCGCGCCGCCGGCCATCGCAAAGAAAAGCAGAAATAGAGAATTGCTGGCGTAACTGAACGCCTCCAGTCCCGCATGACCCTCCGGAGAAAGCAGGAACGCCTCAATATGCGCTCGCGCCGCTTCCATCTCAGCAGCGTCCGCTTGTCCCATACCCGACGACCACTGCTGGCTCATCTGCTGGCTCAATACGACGCGGGATTTCCATTCGGCATCGATCTGGCTGGACTGATGGAGTACAAATCGCTCGGCAAACAGCGTGCCGCCGCTTACTGCAAAGGCCAACCAACCACCCAGGAGACCGGTCACCAATCCAATCCGCGCGCCTGCTCCGATGGTGATCCAAGCCGGCCGTTGACCGCGCATGTACAGCACCACCGTCCAGGCCGCGGCCGCAGCCATCCAAAACAGTCCCATGAAGGCCATGGGCGACGCCGCGCTCGAGAGCAGCCCCGCGGGAACGGCCAACATCAAAGCCGCTCGAAGCGCCGGCTTCCAGTCCACGCTGCTTGCATCCCGCACAGCCTCATTCCATTTATCCGGCTGAGCTTGACCTGGGATGGCGTCGGCCGAGTAGACCAGTTGGGGCAAGCCGCACGTTGGACAATAACAGTTGTCGGGTTCCACGGTCTGGTGGCAGCGTGCGCAGGTAATCTCCATACTTATAAGAGCCTATAGCATTTTGGCAGACGGGGAGTTCAGAATTCGCGGTTGGGAAGGATGTCCACGCAACTGCCTGATTGAATGCCTGCCTGTGGCGGCGGTCCGGAATGCGCTCGCGCTGACCGCGTTCACTCCTTCGGCAAGACCTCGCGGCTTCGAGCGTTTCCCGCGGATTTCATCGTGAAAAGGTCGGAAATAAAGGCATACCGCCTTTCCTGGCAATCCCGGCACCGTACCGGATATTGAAGAAGAAATAGTCGAAATAAGTCATTTCGCCGCAGACGGCTTATACGAAAACCAGGCAATCCGCAATTTCCGCAACGTAACGGCATTCAAGAACTCCCGGCATAAAAGCATTGGTCTGAAAATCCGGGGCGACAGAAGTGCACTCGCCCAACATAAACTGAATCGCATTTATCGTTAAAATTCACAGACTGTTTGTAGAGAAAGACTGTACCGGCTTTGAAGCCATCATCGCATGGCGGGGGAACAAATAAAACAACTAAGTAGTCAATCGTTTCGGTACGGCAATAGTAATGTGAATTTCTTTCAAGCGCGGCCCGCCCGATCAGGCATGCGAATCGGTCTGATTCAGCTTTGCCGCGACGATCGTTTCCGCCGCCTGTACGGCTTCTTCAAGCGTCATCTCGGTCGAATCCAGCAGAATTGCGTCGGGAGCGGGCTTTAGGGGCGAATCGGCACGATTGCGATCTCGTTCGTCCCGGGCGCGGAGGTCGCGGATCACCTCGTCCGGTTGAACGACGGGTCCGGGCCCTGACTGGGTAACTTGTTCATATCGCCTCATTCCACGCACTTCCGGCGCCGCATCCAGGAATATTTTGACTTCGGCGCCGGGAAAGACCACGGTGCCAATGTCGCGTCCTTCCATCACAATTCCACCCTGAGCGCCCACCTGCTGCTGAAGCCGAACCATCCAGGCCCGAACAGCGGGGAACACGCTTACCCGCGAAGCTGCGTCGGTGACTGTTTGATTGCGGATCAGCCCGCTTACGTCCTCGTCATCAAGCAGGACGCGATTCTCCTGCTCACCCGGTTCCAGACGAATGGTGGTTTCGGCAGCCAGTTTTTCCAGGCCTTCCGTCTCATCTAGAGGGACACCGGCGCGGAGGGCTTTCAACGCGAATGCGCGGTACATGGCACCGGTTTCAAGATTCAGCAGGCCAAAATGCCTGGCCAGATGGCGGGCAATGGTACTCTTGCCCGCTCCAGCTGGACCGTCAATGGCTACTATGATCTTCAGGACCGCGTCAGACGAGGGCAACGGACTTTCTTCCAGGCTCATCCGCGCTTCTTCGTCTCCTGCTTG
>Ga0181531_10001480_pt1 | contig 14856 bp, 7 predicted proteins | sample PEATcosm2014_Bin_38_FD_119743 | JGI IMG/M metagenome (GOLD analysis project Ga0181531, IMG submission 119743) | Peatland microbial communities from MTU Mesocosm Facility, Houghton, MI, USA - PEATcosm2014_Bin11_10_metaG | ecosystem: Environmental > Terrestrial > Soil > Wetlands > Peat | place... | reverse complement strand
GGCGGAAACGAAGTACAACTTGCCGTGCTCGCGGCAACCGTCAGCACTTGCATAGTGTTCTTCCCTGTCTTGCTGCTGTCCGGGGTCAGCAAATATCTCTTCACAGCCCTCGCTCTGGCGGTTGTCCTCTCGCTCTTCGCCTCCTACGTGGTCGCAATGACCGTTGTTCCGCTCTTCTGCGCCAAGTTCATCACCATCGATCCGGGCCACATCCACCATGGGAACGAAGCTGTAGAAGAAGATCTTGATTCTTCGATGACAAACAAACGAAATATTCGAGTTTTTCGCGTCATAGTCGACAAGTTCAATCTTGCCTTCCGCAGGCTCGAAACGTGGTACGAGAGAACAGTCGAGCGCTCTCTGGAATACGCCGGAATGGTTGTCGGCCTCATCAGCCTGGTCGTGCTGCTCACCTTCGTGGCGTACCCAGTGATTGGTAAAGCCTTCTTCCCGCGGACTGACCCTGGCCAATTCGTCGTGAACGTAAAGGTTCCAGCCGGAACGCGAATCGAAGTTACAGACGACTATATCTCCAAGATGGAACAAGATATCAGGATGGTGGTCTCGCCAAAGGATCTGAACATGATCGTCTCGAACATCGGCATCACTCCCGATCTGTCCGCGATCTACACTTCCAACTCCGGAATGCACACGGCGTTCATTCAGGTCAGCCTGAAGGAGGATCACACGACAGGCAGCTATGAATACATGCGCCAGGTCCGCGAAAAACTCGCCGCGGATTTCCCCGATGTACAAACCTATTTCCAGGCTGGAGGACTGGTCGATTCCGTCGTGAATCAGGGTAAACCTGCTCCAATCGACGTTCAAATCGGCGGTAATAACCTGCCACAGGCATTCGAAATTGCGCGAGCCACGGCCGCAAAGCTGAAGAAGCTCGACTCGGTGAGCGATGTGCTTATTCCGCAGGACATGAACTATCCTGGCCTCGAGCTCAACATTAACCGCGAGCGGGCGGGACTTATTGGTGTTTCACCGAAGGACGTGGTGGACAACGTCATCACTGCACTCACATCGGACGGCATGATCTCACCTAGCTTCTGGGTTGATCCAAAGTCGGGCAATAGCTATATGTTGACTGTTCAATACCCTGAGACGCAGATTAAGACTCTGACTGACTTCAGGCAGATTCCTCTTCGTTCGAGAAATGGTTTGGACACGACTCCTCTCCAATCGGTTGCCGACGTAAAGGAGATCAACACCCCGACCGAGGTAGACCACTACCAACTGCGCCGCGAGTTTGACATTTATGTCATGCCCAAATCGGAAGACCTGAGTCAGGTCGACAGCCAGGTGGAATCGATCGTTGGACAAATACAGAAGCCAGACGGCGTGACCGTCAAGGTTCTCGGGGCAGTAAGGGACATGCAGCAATCCTTTTCCAGCTTCGGCGTCGGGCTCATTCTCGCCGTCGTGCTTGTATATCTGATTCTCATGGCGCAGTTTGCCTCCTTTTCCAATCCATTCATCATCCTGCTGGCTGTTCCTCCCGCACTTTCAGGGGCGCTGATGTTCCTCCTCGTTACGGGGACGACGCTGAATGTAATGTCTCTGATGGGGATCATCATGACCACCGGCATAGCAGTCTCAAACAGCATTCTGATCGTGGAATTCACCGGCAAGCTGCGCAAGGATGGTAGAGGGATCAGGGAGGCATTGGTTGAATCCTGCAAAGTCCGTATGCGGCCTATCTTGATGACAAGCCTCGCGACAATTCTTGGACTGATTCCCATGGCGCTGGCCCTCGAACCCGGCAGCGAACAGTATGCTCCGCTGGCACGCGCCATCCTTGGCGGCTTGACGATCTCGGTCATCGTGACCATGTTCCTCGTTCCAAGCGCATACCTGCTGATCCATCGCAAGGAAGAGGACAAAGCAGCGGAAGGGAGAGTTTAGTAATGAGTTCGAATCACAACATCCGCATGGCGGTCCTTCCGATTCTGTTTATAGGTTTCGAATTGTTGGCACAGAGCCAGTCGCCCACGCTGCCAAATGCTCCCGGAGCGCAATTCCTTATCTTGTCATCCGCGCAATCCACATCAACCGCTATGCCATCTCCTCCTCCAGCGGCAGACGGGTCTCCAACTTCGCTTACCCGCCAGGAAGCTGAGAAGATTGCGTTGGCAAACAATCCTCGCATTCAAATCAGTCAATTGATCGCCAAAGTTCAGCACCAGGTCGTAAGAGAGCGGCGTGCCGACGAACTCCCCGAGGTCCGCGGCAATTTGACCGCGGTGGCTGCGAACGACGGAAGCAGACTTTCCAGCGGAACTCTCACAGCCTCAACACTGCTGGAACACGCTGGCATGGGAGTTCAGCTCAGCCAGCTTGTCACAGACTTTGGCCGCACGGCAAACCTGATAGCTTCTGCGAAACTACAAGAGAAAGCGCGTTTAGCCGATGCTGAGGCGAGCCGCCAGGATATCGTCCTGGCGACAGATCAGGTCTTCTTTGCGGTCATAGAATCTCAGGAGACATTGAAAGTTGCAGCTCAGACTGTTTCTGCTCGACAAAGCCTTACCGATCAGGTGAGCGCCCTCACCTCTTCCAAACTGAGATCGGACCTCGACTTGAGCTTTGCCCAGGTGAACCTCTCGCAGGCAAAGCTGTTGCAGTTGGATGCCAGGAACAATCTCGATGCGGCGATGGCGGCTTTTAGCGCTGTGTTGGGATACGAAAAGCAAATGAATTTTCAACTCATCGACGATATCGGCTCTCTGCCAGCCCTTCCTCCAGATGCCGATGCGCTTATCGAACAGGCCATCCAGAATCGCCCCGACCTTCAATCCTTGAAATTCAATGAGGAGGCAGCGCGAAAGTTCAGCAAGGCGCAACACGAGCAATTGCTTCCGACGATCGGTGTCCTCGGAGTCGTCGGCGAGACTCCTGTAGGCTCATCGCAATACTTCACAACTGACTGGTACGGCGCCGTCGGCGGAAACGTCAGCATCCCGATCTTCAATGGGTTCAGATTCCCAGCGCAAGCCGCTGAGGCCGCCTTGCAGGCGCAGGTCGCATCCGAACGGACTCGCGATCTTCGTGACCAAGTGGAACGCGATGTCAAAACTGCATGGTTGAATGCAAACACGGCGTTGCAACGAGTGACCGTAACCGCCGAATTGCTGAAGGAAGCAAACACCGCCCTTGAGCTTGCAAAAACCAGATACGATCTCGGACTCAGCTCGATTGTTGAATTGAGCCAGGCCGAACTGCAGCAAACAGAAGCAGCAATCAGCAATGCCAACGCTCGGTCGCAGTATGACTTTGCGATATCGACAATAAACTTTGAAACGGGTGTGCAACCTTAATTTGACGACATTGTCATCGCAACCATTCTCGGAATTCGGGGTGCTTACCTGGGTAGAGCATATGCGGGCGTTGCGGTCACTCACCATGTCTGCACTAACCTGTAGACGAAATCAGAGCGGTCAGAGTAGCCCAGAACAATGCAAGACTTCAGTTTCCAATTCTGCCGACAGAAACGGTGATTCAGTCTCACCTCAAGGCAACGAAATTGGATAAACATTGCCTTCTTTGCATCTCAGGGATGATTTCAAGGATCGGTGTTCGCAAGTCGACCAGTGTTCGCCAATCTGCCAGGGTTTGACCCACGGTTGACGCCATTAGCCCAATCCACGTTTCCGACTCCGACTCGGCCCGGTCTTGCGGTTCTAGGAGGATTGTCGCCAATCCGGAAATTACCGCAACTTCAAGTCAAGCTACAGGTGCATTTTCGGCTAAAGACCGGTCTGGACCAAGCAGAAAAGTTCTAAAATCGTCCTCTAGGGCCGGCCATTCACCCTCATTCCCGCTTGCTTCTGTTCAACCGGATCGTTGCAAACTGAAGGCCGTGAGCACCCCAAAACCCGCCGCAGCGAAGCGTGCCCCCCAAGTCCACTCTGCGAGATGAAATTCACGAGCACAGCATCCTGGACAAAGCAGGCCTGGGAGGTGCTTTACGGCTCTGTCAGTGCGTGAGAAGATGTGCAGCAGCACGGTTTCACGGCAAGGAAATGCCCCATGGACGGTGATCACAACGAGAAAGGCGTGTCATCGGCCGCCCAGGCGGCATCGGAAGATACGCGTTTGGCGCTGGCCATCGGAAGTGGAGACCCTGAAGCGGAGCGAGAATTTGTTCTGCGATACCTCCCAAGGGTTCGGGCAATGCTGCGCGCCCGTTTACGCAATTCCGACCTTGCCGCCGACCTTGTCCAGGACGTAATGATCGAGTCGATTTGTGCCTTGCGGCGAGGCCAACTGCGCGACGCTTCCAAGCTGACTCCTTTCGTTCTGGCCATTGCGCGCAATATCCTGTACAGCCACTTTAGTGACGCCAGCCGGCGGCCGGAATCGCTCGAGTCTCCAGACGACTTGCCCGATCTGAGATCGGTCTCCGAGGATGTGGAGGTCGAACAGAGGAGAATCCTGGCGATGAATGCCATCGCGCAACTTGACCCAAATGACAAAATAATCCTTCACCTGACCCTCGTGGAGGGGCTCAAGCCGGGGATGATCGCCGAGAGGCTTGGGCTGAGCTCCGACGTTGTGCGGCAAAGAAAGGTTCGCGCCACACGGCGTGTGGCGGAATTTGTCGCGGACCGGTCACAAAACGTACCATCGCTGGACTTGACAGCAGGGAGAACGCCATGACCCCATGCAACCGGGCTCCAGCAATCGAAAACGCTGCTCAATATATCGAGGGCACGCTCTCTCAATCGGACTCGGAGCGATTTGAGGATCACTATTGGAATTGCCCGGCATGCCTGGCATATCTGCAGGCGCTTGAAGCCGTTGGCGACGAACTTGCCCGCAAGCCGGTTCCGCAAATTGCCCCGGCGCCCCGCAAGCGTGCATTTGCATGGCCGGCTCCGGCCTGGGCGCTTGGAGCCGTCGCCGCACTGGCTGTCTTGGCGGTCATCGGTACTCGAACGCTCGGTCCGCACCCGGAAAAGCCATCGCAAGCGCAAAGCGCCCCGGCTGTTTTGCCACAGGGCACTCCTTCTACGCAGACCGCCGGCTCTTCGCCGGTTCAGCACGCTGCCGCGCAGTTGGCAGACCTCGCGCTGCCGGTCTTTGCCACCCCCAACCTGCGCGGCGCAGGCCTGGAAGCGCACTTTGAGCAGGGCATGACTGCCTACGCCCGCGGAGACTGTCAGGGTGCGTTAGCTGCTTTGTCGAAGGTGCCGGCGCACGACAAAAATGAGCGCAAGGCTGAATTCTATTCCGCCCTCTGCCGTCTGCATGAGGGTGATTTTTCATCGGCGGAAGCCGGGTTGCGCAAGGTAGTCGATGCGGGAGAGTCGCTTCAACTCGAATCTGCCCTGTATTACCTGGCGCAGATCGATCTGGCACGGAACGACCCGGCCGGTGCGCATCGTTATCTTGCGCGGACTATTTCGCTTCAGGGAGACTTGGAAAAACAAGCCCGGCTGCAGGACCAAAAAGTGCTGGCGCTGGACAAGATGAGTGGTGGCACACTTGGGAAAGATGGGAAATAATGCCCGCATGGTGCAGGGACCGGACAAATCGCTTCGCGCTCCAATGAAGAGCAGCAGTGAATCGGATTAGGTAATTCCTCCCCGGAATACGAGGATGATCATGACTTTCGGCCTTCGCCTGTTTTACCCGTTGCGCGCTGTGGAAACCGGAACATTGCTGCTGGCGCTTTCTTTAGTTCTGTCGCCGCGCAGCATAGCTCAGCAGCCGGCCGAGGCCGCCAAACCAACTCCCAACCCAGTTGCTCAAGCTCGCGAAGCGCTGCACGCAGCGGAGGTTGCACATCCCGGCAACACGGTCGAGATCGCAAAGACAATCAACGATCTGATTCAGGCGGAATTCGACTCCGGCCAGATGGACGCGAACATTCTCGCTTTGGCGCAAAGGGGGATGACCGTTTCAGAAGCTGCGGCGGGCCCGGAGAGTGAAACCTTTGTGTATGCGCTTTCAAGTCTCGCACAGACCCTTAGACACCTCTCCCGCGCCGCCGAGGGACGCCCCTATGCTGAAAGGGCCCTCGAGATTGCCAAAAGAAACTTCCCAGAGAGTGATGCCCTCATCTGGGCCGCGGCTGCGCTTGGTGACGCTTGCAATACGTTGACCGATTTCCCTTGCGCGGTGCGGGCGGACGAAGAGGCGATTGCCGCTGAGCGAAAGCCCGGACCCGATCATGAGTTCATGCTGGCCGGAACTTTATCGGATTTGGCCGACGTGAAGGAGAGAATCGGAGACTGGGCCGGCGCCGGCACGGCAATCGAGGAGTCTCTGGCTGCCGCAAAACATGCCCATCCCAATGACCCCCAGATCTCGATCCTCGAGAGTAATCTGGGCTTGCATTACCTGCGCCATCAGCAGTTCGACCAGGCAACCACCCATCTGAATCTCGCAGTCGATGAATTCAACCGCGCCTACGGCGTGGGCAATCCATACTCGGCCCGCGTTATGATCAACCTCGGCGAACTCTATTCCCGCACCGGGCAGTTCCCGCTGGCTTATAAAAACTATGAAGCCGCGCTGGCCGATCCCCACGTGACCGCCGACGAACTGGCCAGGGAACAAGGCGCCTACGCGCGCGCACTCGCATCGGGAGGTGATCTCTCGCGTGCCATCGATAAGGGACTGCTGGCCGAAAGAACGGGCCGGGAAACCTTCTCCCTCCAAGCGCGCATTCTGCCGGAAAGACAAGCCTTGGCTTATGAGAGGCACCGGCCCCGAGGAGTCAATTGCGCGCTCTCGGTAATTGCTCGTCACCCTGACTTGCCTTCCGGCCCAATCTACCAGGAAGTAGTGCGCTCCAGGGCCCTCGTCGCCGACGAGATGGCTCGCCGCCAGAAAAATCTGAACGCAGCCAACGATCCTGAAGTAGCTCGCCTGCTTCAAGAACTGAAGTCGGCCCAGGCTGACTTGTTGAAGGCGGAGTCCGGGTCGCCCACCGCGCCAGGAAGCCAAAGCGCGATCTCAGCCGCTCAAAGCAAACTCGATGAGATTGAGCGTTCGTTAGCCCAGCGAAGCGCCGCCATCCGCAATGATGAGCGAGTCGACGCCATTGAACTCGCTGACTTGCGCCATAACTTGCCGGCGCACTCGGTATTGATTTCTTACGTTGCCTACAAACGCGTAGCCGTTGAGACTGTGAACCCTGCCAACCTCGACACGCTGTCCTACATGGCCTTTGTCTTGCACCCGGATTCCAGTCGAATCGGAATCTTCGACCTCGGCGATGCTAAAACCATTGAGGATCTTGTCACCCGCATGAGGGCCAGCGCCACTGACGAATCGGAGGGTGGGGGCGTCGGCAGCATGCGAAACGAGCGCGCCTACCGCGATACGGCGTTGTCTCTGCGCAACCGAATCTGGGATCCCATGCGATCCGAATTGGCAAACGCCAAACTTGCCCTTGTGGTGCCCGACGGCATGCTGAATCTGATTCCCTTCGGCAGTCTCCCTGAAGGCAACGGTTACCTCATCGAACACGCGCCTGTGATTCACATCCTCTCCAGCGAACGCGATTTGGTTTCGACGGAAAACGCTTCGTCCAAAGTTGGTCTGGTCGCAATCGGCAGTCCACGTTTCGATCTCGCCGCCAATACACTTCCCCCATCGCCGCTCCGCGATGCCGATATCTCCTGCGATGAGTTTCGCAAGCTCGAATTCCATCCTCTACCCGGCACCGCCGAGGAGATCGGCGATGTCGCTTCAACCTGGCGGCATTGGAACCGGAGCGAACCATCGGCATCAATCGTCGGTGTCGACGCCACGCGAGCCAGGTTCCTCGAAGAAGCGCCTCATAGCCGGGTTCTGCATATCGCAACGCACGCCTTCTTGCTCGACAAGAGTTGCGGCGACGGCAATCCGCTGCTCCATTCCGGGCTTGTTTTCGCGGGTGCCAACCAGGGCCGCGAATCGGCCCTGCTCACCGCGCAGCAGATTGCTTCCCTCGACCTCAGCGGCTTGGATTGGGCCGTGCTTTCAGCCTGCAACACGGGCAACGGAGAGTTGCACGATGGAGAGGGAGTGCTGGGCCTCGAGCGGGCCTTCCGCGTCGCCGGCGCGCGCAGCGTTGTGATGGCCTTGTGGCCCGTGGACGACACAACAACGCGAGACTTCATGCACCAGATGTATACCCAGAGAATCGGCCTCCACGCATCAACCGCCGATGCCGTATGGAATGCATCGCGGAAACTCCTGCTCGATCGGCGCGCGGCCGGCAAGAGTACGCATCCCTGGTATTGGTCGGGCTTTGTCGGTTCGGGCGCATGGGAATAAGCTTCTCCTCTTCTCGCATCACTCGATAGAAAATTTGCCGGATGCCGCAGCATGAGAATCCGCGATAGCGCGCGTTCGCCCTCCGGCGTATGGCGGCTCCTGGCCGCTCGATCAAATGCGATATCACGAAAATTCTCTTCAGCCGCAGTCACATTTGTTATGAGTGCCAGACAACAACTCAGTGTGTCCCCGCGGAGGTCAATGAATCGCTGGGGTCCAGAGGAGTGTCATGAATCTCACCCAGCTTCGGTCCGCGTCCAGGGGCCTTCGTTTTCGAATTGCGGCGCGCGCTCTCACCGCGTCGTTCGTTTCAATTTGCAACCATGCCGCAGATAGCCTGCGTTCCGTTCCAAACCTGCTGCTTGCGTTCACTGTGCTTTCCTGGTCAATCGCCTCGGCGCAGACCGCCCACTTGAGCCAGGCACAAATCGTCCTCAGCCTTCCCACCGCTCTGGACTGGCCCCAGGCCGTCGCAGTCGATGCGAACGGCAGTATCTATGTCGCCGATCCCTATAACCACCGCGTATTGAAGCTAACGCCGTCCGGTGGCGGATTGATTCAAAGCACGGTCGGCACGGGGTTCAATCAACCCTATGGCGTTGCGGTGGATGCCGGCGGCAACGTCTACATCTCAGATATCTTTGCTACCACGCTCTTCAAGGAAACGCCGAATGGCAACGGTGGCTATACCCAATCAACCATCGGCAGCGAGCTCTATGACGCTGTTTCCGTCGCCGTGGATAAGCAGGGCAACGTGTACGGTACCGAAACCAATAACAGCTTCATCGGCACGCTGTTCAAAGAAACATTTTCGGGAGGAGTCTACACGCAGAGCTTCATTCCTGTGCCCGGCACGCATGGCGTCGACGGTGTCGCGGTCGATGGCAACGGCGATCTCTTTCTCAACGACGGCTGGGATGGAAGGGTGTACGAGGATACACCGCTGCAGGGCGGCGACTACACAACAACTCAAATCTACAACAGCAGCGGTGCGCTGGCCGTGGATTCTCAAAACAACCTCTACATAATCGGTTACCCAGGCTACATCGCCAAGCTGACCCCTAATGGCAGCGGCGGTTTCACTACCGGCGATATCCCCGTCGACGAAAACACTGTCCCCACACCCTACGGATATTTCTCACCCGCGGGACTAGCGGTCGATGCGAACGGCGATCTTTTCTTCGATGACCTGTATACCTTCAACTTGATTGAGGAGTCGATGTCTGGCGCGAACTTCGGTCAGGTACCCGTAACAGCAACCGCCTACCCTGTCTCGATGTACTTTACCTTCGACACCGGTGGGACAATGGGAAGTTATTCGATTGTCACGGACGGCGTGCCTAATACTGAGTTCACCGATTCCACGCTCGGCAACTGCCCATTGAACTTGGACTATCTCGCGGGTTCCGTCTGCAATATTGACGTGTCCTTCACCCCAGCCGCTCCTGGAACTCGCCCTGGCGCAGTGGTGCTGAACGATGGCAGCGGAAACCCATTCGCCACTGGCTATGTGCAGGGCACTGGAGTATCGCCCTTGGTCGACTTCCAGGGTGCCGCGCCAGCTCCCTTGATCAGCGGACTGAATGAGCCACTTGGCATAACTGTCGATGCCTCTGGCAACGTTCTTGTTGCCAACGCCGGTACCGGGAATGTATTGCTCACAACTACGGCGGGATCGCAATCCCAGGTAGGCAGCGGTTTCAACCATCCAACCGGCGTGGCCGAAGATGGCGCGGGAAATATCTTCGTCGCCCAATCCGGAATAATCTATGAAGTAGCAAAGACAACAGGTGTTCAGACACAGTTGAACCTTAGCGGCCTGTCAGATCCCAATGATCTGGCAGTCGATGGGACCGGGAATCTATACGTCAGCGAACCGAATCTCGGCAAGGTTGTCAAAGTCACACCCTCCGGCGTGCAGACGAACGTGGGTACCGGATTGAGTGCGCCGCGAGGCATAGCCGTGGACGCCGGCGGAAATGTGTATATTGCCGACTATTCCGCCGGCAGTGTCTTCGTCGTCGCGCCTTCGGGATCGCAATCGGCTATAACCGGCTTCCAGGGCCCATCCGGCGTGGCCGTGGACGCGGCCGGCAATGTGTATGTTGCCGTTTACGGAAGCGGCGAACTGGTGGAGGTTTCACCCGGCGGCACACAGACCCCGCTGGCCTACGGACTGGCCGCCCCTTATGCCGTTGCTCTCGATGCCAACGGAAATCTCTATTTCACCGAGTATGCTTCCGGTGCGGTTCAAAAGATCGACCGCGTGGATGCACCGTCCTTGAGTTTTGCCGGCACCGTGGTCGGACAGACCAGCAGCGACAGTCCACGCACGGTGACCCTGAGCAACGACGGCAATGCCGCACTCACTTTCCCGATTCCCGCAAGCGGCGACGACCCCAGCATTTCAACCAATTTCACCCTGAACAGTAGCGCGACAGACGCCTGCCCGCTTGTCTCTGCAGGTTCGCCTCAGCCAGGAACTCTCGCCGCAGGCTCCTCCTGCCTGCTGCCCATCAGCTTCACTCCTGAAACAGGAGGCAGCCTCACGGGCTCGCTGGCTCTGACTGACACAAATCTGAATGCGGCCTCCCCGAATTACGCTGTCCAGACCATCCAACTTAGCGGCAACGCAACGCCGAATTCGCCCACAATCAACTCCGTCAGCCCAATCCTTCCCAAGCAGACGCAGACCATCGCCATCAACGGCTCGGGCTTCGGTTCGCAATCCGCCTACACCGGAAACTCGAGCTACATTGAGCTGACTGACATCACCGGCAGTTCCTGGAACGCCGGTCACACCGGCGACTCCACAACCCTGGCCGTCTCCTCCTGGACCGACACCCAGATTGTGCTCTCCGGCCTCTCCGGCGCATACGGAACGCATGGCTGGTGCATCAGGCCCGGCGATCAGCTTTCCGTCCGTGTCTGGAACGCAACAAACGGAAATGGTCCCTCGGTTTACCCGATTGCAGCCAGCAGCGGTACCGACACTTGCGCTCCGGCAATCAAGTCGGTCAGTGCGATCCTTCCGCAGCAGACCCAGACCATCACCATCACGGGTCAGAGCTTCGGCTCGCAGGCTGCCTACACAGGCCCTTCGAGCTACATCGAGCTGACTGACACCACCGGCTTCTGGAACGCAGGCCACACCGGCAACGCAGTAACGTTCTCCGTCTCCTCCTGGACCGACACGCAGATTGTGCTCACCGGCCTCTCCGGCGAATATGGAGCACATGGCTGGTGCATCCGGCCCGGCGATCAACTCTCCGTCAGCGTCTGGAACGCCAATACAGGAGGTGGTCCCTCCGTCTACCCCGTCACCGCTTCCAGCGGAACCGACACTTGCCCTCCCGCAATCTCGGCGGTCAGCCAAATCCTCCCGCAGCAGACGCAGACCGTCACCATCACGGGAGCGGGCTTCGGCTCACAATCCTCCTTCACCGGCACCTCGAGCTACCTTGAGCTGACCGACATCACCGGCTCCTGGAACGCGGGGCACACCGGCGACGCGGTAGCTTTCGCAGTCTCCTCGTGGACCGATACGCAAATTGTGCTTAGCGGCCTTTCCGGCGATTACGGAAGCCATGGCTGGTGCATCAGGCCCGGCGATCAACTCTCCGTCAGTGTCTGGAATGCAAATACAGGGAGTGGTCCCGCCGTCTACCCGGTCGTCGCAGCCAGCGGAACCGACCTATGCTCCACAACCATCACCGCCGTCAGCCCAATCCTTCCGCAGCAAACGCAAACCATCACCATCACGGGAGAAGGCTTCGGCACGCAATCGGCCTACACCGGCGGCTCGAGCTACATCGAGCTGACTGACACCACCGCCGGCTCGTGGAACGCGGGCCACACCGGCGACGCAGTAACTTTCGTCGTCTCCTCCTGGACCGATAAGCAGATTGTGATCACTGGCCTATCCGGCGAATACGCAACGCACGGCTGGTGCATCAGTCCCGGCGATAAGCTCTCATTCAGCGTATGGAACGCGCAAACCGGGAAGGGCCCGGCGGTTTATCCGATCACCGCCAGCAGCGGCGCCAATACTTGTCCCTGATAGGAAGTGATCCTGTCAACTGCTGCAGACCTGCTGGTTTTTCGTGGTCGATGTTCTCGGCCTTTCGAGAATGGGGTTTGCGGCAGTTGACGGCATGTATGTACGATGATCGAACCATGAATTCTGAGAGTAAGAGTTCGAAACAGCTTCACCTCACCAGCCGATTTACAGACGCGGTCGACTATGCGCGTCACCTCCATATCGAGCGGCGCAAAGGATCCGATATCCCTTACATGGCCCACTTGTTGGGTGTTGCATCTCTGGTGATGGCTGAATCCGGTCACGCGCCCATACCCGTCACCGAAGACATGGTAATCGCCGCCCTTCTCCATGACACGGTGGAAGATTATGGTGGATTGACTCGTCTGGAGGACCTGAAACAAAACTTCGGACCGAATGTCGCTCGCCTCGTCGAGGGCCTTACTGACAGCTTTGTCGGGGATTCGGGAAATAAAGAGCCGTGGCAGCAGCGCAAAGAGGCCTATATCAATCGCCTTCGTACCGAACCGGCAGATGTGCAGCTCATCTCCGCAGCCGATAAACTCTATAACGCAAAAGCAATTCTTGATGATTACCGCGAAATCGGCCCAGCGATTTGGGCACGTTTCAAGCGCGGCCGGAATGAACAGCTTTGGTATTTCAATTCGCTGATAGAAGTCTTCAAAGCCGCTGGCGGAGGGCGGACCGTGAGCGAACTGGAACGGGTCGTGGCATGTCTCACTCAATTGTCAGCCGACGAGCAGCACTGACATGTTTGGCCGGCGACACCGGTTCCATATCACCGCCCTGTCACCTTTCGCGAGTCTTTGCTTCCTTTTGCAACTGCAAAGCATCCCGCAATCCGACAAAGGTCCGCATCGAGCAGCTTCTGCATCGCACTGGGTACTTAAGCATGAGCAAATGAGGAAGGTCCTTTGGCCGCAGTTTTGAGATCCTGATCTTCGTCGATCCACAGCGCTCGCATTTCATAGTTTTTTTAGCCCGGCTCCAGATCAGGCATAAATCCCATCTTTATGCGTGGGGAATAAGAAGTCTTCCATCAAATCATCTACTCTATCTACTCTTAACGTGGTAAATAAACGTAGCACAGGACCAAACAGCCCTCGGTTAATTTTCGTGCCGGAATGCTCGATTCGACAAAAACGCCGGTTCCGTTCTATTACGAAGGAAAAAGTGTGCCCCCGCCGTCCGGAACTGTCGCCATCCGGGGCCGCCGGCGCGGAGCGCGCGGTGTCGGAGCCGCCAGCATCGCGACAATCTCCCGTAACTCGGCACGAGCGTGGCCCACGGCGCTCGCCACAGCATCAAGGCGATTCGCGGACTCACCACCGGTCAGCGGCAGCCGGGATTGAGACTCGCGCAGAGGCTCCTGCTTAGGTCCAACAGGACCACCCGCGCGCCGCCGGCCTGCCTGCTCCAGCGCCTGCCGCGCGCCGGAAAGCGTGTACCCCTGCCCGTGAACAAGGTCCTTGATCTCAAGCGCAACTTCAACGTCCCGCCGCCGGTAAAGGCGCTGTCCCGTGCCGCTCTTGTTCGGTTTCAATTGAGGAAACTGCGACTCCCAGAACCGCAGCACATACGTCTCCACCTCGCAAATGCGAGCCACATCTCCGATTTTGAAATAGAGACGGTCCGGGATCGTAGGAAGGTCGTGGGCGCGCTTCTGGGAGAGTTGCGTAGCCATGGGGACAATAAGCAGGATCATCCAAACCGGCATGAATCCATGCTCTAAACGCAGTATAGGCCAATTTTTGCACTATTTGTGAAGCAAAATCGATCCAGGGCCCCGTCTTTCCTAGGAAAAACAGTCAAAAACTCCCCGAAATCGCTCTCTCTGCAGTCCCGCATCAGCTTTCAGGCCGCGTCACCGGCTTCCGTATCTCAGAGCCTTGAGGTGCGGCCCGCAGGTATTGGACCGGCCAAGCCACCCCTTCACCCAGCGCGGCGGCGGTGTGAAGCGGCCAATAAGGGTCGCGCAGAAATTCGCGAGCCATCAATATCAGGTCCGCATCCCCCTCAGCCACAATTGCGTTCGCCTGGCTTCCGTCCGTAATCATCCCCACCGCGGCCGTTGCAATTCCCGCCTCCCGGCGGATCCTCCCTGCAAATTTCACCTGATAGCCAGGGCCTACCGGGATCTGCGCTCCAGGCGCCATCCCACCCGATGACACGTCAACCAGGTCCACCCTATGTTCGCGAAGCAGCCCCGCCAGATCAACGGATTCATCGATAGTCCAGCCCCCCTCCACCCAGTCGGTCGCGGAAATCCTTACGAACAGCGGCAGATGATCTGGCCATTCGCCGCGAACCGCATCCACCACCTCCAGCATCAGCCGCGCCCGATTCAAGAAGCTTCCGCCATATTGATCCGTCCGCTGGTTCGCCAGCGGCGAAAGAAACTCATGCAGAAGATAGCCGTGCGCCCCATGAATCTCCACAAAGTCGAACCCTGCCGTCAGCGCGCGCCGCGCAGCCAGCCGGAACGCATCCACAATCCCATCGATTCCGGCCGGATC
>Ga0181531_10001477_pt1 | contig 14866 bp, 13 predicted proteins | sample PEATcosm2014_Bin_38_FD_119743 | JGI IMG/M metagenome (GOLD analysis project Ga0181531, IMG submission 119743) | Peatland microbial communities from MTU Mesocosm Facility, Houghton, MI, USA - PEATcosm2014_Bin11_10_metaG | ecosystem: Environmental > Terrestrial > Soil > Wetlands > Peat | place... | reverse complement strand
TAAACTCATAGGCGAGTTCGGTAGCGCGACAGAGACTATACGAATCAGCGATTGCGTTCGGTTTCTTATTTTTGCGAAAAATTCGTAGCCCTTCAACTTTCGAGTTTTGCAACACAATCGTGAGGAATTCAACGCCGCCGTCGTCGAGTCCATAGTGCGCCGCGATCACCTTGACCTTCTTGTCTTTGACGAAGTGGGAAACGATCGGGCTTTGCGTGGCGATCTTGATCGCCGTGCGCTTGGCGCTTTCCCGCGCCGCGTTGTCGACAAAATCGCCGGGCTTGCCGTAAACGGCTTTCGCGGCCGGAACGATGGCGGCGATCATGGGGCCGATGGAGCCCGGAAATCTGGTGCCCTTGGTGGCGACTTCGCAGGCGGCGGCGACCGCGCCGCATCGCTCGTGCGCCATGACGACCACGAGCGGAATGCCGAGATGCTCGACGCCGTATTCGATGGTGCCTATGGTCGCGGTTTCGGCCATGTTGCCGGCGTTGCGAGCGACGAACAGTTCGCCCAGTCCGGTGCCGCCGAACAAGAGCTCGGGCGGCACGCGGCTGTCGGCGCAGGTCAGTATGGCGGCCCACGGCGCTTGCGCCTTGGCGATTTGCTCGCGTTGCGTCGAAAGATCGGCGGTGCAGATCTCTGGCACGCTGACATATTTCTGATTACCCGCTTTCAGTTTGGCGAGCGCCTCGTCGGCGGTGGTGTTCGTCGTTGCCCCGGCGGCAAAGGCGCGCGGCGCTCCGAGCGACGCTGCAGCGGCCAGGCCCGCAGCCGTCATCGACAAAAATCTCCGACGATCCGGAATGAAAGCACGACAGGTGGCGCACATGGTTTTCCCTTTTTAAGAACCCTGCCCCCACCCGCCTTGAGCCATGCTGATAACGGTCATAACAATTGTCTCAACGTCAAAACGGAATCTCGTCGTCCATGTCGCCACGGGAGCCGCGTGCGCCCGCGCCCGCCGCGGCCGCGACCTTGCGCGTCGGCCCGGGAGAACCGAATTCGCCGCCAGCGTCGTCGGCGCCTGCATCGCCGCCGCCGGAACCGGAGCCGGCGCGGTCCAAGAGCGTGAGTTCGCCGCGGAAACCTTGCAATACGACCTCGGTGGAATAGCGATCCTGGCCGGACTGATCCTGCCATTTGCGCGTTTGCAGCTGCCCCTCGATGAAAACCTTCGAGCCCTTCTTGAGATATTGCTCGGCGATGCGGCAGAGATTTTCATTGAAGATGACAACGCGATGCCACTCGGTCTTTTCCTTGCGCTCGCCGGTCGCCTTGTCGCGCCAGGATTCCGAGGTTGCGAGCCGCAGGTTCGCGACCGGTCGCCCGTCCTGGGTGCGGCGAATTTCCGGATCGGCGCCCAGATTGCCGATGAGAATGACCTTATTGACGCTTCCTGCCATGACACTTCTCCGATGACCAAATCCGATGACCTGACGTTGAGATTTCCGACTATTTGGCGCGACCGTCGTGCGCCGTAACCGTAGTGCGGCGCCCGGTCGCCACAAGGCCGACCACCGCGCAACCAGCCTTATCCACACATCCGGCGGTTCTAACGGGACAAGCGCAGCCTACGTTCTTATTTTGTTCTTGCGCGGGACGCAAGTGCTGTTTCGATTTATACACCGGGTGGTAACCATTCCTGGAATTGCCGCGGACTCGCCGTAGTAGCGCTCTGATGCCTCGCACGGTCTGCGACACGAAACGTTAACTAACCTACTGCCGGAATTCTCAGGAGGATTTTTTGCGACTGCCCGCAACCCGTTTAAATTACGTCATTTTTTGGACAGATTAGACGGTTGGAATGTGCCTGCATGTTGCCTTTGGGTGACATCAATGCGGGGTGTGATCGGTTAGAAGGTCGGCGACAACTTGGGTTGGATGGGTTCAATCGGAAGTCACGCGCAGATGGCGAAAACCGTGTACCAGCGTGATCGGCAAGGGGAGTTGGCATGAAGAAGATTTTGTTTGTCGGAGCGGTTACGCTCCTCGCTGGGGGACAAGCACTCGCGGCCGATCTGCCGCCTGCCGCTCCGGCGCCGCGGGCACCGGCGACTTACGTCCCTGCTCCCGCACCGATCTTCAGCTGGACCGGCATCTATGTCGGTTTGAACGGCGGCTACAATTGGGGCGGCTATTACCCGACCGGCTTTGCCAGCACGGCCCTCAAGGGCTTCCTGGTCGGCGGCACCGTCGGCGGCAACTATCAGATCGGGCAGTTCGTCATCGGCGTCGAAGGCGATGGCGACTATGACAGCATCAACAACACGACTCCCTATGGCGCCACGTTCAAGAGCAACTGGCTGGCCACCGTACGTGGTCGCGCCGGCTTCGCGTGGGACCGCGTATTGTTTTATGGAACGGGCGGCGGCGCGTTCGCTCCTGCGAACCACACCGGGATAACAGGCGTTAACAGCACCACGACCATGATCGGCTGGACCGGCGGCGGTGGCGTTGAATACGCCTTCACTCCGAATGTCACCTTCAAGGCCGAGTATCTTTTTGTTGGTTTCCCAAGCTCAAGCTTAAATCTGATTCCCTTGACTGGCCCTCCCGCTGTTTCCACCAGCATCAAGGTCCAGGAAAACGTCTTCCGCGTCGGCCTCAATTATAAATTCTGGTAGTCGCCGTCGAACGTAGTCGCTGGAGAGCCCCGGGTGAAAGCCCGGGGCTTTTGTTTACGGACACACCGCGTCTATCCTAAAACACGCTCATGACTTCGCTTGCCGCAGGGCTGCGCGCGTCCCCCATCCCCGGGCGCATTATTGCCGCATGGAACGCGCTCGCCGCGCGCGTCAATCCGGTCGCGCTGATCGCCGCCGCATGTGTGGTGCTGGTCGGGCCGCTTATCGTCTTCCGCGGCTACAACGCCGATGAAGGCCTCGCGGTCTCGATCGCGCGCACCGCGCTCGAGGACGGCCAGTGGCTCGTCCCGTATGTGTTCAATATGCGCTGGATCGAGCGCCCGACGCTGTTGTCTTGGGTCATTGCGGCAATCAGCGCGCCATTCGGCGAAGTGAACCAGATTACCGCGCGGTTGCCGATCGCCCTGTCGGTCTTGGCCGGCTGCCTGCTGATCTATTGGCTGCTGCGCCAGGTTTCCGCCAGCGTTGCGGCGGCGCTGTTCGGCGCCGCTCTGTTCCTCGCTTGCCCGCTGGTGATCCGCTCCTACGTAACGATCACCGCCGATCTACCGCTTGCGGTGCTGCTGTTCCTTGCGTTCTGTCTGTGGTGGAGCGGCAACGCGAAAGGATCGATCAGCGTTCTGCGCTGGCTCGCCATCGGCGTCGTGCTGGCGTTCGCCGGATTGCTCAAAGGCCCGCAGCCGATCGCCTATTTCGCGCTGGGCGTCGGTCTCTATGTACTCGTCACGCGCTCATGGCGGCAACTGCCCGGCCTGATCCTGGCGGGGTTGATCTGTGCCGCGCCGCTCGCCGCCTGGTATGCGGCGGTCTACAGGCCCGGGGACGAAGGCAGTTGGGCCGCGTTTATGCGCGTGCGCCCGGCGGTGCTGTTGCCTGGGCCCCTGCGCGCCGCCTTTGATACCTTGGTGGAAACGCTGCCGGCGGCGCTCGCAGCGGCGGTCTTTTTGATCGGCTCCGCGGTACGCGGGCGCGAATTTGTCCGGCCCGGATTCATACCGGCGCTCGCCTGTTACGCCTTCACCGCAGCGGTGGTGATCCTGTTTTGGCCCGGTGGTTCGCTGCCACGCTATTACTTGCCGATGGTGCTGCCACTGAGCGTGTTTGGCGGCCTCGGCTACGACCTGTTTGGGGCGCGCCGTCCCGAGATCGTCGCGCCGATCCTGGTCTTCACCGTAGCGCTCCTCACTTACGCGCTGATCTACGCGCTCGTTTCGCCGCTCTTGCCGCAGCAATACCGGCAGGCCCGCATCGAGGCGGGCGAACTCACCGCGCTGGTGCAGGCCGCGCCGGCGCCGATTTATCGTTACGGAGACACCGCGCTCAATACGCTCCCCTATGTGCCGGGCCGCATCGTCATCGCGACCGAGGACGAGATGGCGGCCGCTCCCGCCCCCGCCTGGATGATCCTGCCGGCCGATCAGGCGGAAGCGTTGCTGGCGCGGCGCCCGGGAAAGCTCCGCGTGGTGCGGCCGCTCGGTGACGTCGGCCAGTGGCGGCTGTTGCGGCTCGACCCGTAAGCGCTCGCAATGGCGTGTCAGCCGCCGAAGCCGTGGGCGCGCCAGTGAACCATGAGCGTCAACAGCCGCCTGATGTTGCCGCCGACGCCCATTTTGCTGGCGGTCGGTTTCTGGTCGTAGCGCAGCCGCAACGGAATTTCGGTAAAGCGCGCACCGAGTGTGTTGAGCTTGAGCAAAAGCTCGACCATGCAGGCGAAGCCGCGCTCGGCGATCAGCTTGTCGCCGTAGCGTGCCGCTGCGCGCTTGAGAAGTCCGACGCGATAGGCGCGATAGCCGCAGGTGTAATCCCACACACCATGCACCGGGTGAATAAGCTTGAACAATGCAGCGGCCCCAAGCGCCGTCACGCGGCGAAACGCCGGCACGCCCTGCACCGTCGCGCCGCGCACATAGCGCGAAGCGATGACCACGTCGGCGCCGTCGGCCAGTAGCGGGAGCATGGCGGCGATCTGCGCCGGATCATGGGTGTCGTCGCAATCCATGACGACGAGGATGTCGGCGTCATTGGCGTTGTCGGCGGCATAATTCACCAATGCGCGCAGTCCGGCGCCGAGCCCCTTGTTGACCGCACCGTCGATGATCACCAGAGGCAGCCGCGCGCTCCATTCGCGCGCGATCGGCAACGTCGCATCGGTCGAACCGTCGTTGTACAGCACAGTGGCGATCGGCAAGCCTGAGGATTTGCTGAAAGCATCGATGCGCGACATCAGCCGCGGCAGCGCGATCTCCTCGTTGAAGGCGGGCAGCCCGATATAAATTCTGCGGGATTCGGCCATCGGGCTGCGTCGTTATTGCGCCGGTCCGGTGCGGGCGCGGCCAAAGGCCGGACGCGCCTGTTCGCACGGCACCAGCATTACAATGCCGCTTTGGCGAGCGACCATAACAGCGAGGCGCTCTTTTTCATCCCGCTGCGCTCGCCGCCCGCTTGCCTAGACCGAAGGCGGCGCTGATGCGCTCGGCCGCATAGCCGTCGCCGTAGGGCGAGCCGCCGGTCGCCATTTTCGCGTAGGCTTTTTGGTCGGTGAGGAGTTGGCGCACCGCGCCAACGATGGCCGCGGTCTCGGTACCGACCAGCCGCGCGACGCCAAGCTCGACCGCTTCGGGCCGCTCGGTCACGTCGCGCATCACCAGCACCGGTTTTTTCAGAAACGGCGCTTCCTCCTGGATGCCGCCGGAATCGGTGACGATGAGATGCGCCCCCAACATCTCCTCGACCAGCCGCGGGTAGGACAGCGGCGGCAACAGCCGCACGCGCTCATGCGCCATCCGCAGCCGCTCGAAGTTTTCACGTACCGCGGGGCTTGGATGCACTGGAATGACGAATTCGATGTCGGGAAACTCCTGCACCAGCGCGAGCACTGCGCGGCCGATCGCGTCCATGCGCGCGCCCTGGTTCTCGCGGCGGTGCGCCGTCAGCAGGATTCGCCGGCGGCGCTGGCCGCTGGCTGGCGTTGGCGCAATGCGCCCGAGCGCGAGCCGCAGCGCGTCGATACCGGTATTGCCGGTGAGATAAAGCTGCGACGGGTCGATCCCCTCGCCGCGCAGATTGGCGAGCGCACCGCGGGTCGGACAAAAATGCCAGCGCGCGACACGGTCGGCGGCGATCCGGTTGAACTCTTCCGGAAACGGCGCGCGCAGATTGCCGGTGCGCAATCCGGCCTCGACATGGGCGAAGGGAATTTCGAGATAGAAAGCCGCCAAGGCTGCGACCAGCACGGTGGTGGTGTCGCCCTGGGCCACCACCACGTCGGGCCGGTGCTTGCCGATCATCGTCTCCATGGCCGGCAGCATGGCCGAGGTGAGCGTCGCAAGCGTGCGTGATTTGGCGACGCTGATGCTGTCATCGGGCGTAATCCCGAACCACGCCAGCGGCTCCTGCGCGAGCTTGTTATGCTGGCCGGAGCACACGGTCGTAACCTCCGCGTGCCGCCGGAGCTCCAGGATCACCGGGGCCATTTTGATCGCTTCGGGCCGCGTTCCGACTACACACAGAAACCGCATCGACCCTGCCGGCTTTGCAATTGAAGCCGCCCCAAAAGCGCGCTCCTTATACATTGTGGTGCAACCGGCGCGAAACGGCTTATTTTCGCGCGGCTGCGCTGCGCTTGCGTCGGATTTCCTGGGGAATGTCGCGCCGTCCACACTGGCGAAGCCGGCTCGTTCTCACTATGTTCGTATTCTTGTAATAACCCGCTGTGCCAATGAACGACCTGTTCGACTCCTCGGGCAAATCCAGCCGCCAGACTGGGCGCGCGAAAGCAGCGCGCAATACCCACACCATCGCCATTCGCGGCGCCCGCGAGCACAACCTCAAAAACGTCGATCTCGATATTCCGCGCGACGAGCTCGTGGTGTTCACTGGGCTGTCGGGTTCCGGCAAATCCTCGCTAGCCTTCGACACCATTTATGCCGAGGGCCAGCGCCGCTATGTCGAAAGCCTGTCGGCCTATGCGCGGCAATTTTTGGAGATGATGCAGAAGCCGGACGTCGACCAGATCGACGGCTTGTCGCCGGCTATCTCCATCGAGCAGAAGACCACCTCGCGCAATCCGCGCTCGACCGTCGGCACCGTCACCGAGATCCACGATTATATGCGGCTCCTCTGGGCGCGGGTCGGCGTGCCCTATTCGCCGGCGACCGGACTGCCGATCGAGAGCCAGACCATCTCGCAGATGGTCGACCGCATCCTGGCGCTGCCGGAAGGCACCCGGCTTTATCTGCTCGCGCCGGTGGTGCGCGGAAGAAAGGGCGAGTACCGCAAGGAGCTCGCCGAGTTCGGCAAGAAAGGCTACCAGCGCGTCAAAGTCGACGGCGTGTTCTACGAAATCGCCGACGTCCCGGCGCTGGACAAGAAATTCACCCACGACATCGACGTGGTTGTCGACCGCCTCGTGGTGCGGCCCGACATCGCCACGCGGCTCGCGGATTCGCTCGAGCAGGCCTTGAAGCTTGCCGACGGGCTCGCGGTTGCGGAGCTCGCGGATGCGCCGCCGGGGGCCGGCGCCAAGACCGTGAGCAAGGCCAACCGGCAGCGCAACGAGACCGCCGAGCGCCTCGTGTTCTCGGAGAAATTCGCCTGCCCGGTGTCCGGCTTCACGATTCCGGAGATCGAGCCGCGGCTGTTCTCATTCAACAATCCGTTCGGCGCCTGCCCGAAATGCGGCGGGCTCGGCGTCGAGCAGCATATCGATCCGGACCTGGTCATTCCCGACAAGGAGCGGACCTTGCGCAAGGGCGCGATCGCGCCGTGGGCGAAATCGTCGTCGCCCTATTACACGCAGACGCTCGCCGCGTTGGGCAAGCACTACAAATTCACCCTCGACACCAAGTGGAAGGACCTACCGAAGAAGACGCAGGACGCCATCCTCTACGGCTCTGGCGATACCGAGATCCGGTTCTCCTATGACGACGGCATGCGCGCCTACGAGACCAAGCGGCCGTTCGAAGGCGTGATCACCAATCTCGAACGCCGCTTCAAGGAGACCGACAGCGACTGGGCGCGCGAGGAGATCGCCCGCTATTTCACCGACGTGCCGTGCGAGGCCTGCCATGGCTATCGCCTGAAGCCCGAAGCCTTGTGTGTGAAAATCGCCGGCCTGCACATCGGCGAAGTCTCCGACATGTCGGTGAAGGCGGCGGCCGCGTGGTTTGAGGCGCTGCCGCAAAAGCTGACCGCCAAACAGAACGAGATCGCCGTGCGCATTTTGAAGGAAATCCGCGCGCGGCTGAAATTTCTGGTCGACGTCGGGCTCGATTATCTCACGTTGGTCCGCGCCTCGGGCACGCTCTCCGGCGGCGAGAGCCAGCGCATCCGGCTCGCGTCACAGATCGGCTCTGGGCTGACCGGGGTGCTCTATGTGCTCGACGAGCCGTCGATCGGGCTCCATCAGCGCGACAATGCCCGGCTCCTGGAAACGCTGAGGCGGCTACGCGACCTCGGCAACACCGTGATCGTGGTCGAGCACGATGAGGACGCTATCCGCGCCGCCGACTACGTCGTCGATGTCGGACCGGGCGCCGGCGTGCATGGCGGCCACATCGTCGCGCAGGGCACGCCCGCCGACATCATGGCGGCACCGGCTTCGCTCACCGGCCAATACCTCAATGGCGTGCGCGAGATCGCCATCCCCGAGCGGCGGTCGAAAAATCCGGGCCGGGTGCTCAAAATCGTCGGCGCGCGCGGCCACAACCTGAAAAACGTCACGACGGAAATTCCACTCGGCCTGTTCACGGCCGTCACCGGCGTGTCTGGTGGCGGCAAGTCGACGCTCTTGATAGACACGCTGTATAAGGCGCTGGCGCGGCGCTTGAACGGCGCCAACGAAGCCCCGGCCCCCTTCGACCGCATCGAAGGCATCGAGCATCTCGACAAGATCATCGACATAGACCAATCGCCGATCGGGCGCACGCCGCGCTCCAACCCGGCGACCTACACCGGAGCGTTCACGCCGATCCGCGAATGGTTCGCGAGCCTGCCGGAGAGCAAGGCGCGCGGCTACGAGCCCGGCCGCTTCTCCTTCAACGTCAAGGGCGGACGCTGCGAGGCCTGCCAGGGCGACGGCGTGATCAAGATCGAGATGCACTTTCTGCCCGACGTCTACGTCACCTGCGACGTCTGCAAGGGCAAGCGCTATAACCGCGAGACCTTGGATGTGCTGTTCAAGGGCAAGTCCATCGCCGATGTGCTCGACATGACGGTCGAGGAGGCGTTGGAATTCTTCAAGGCGGTGCCGCGGGTGCGCGATATTCTGGCGCTGCTGCGCCGCGTCGGCCTGGATTACATCCATGTCGGTCAGCAGGCAACCACGCTCTCCGGCGGCGAGGCGCAGCGCGTCAAGCTCGCGAAAGAGCTGTCAAAACGCGCCACCGGCCGCACGCTCTACATCCTCGACGAGCCGACCACCGGCCTGCATTTCCACGACGTGGCGAAATTGCTCGAAGTGCTGCACGAGCTGGTGGAAAGCGGCAACACCGTCGTCGTGATCGAGCACAATCTGGAAGTGATCAAGACCGCGGACTGGATCATCGATCTCGGCCCTGAAGGCGGCGACGGCGGAGGCGAAATCGTCGCCTCAGGCACGCCCGAAGACATCGTGTGCGAGAAGCGGAGCTACACCGGCGCGTTCCTCAAGCCTGTTTTGACCCGCGGCGCGACCAGCGCCAAACACAAGCGGCGGATTGAGGCGGCGGAGTAACGGTCTTTCACCCTCCCCTGGAAGGGGATGGTCGGACCGCGAAACGTACAGCAACCAGAATTATCGTCACGTCTCGATCTTGCTCAGCACATCCTGCATCTGCTGCAAGACCTCGCGGGTCTTTTCGGCGTAGAACGCGTTCACGACCTCGCTGATGGTCTGCACCTTCGGGTCAAGCGGATTGATGCCCGCGGCGACCAGGCGGGCGTGCAGCTCCTGGAGCACTTCGTCTTTCTCGAACATCTCGCCTCCGGTTCCCAGCCCCGTTGCGATACTACGACATTATCCGGCGTGAGACCCCCTCACCCGCCTCGCACCCATCGTGCTCGGCGGCCTCTTCCCAACGGGAGAGGCGACTTTTGTGTAGTCACCCGTCCGCTTGCCGCCACCGCGGCCGGCCCCCATTTGAAACAGCAGATTTCCACGTCAGGCGGGCACCAAATGCAGGTCGATTTGTCAGGTTTACGCGCGCTGGTCACCGGTTCGACCAAGGGCATCGGCTTTGCCGTCGCGCAGAAGCTTGCAGCAAGCGGCGCCGAAGTCGCCGTCAATGGCCGCAAGGCCGCCGACGTCGAGGCCGCGATTGCCAAAATCCGCAGCCGCGTGCCGAACGCCAAACTCGCGCCCGCTCCGGGCGACGCCGCGACTGCGGCCGGGGTCGCCGCCATCATCGAGGCCGCGGGTGAGGCCGACATTCTCGTCAACAATGTCGGCATCTTCGAAATCAAGGACGCCTTCGCCATTCCCGACGCCGACTGGCAGCGCATGTTCGACACCAACGTGCTCTCGGGCGTGCGCTTCACCCGTCACTACGGCCCGCGCATGCGCGCCGAAGGTTTTGGCCGCATCGTCTTCATCTCCTCGGAATCTGGCGTGCAGATCCCGACCGACATGATCCATTACGGCTTTACCAAAGCGGCCGACCTGGCGCTGATGCGCGGCTTTGCGCAGGCGCTGGCCGGCTGCGGCGTGACCGTCAATGCGGTGCTGCCGGGGCCGACGCTGACCGAGGGGGTCGATGCGATGTTCCGCTCGATGGGACAGGACGCCGCCGACCCGAAAGTCCAGCGCGCGTTCATCGACAACGCGCGCCCGACCTCGATCATCAAACGGCTGGAGAAGCCGGAAGAGATTGCCGAAGTGGTGGCCTTTCTAGTTTCGCGCGAGGCCGGCGCCATTTCCGGTTCGCCGGTGCGCGCCGACGGCGGTGTCGTTGTCAGCATCACCTAACCTCGGCAAGCTGTTTCGCGCGGCGACGCGGCGGTGGCTCGGGCCGTTCGCCGACACCCGCACGATCGTGAAAGTCACTGTCCGCGATCAGGAATTCCACATCGTCCGCGAACTCACCGCGGCGCACGATCTAGCGGCGTTCCGCGAACTCTGGTCGGGGATGACCGAGGTCGATGCGAAGTCATGGCCTCCTGCGGCGACGCGGACGCACTACAAGCTCGATGTGCAATGGTCCGGACGGGATGGCCGGTTGCATAGCAGCCGCTGGCTCTACCATCCCGGCGGGTTCGTAAATTTGGTCGCGATCTGGCCCGCGATCTGGGTTGCGCCGCTTTACCGGATGGCAACCGCCGATGCACTCGAAATTACGTTCGACCTCGATTCGTTGTGAAAAGCCGATCAAGTCCGGCAATGACAATCCCTTCACATACCGCGGTCGAAGCGAGGTATGATCGGCGCAATAAATCCAAGGAGAATCCCCCATGCCGGTCACCGCCAAACAGCTGCTCGAAGCCGCCAACGCCGCCGTGCCGAAAATCTCCGGCAAGGAGGCGCAGGAGCTGGTCGCAAAGGGCGCGCTCCTCGTCGACGTGCGCGACGGCACCGAGGTCGCGGCAACCGGCAAGGCGGTTGGCGCCATCCACATTCCGCGCGGCATCTTGGAGTTCAAGGCCGATCCGACCGCGCCGACCGCCGATCCGAATTTCTCGACCGACAAGACCGTGATCCTGCACTGCGCCTCCGGCGGCCGCGCGGCGCTCGCGGGCAAGCTGCTCAAGGACATGGGCTATGAGAAGGTCTACAACCTCGGCGGCTTCAAGGACTGGGTCGAGGCCGGCGGCGAGGTCGAGTAGCCGCGGCGCAGCCGCGGAGCAAGCGTGGCCCGATCACCTCAATATGGGTGGCGGTCCTCTTTATCCATCCAGGCCTTGAACGACTTCATCGTGGTGTCGCGATCGAAATTTTCCGTCACCGGGATCCGCCGCTCGCTCCAGGGCTTTTTGAAATCCTCGTACTGAAAGGCATCGTCGAAGCCGATCGCGCTGGTGTCCTTGAGGCTGTTGCCGAAGAAGACGCGATCGATGCGCGACCAGTAGATGGCGCTCATGCACATCGGGCACGGCGCGCCGTTGATGTAGATCTCGCAGCCTTTGAGCATGCGCGCGCGCTCCGGCACCGGATCGGGCGAGCCCGGCTCGCGCGGAATCATTTCGAGGATGGTGCCGGCGCCGTAATCACTGCCGAGCAATCCCTTCGGATTAAGCTTCGCGGAGGCATCGATGATCGCGGTGACCTCGGCGTGATAGACCGGACAGCCGGTCAGCAGCACGCGGTTCTGGCCGCGGCCGATGATCTCGCCATCCTTGACGATCACCGCGCCGAACGGTCCGCCCCAGCCCTTCTCAACCGACTCGGTCGCGAGCCGCGTCGCTTCTGCCATGAATTGCCGCTTATCGGCAGCCGGTGCGGGCGCTGCGGCCGCCATGGCCGATCGCACAGGAATACCGGCGGTCGCTGCCACGCCCGCGGCGGCGGCAAAAGCCGTGCGCGCGAAGAACGCGCGGCGGTCGGTGTCGATGGTGTGATCGCAATCGCATTCGCTCATGACACGTCCTTCATTCTGCTGAGACCAACGGAACTTCAAAAAGGGTATTCGCCGGGCGTTAATGCAAGCCGGTCGATGAGCGCAGGATGAGAATTAAATTGGCTTGAGTGATGGTGCGCGTAGGGCGCGCGCAGCTTTTGTCTGGCGGGGACGATGGAGCGCGCAGGATGGGTAGAGCACAGTGAAACCCATCAAACGTTCGCCGCCTCGGTGGGTTTCGCTCCGCTCAACCCACCCCACGGTTGCCCCTAAGCAAACAGCCCGGCGTGCTCCTGCCGCAGCTCGCGCTTGAGCAACTTGCCGCTCGGGTTTTTCGGTAAGACATCGGCGAACACGATGTCCTTGGGCACTTTGAAATGCGCCAGATGCTCGGCGCAGTGCGCGTGGACCGCCTCCTTCGACAGCGTCTGCCCGGCCTTGACCACGATCACCGCGACCACGGCCTCGACCCAGCGCGGGTGCGGCACGCCGACCACCGCCACTTCCGACACCTGCGGCAGCTTGTAGATCATTTCCTCGACCTCGCGGCTGGCGACGTTCTCGCCGCCGGTCTTGACCATGTCCTTCTTGCGGTCGACGACGGTTATGTAGCCTTCGGCGTCGATGGTGGCGAGATCGCCGGAATGAAACCAGCCGCCCTCGAACGCGGCCTTGGTGCGCTCGTCGTCGTGGAAATAGCCGAGCATCAGGTGCGGCGAGCGGTGCACGATCTCGCCGACCTCGCCCGGCGCGACGTCGCCCATCGCGTCATCGACGACGCGGGTCTCGACATTGAGCACGGCGCGGCCGCAGGAGCCTGGCTTGCGCAGTTGGTCTTCCGGCCCGCACATGGTGGCGAGCGGCGCGATCTCGGTCTGGCCGTATAGATTCCACAACCGCACCTTCGGCATGCGCTCGGCCATTTCGCGCAACACCGCGATCGGCATGATTGAGGCGCCGTAATAGCCCTTCTGCAGGCTCGACAGGTCGGTGGTGTCGAACAGCGGCGAGCGCAGCAGCGAAATCCACACCGTCGGCGGCGCGAAGAAGGAGGTGACGCGGTGCCGCTCGATCAGCGGCAAGAGGTTGTCCGGCGTCGGCTTGGCGGTGATCACGTTGGTGCCGCCGACATAGATCGAGGGCCCAAGAAAGGCATCGAGCTGAGCGCAGTGAAACAGCGGCAGCGCGTGCAAGGCGAGATCGTCGGCGGCGATGCTGGCGTCGACCACGCAGCTGACATACTGCCAGATCACCGCATCGTGGGTGAGCATGGCGCCTTTCGGCAGCGATTCCGTGCCGCTGGTGTAGACGAATTGTGCCAGATCGCTGCCGGACAGCTCCACCGCCGGCGGCTCGGCGGAATTGGACAAGAGTTCGTCGAAGGCGATCATGCCGGGCACCGGCGCGGTCTTCTCCTCCGACGGCAGCCAGACCAACTCGCGCACCGCGGTGCCGAGCGCGGCGGCGGCAAGAGCGACCTCGGCGAGACCGGTGTCGGTCGCCAGCATCTGCGCGCCGGCGTGCTTGAGGATGAAGGCCGCCTCCTCCGGCTTGAGCATGAAATTGATCGGCACCAGCACGGCGCCGAGCCGGGCCAGTGCAAACCGCAATGCCGCGAAAGCGTGGCTGTTGCGAGCGAGGATGGCGACCCGCGCGCCCTTGACGATGCCGCGGGCGGCGAGCCCGGCCGCCAGGCGATCGCATAGCGCGTCGAACGCCGCGTAGCTCCACACCGTGTCGCCGCACATGATGGCGGTCTTGTCCGGGAAACGCTTGGCGCTGCGATGCAGGAGATCGGCCAGCGTCTGGCGGCGAAGCGCGGCATCCATGTAACGATCCCTCCCGCGGGTTTATGCCTTGGATTATGACCAAGTGATTGCCGGATCAAGCTCGTCCGTATACCTCCCGCGCGATGCGCTACTCCCTGGTGATCTTCGATCTCGACGGCACGCTGGTCGACAGCTTCCCGTGGTTTCTGCGCAATGTGAACGACGTCGCCGACCGCTTCGGCTTTTGCCGCGTTGGCGACAACGACATCGCGTCGCTGCGCCGCTCGGGCCTACCGGAGATTTTTAAGCGGCTCGAAGTGCCGCGCGCGAAGCTCCCGGTCATCGTGCGGCATATGCGCCGTCTCAAGCGCGAACAGGCGGCCGACATCGGGCTGTTTCCGAAAGCGTCAGAGACGTTGCGTGCGCTGGCGGAAGCCCGCGTGCGGCTGGCGCTGGTCAGTTCCGACAATGAAGCCAATGCGCGCCGCCAGCTTGGGCCGGCCAATGTGGCGCTGTTCTCCTCGTTCGATTGCGGCGCGTCGCTGTTCGGCAAGGCCACAAAATTCCGCCGTACGGTGCGGCGCGCCACCGTCGATCCCGGGAGCGTCATCGCCATCGGCGACGAAGTGCGCGATATCGAGGCGGCCCGCAGCGCCGGCATCGCCAGCGGCGCGCCGTGACTTGGGGCTACACCGCACCGGAGGCTTTGCGCGCGCAAAAGCCCGACGTCGTGTTCGAGCGCATGACGGATATTCCGCGCGCGCTGTTGGGCGGGGGGTGATCGACGAATGCCGCAAACCTTGCATAGCCACTCCCCGCCCGTTAGGCATGGGCCAACAAGCCCGGCACCACCCAAGGAGCTGCGCGTGACCGAACCGAACATGGATCTGGCGCATCTCGGCCATGTCGAGATTCTGACGCC
>Ga0181531_10001474_pt1 | contig 14877 bp, 10 predicted proteins | sample PEATcosm2014_Bin_38_FD_119743 | JGI IMG/M metagenome (GOLD analysis project Ga0181531, IMG submission 119743) | Peatland microbial communities from MTU Mesocosm Facility, Houghton, MI, USA - PEATcosm2014_Bin11_10_metaG | ecosystem: Environmental > Terrestrial > Soil > Wetlands > Peat | place... | reverse complement strand
GACCCGTCAATACCGCGCGTCCCAGACCGAGACGATCGACGCGATGGACCGGCTCATCGACTGGCTGCCAGTGCATGTGCCGAGCGAGTCGAATCCTCCGACCTCGATCGTGCACGGCGATTTTCGCATCGACAACCTGATCTTCGATCCAAGCGAACCACGAGTGCGGGCCGTGATCGATTGGGAATTGTCCACACTGGGGCATCCGATCGCGGATTTTGCCTACCACGCGATGAGCTGGCGCATTCCCCCGGACCGATACCGGGGCATCGCGGGCCTCGATCTGCGCGGCCTCGGTATTCCGACGGAACAGGAGTACTGGAGCCGCTATCTGGAACGCACGGGCTTGCAGCTTGCCGGCAGCCCCGATTTCTATCTCGCTTACAACCTGTTTCGTGCCGCGGGGATCCTGCAGGGCATTGCGAAACGGGTGCACGACGGCACGGCCGCGGGGACTCATGCCGCGGATCTCGCCCGCTCCACGCGGCCCATGGCCGAGCTTGGGTGGCAATTTGCTCAACGGGCGCAGGCTCGATAGGACACTCATCATGGATTTCTCATACTCAAAGCGCACCCTGGAATATCTCGAGCGGCTGCAGGCGTTCATGGACGCGCATGTCTACCCGGGTGAATCGACCTTCTTCGAGGAGATTCGAAGGCACCGCAGTGAGGGAAATCCATGGCGCCCGACGCGTATCGTCGAGGTGCTGAAACTCGAGGCGCGCGAGCAGGGCTTGTGGAATCTATTCCTGCCGGACGCGGAGCTCGGCGCCGGGCTCTCCAACACCGAGTACGCGCCCCTCGCCGAGCTCATGGGGCGATCGCCGATCGCCTCCGAGGTGTTCAATTGCAGCGCGCCCGATACCGGCAACATGGAGGTCCTTCATCGTTATGGTACCGAGGAGCAAAGGGCGCGCTGGCTGCGTCCCCTGCTCGAGGGAGAGATGCGCTCCTGTTTCGCGATGACGGAGCCCGACGTGGCCTCGAGCGATGCGACCAATATCGAGTCCCGCATCCGGCGCGAGGGTGCACACTATGTGCTCAGCGGGCGCAAGTGGTGGTCGTCGGGCGCGAACGATCCGCGCTGCAAGCTCATCATCTTCATGGGCAAGACCGCACCGGCGGCGCCCGATCCGCACCGCCAGCAATCGATGATCCTGGTCCCCATGGATACGCCGGGCATCACGGTCAAGCGCCATCTGCCGGTGTTCGGTTACGACGATGCGCCGCACGGACACGCCGAGATCCTCTTCGACGATGTGCGGGTCCCCGTGGAGAACTTGCTGCTCGGCGAGGGCCGTGGCTTCGAGATTGCGCAGGGGAGACTCGGGCCGGGTCGCATTCATCACTGCATGCGCCTGATTGGCATGGCGGAGCGTGCGCTCAAGCTCATGTGCCGCCGGACCGCATGCCGGACGGCCTTCGGAAGCCTCATTTCGGAGCAGGGCGTCACCCAGGAACGCATTGCGCAGTCGCGCATCCTCATCGAGCAGGCGAGGTTGCTCACTCTGAAGGCCGCATGGATGATGGACACCGTGGGCAACAAGGTGGCGCGCGCCGAGATCGCCATGATCAAGGTGGCGGCGCCCCAGATGGCCTGCCAGGTCATCGACTGGGCCATCCAGGCGCATGGCGGCGGGGGTGTCAGCGACGACTTCCCTCTGGCCTACGCCTATGCGCACGCGCGCACCCTGCGCCTCGCGGACGGTCCGGACGAGGTACATCGCAATCAGATCGCGCGACTCGAGCTCCGGGCGCAGACCTCACGGTAGTCTGCGAACGCCGCTCCGCGCCCCGGCGCAGCGCCCCGTCAGTACATCACTTGTCCTTGGATTACTCGCGGCGCGCCGGTCACCGTCGGCTCCACGCCGTTGTACACGCTGGATGAGGGGTCGCTCGGGTCCTCGAGGCCGCTGGCCGAGGGCAGCGTCGCGCCCGCCGTGGACAGGCCCGCGCTCACGCAGGTGCCGGTCGGCTTTTGCGCCAGCAAGATCTGGCGGTTGAGCCACTTCACGAGATAGGTCGTCGTCGCGCCGCCCGAGCTCGTCGTCACGACGCCTTGCTGGGGTGTGGCACCCGGATCATAAGGAATCTCGAAGGCCGCCACATACGTGGCGGTGCCGCTCGGATCGTTGCAGGCGAGCGGTTGATTGGTCAGTGAGGAGATGCAGGATCCCGGAATACCCCAGAGGTTTCCGAAGCCCCCGTACTGCAGGATCATCGTGGTGCCGGCATAGTTGCCGTAGGGGACATTCCCGGAGGTGTTGGCCGGCACGTTGAAGGTGACATTGATCGGAGCATCGAAGTGCACGTACGCATTGGTGCTGTCCTTCACGGCGGTGAACTGGTTCCAGTTGTTGGGACCCGTCTGCCACTGGTAGTACACCGCTGCGGAGGCCATGCTCCAGTCGCAGTACTGCGGCATCTGCGTGTCCGGATCGGTTCCGCACGCGGCATCCGAAAGATTCGCGACGAGATGGCCGCTCGACACACCATTCTGATATTGCGGGTACTGCAGATACGCGGCGGAGTTCGTATAGAGCGCCGGCGTGCTCGAGCCATCGCCACCGGTGAGCACGTTGCCGCTCAAGCCATAGGCGACCGGGCTCGTGGTCGGAAGCCACGCGTTGAAGGTCGCGCTGATGAACGGCGATGCAACGGAATTCCCGGAGCCCTGCGTGAAGTAGCTCTGCAGTGTGCCGGCGGTCGGACAATCGGACACGCAATACAGGCTGGCGGGCAGGTTCGCATCGTCCGGGTAGACGAGATCCTGGCTGTAGTAGGTCACCGTGGTCGCATCGAGCGGACTTCCGGGGGCGTTGAGCGCCACGGAGATGCTGCCGCTGCCGAGCGATTGCGACCAGCCTTGCAAGCCGTTATTCGACCAGAAGCTCGGATCGATGCTGATCGAGGCGTCGCCGTTGCTCAAGGGGCCGTTCTGGCAGCCGTTCGGTCCGCACTGGGTCTCGCCCGTGGCGACGAACTGCTGCGCGGCCTCGCTCCAGCTGATGATATAGGTGGTGTTCGCATCCGGCAGCGCGGAGCCGCTCACGTCGTTGATGAACACTTGCAGCTGTATGCCGTCAATGAGCTTGAGCGTGGTGGTCTGACGCGTGAACCGCGCCAGCACGCCGCCGTTGGTGACCAGCGTATAGCTTGCCGTGCTGGTGGATCCGTTCTGGTAGTTGATCTTCTGCACCGTGGTGCCGGACGCCGGGGCCGGGGAGCCCGCCTGAGTCGACAGGCCGTAATAGCCGACGAAACCCTGGTAGATCTGATTCGAGACGGTGTATTGAATCGGGAAGCCTGAGTTGAGCGTGATCTCCGCGCCGGTGGTCGCATCATAGAGCCCGTATTGCCCGACGGAGAACAGGGTGGCGGGATCACTTGCATCGCGGCTGAAGCATTCGAAGGCGTTGCTGCCGTCCTCGCGATAGTAGTAGGTCGAGTCATAGGAAAAGTTGAAGGACTGTGTCTGGCTCTGCCCATTCTGTGATTGCGTCACATCGACGCTGCCGCCGCCGCTCGAGGTGCCGACGCTGCTCAGAGCGAGCGCGGTGATCTGGCTGCCGCCATTGCCGCCGCCCTCGTCATCTTCGTAGTGGCTCAGCGCGCCGTTGCCGCCCTGTATGTAGCCGTTGATGAGGCAGCCGCCCGAGCTCGACTTGCCGCAGTAGTCCATCCGAAACGTGCCATAGGGATCGCTGTCCGTGGGGGCGGTGGTGGCGCTGATGTGGGCGTAGACCGTGACCGGCGCGCCCTGCTGATTGATGGAGAGCCAGGCTGAAACGATCATGGGATCATTGTCGGAGGCGCGGGTCGAGTTCACGACGGCGGACATGTAATCCGGCGCTTGTGCAGAGGACCCGGAGCTGCTCGAGTTCGAGGTGCTGTTCTCCTTGGCGGCGTTGCACACGTTCTGGTCGATGAGCGCGTTGTAGGGTCCTTGGTTCACGAGCGCGTCCGGCCGCATCGAGCTCATGATGCACGTGATCATGTTGACCTGACCGATGCTGTGCGACGTGGCGTCCTGCACCTGGCTCTGCTGCGGATCCGTGAAGTAGGGCGAGCCGGCGGGCGGCTGGGCCCAGGCAGCGTTGCTCGAGACGGCGAGCAGCGCCGACGCGACGAGCGAGGCCGCGATGAGCGGCGCCACTGCGGTATTCAGTCGATTCGACATGAGGGGCTCCCCGTTGCTCAAGTGGCGTTGGTGGCGGTGACCACCGCGACGTTGCGCGGGACCGCGATGCCCTTGACGGTATCGTGGCCGCCGCCTGGGGGGCTCGAGGACGGGGAACTGCTGCTCGAGCAGGCGGCCGCCGTTGTGATGAAGATGATGAGTGCGCCAAGGCACGACGATTTCTCGAGTGTTGTCACAACGCCTCCCACAGTATGTAAAACCGTTGGCAGATCGAGGCGCCGTGCAACAGAATCTCCTGAGCGAAGCGCATCGCCTCAATCAGAAGACGTCATTGCCTTCTCGGGGATCAGTATCCGGCACGCCGGACAGAGGGGAAGCGACGGTGATCTCAGTTACCGCTCGACGCGCGTCTCAACTCGGAATGAAACAGGCCGCGCTGCCTGCAGGCCGACGCGGCGCGACGCAATTGCGACGTAACGTAACGCAACGCGACGCGACGCGACGTGAGTCAACGGCCGGAACCCAGGCTCAGTGTTTCAAGTGCTCGACCGCGCGTCGATGAAGGGTTCCTTCTGCGAGGGCGGCACCGGCTTGCGCCGCGACTTCCGCCACAGATCGTAGAGCGCCAGCAATCCGGCGAGGCTCGCGAGGGTCGAGAAGTACGCCTTCGGGCCGAACACCGCCATCAAGCTGCCGACGAGCACCGGCCCCAAGGCGGCGGCCGATCCGTTCAGCCGCAGCAGCGCACTGCTCGCGGCGACCATCTCCGCGGGCTCGAGCTTATCGTTGACGTGCGACACGGAAAGTGAATAGAGCGTCAGGGCGAAGCCGCTGAACAGCGCCGCCAGCGTGAGAAACAGCGCGTGCGGCAAGCGGGGGAACGCGGCGATGGTGCCGGCCGCGCCGATCACGACGGTGCAGACGCCGGCGATGACGGTGCGGCGATCCATGCGGTCCGAGAGCCGTCCAATCGGATATTGCGTCGTCACCGCGGCGAGGATGCTCACCGCCATGAACGTGGCGACGGTTGCGGTGTCGAGACCGCTCAGCCGCGCGTAGACCGGTCCCATGGAGAACAGGATGGATGACAAGAGGCCGGAGACGATCACGCCGACGACCCCGAGCGGTGAATCGCGATACAGCTGAGCAACGCGCACCTTGCGCGGTGCCGCGCGCTCCGGCAGCTCGAGCGCGGAGAGCACGATCGGCACCATCGCCAGCGAGATCAGGAGCGATACCAGCATGAACGGGATCGAGGTACCCGGGTCGGTCAATATCAGAAGGAATTGCGCCGCGCCGAGGCCCACGTACACCACCACCATATAAAGGGCGAGCATGCGTCCGCGATTCGAGCGGCTGGCGCGATCGTTGAGCCAGCTCTCGGCAACCACGTACAAACCCGCGAAGCTCACACCGGATACGAGCCGCACCGGCCCCCAGACGATCGGCTCGACGAGCAGCCCGTGAACGAGAGCGGCGACGGAGGCGATCGCGGCGAATGCCGCAAACACCCGGATGTGCCCGACCTGCCGCACCAGCGGCGGCGCGATCATGGTGCCGAGCACATAGCCGACGTAGTAACAAGACATGATGATGCCGGTGACCGGGGCGGGAAATCCCTCGAGCGTGCCTCGCAGGCTCAGCAAGGTGCTCTGCAGGCCCGCGCCGAGCATCAGCACGCCCATGCCGAGCAGCAGCGGCCAGCTCTGGGTGATCACCGTCAGGGGCATGGAATCTCGGCAGTGGAGGCGGGGCGGGAATTCTTGCGCAGGCCCGCGCGGCGCGCAAATCGATTTATTGGATCGGGCGATGCCGGTATCATGCGCGGCCCGCTGCTTCAGACCCCAGGTGATCGATTTCCATGCTCTCCACGTCCAATGTCGCCATCCAGTTCGGTGCGAAGCCGCTTTTCGAGGCGGTCACGGTCAAGTTCGGCGATGGCAACCGCTACGGGCTCATAGGCGCCAACGGCAGCGGCAAATCGACCCTGATGAAAATCTTGGGGGGCGATCTCGAGCCGAGCGCGGGGGAGGTCATGCTGCAGGCCGGGATGCGGCTCGGCAAGCTCAATCAGAACCAGTTCGGCTACGAGGATCAGCGGGTCCTCGATGTGGTGATGCAGGGCCACGTCGAGTTGTGGAAGGCGATGACCGAGCGCGACCGCATCTACGCCGATCCCGAGGCCACCGAGGGTGACTACATGCGGGCGGCCGAGCTCGAGGGGGTGTTCGCCGAGTACGGCGGCTACGAGGCCGAGGCGCGCGCCGGTGCGATCCTCACCGACGCGGGCATTCCCGAATCGCGGCACAACGGCCCGATGCGCGAGGTGCCGCCCGGACTCAAGCTGCGCGTGCTGCTCGCTCAGGCGCTGTTCTCCCGGCCCGACGTGCTGTTGCTCGATGAGCCGACGAACAATCTCGACATCCATTCGATCGGCTGGCTCGAGAGCGCGCTCAACAACTATGATGCCACCATGGTGATCATCAGCCACGACCGGCATTTCTTGAACCGGGTGTGCACGCACATGGCCGATCTCGATTACCAGCAGTTGAAAATCTACCCGGGCAATTACGATGATTTCATGCTCGCCTCCGTGCAGGCACGGGCGCGTGTGGAGGCCGCCAATGCCAAGGCGGCCGACCGGATCTCGGACCTGCAGGAGTTCGTGCGCCGCTTCTCGGCCAATGCCTCCAAGGCGCGCCAGGCGACCTCGCGCAAGCGACAGCTCGAGAAGATCAAGATCGAGGAGATCCGGCCCTCGTCGCGGCAAAATCCCTACATCCGCTTCGAGCAGGCCAAGAAACTGTATCGTTCGGCCGTCTCGGTCGAGAAGCTCACCTTCAGCTACCCGGGATCACCGGTTCCGGTCTTGAAGAACATCACCTTGAACGTCGAGGCCGCCGAGCGCATCGCGATCATCGGCCCGAATGGCGCGGGCAAGACGACCTTGATGCGCTGCCTCGCGGGCGAGCTGCATCCGTCGGCCGGCAGGATCGTCTGGGTCGAGAACGCGCAGCCGGGCTACATGCCCCAGGACCCGCAGGCCGAATTCGAGGACAAGCTCGATCTCTTCTCGTGGATGTCGCAGTACACGGGAAAGGCCGACGATGACCAGATCGTGCGGGCGACGCTCGGGCGGCTGCTCTTTTCGGGTGACGAGACCAAGAAGTCCGTCAAGGTCCTCTCCGGGGGCGAGAAGGGACGCATGATCTACGGCAAGCTGATGCTCACGCGGCCGAACGTGCTGTTGCTCGATGAGCCGACCAACCACATGGACATGGAGACCATCGAGTCGCTGCAGATCGGGCTGGAGCGCTACCCCGGCACGCTCATCTTCGTCTCCCACGACCGCGAGTTCGTGAGCGCTCTGGCGACGCGCGTCATCGAGCTCAAGCCGGGTGGGGTCATCAGCGACTTCCGCGGCACGTACGATGAGTATCTGAAAGCGCAAGGCCTCGAGAGCTGAGGTGCACGGTGGCCGCGCGGCCGAGCAAACGCACGCTGCCCGAGCTGTTGACCCCGCTCGCATCACGCGGGGCGCGCCGACCCGGGAAGGGGCCTGATGAAAACCCGGAACTGCAGGCGCTCTGGAACGCGGTCGCGATGATTCCGTCGGGCCAGGTTTCGACCTATGGCGAGATCGCGCGCGCCGCGGGCCTTCCCGGACGCGCGCGTCAGGCGGGCTATGCGTTGCGCATCTCGCCGCCGCAGCTCGGGCTTCCCTGGCATCGCGTGGTGGGAGCCGGCGGGAAGATAGCTTTTCCAAAGACCTCGCGCCACTTCCGCGAGCAGGTGCGATTGCTGCGCAGCGAAGGCATCGTGGTCAAGGACGGTCGCGTGCTTCGATGAACGCGAGCTGTCCGCAATCTTGCAGCGGGCCACCCACGGCTAGAATCTTCGGGTCACCGTGAGTCGCGCCATGATGGGCTCGAGCGGATGCTCGTGGATATCGGCGCGGCCCTGCGGATCGGTGCCGATCTCGCTCCGCAGGCGATCCACGTACCAGAACTCGGCTGCCGCGGCGTGCGTGTTGAACAGGTTGTAGATTGCGAGCGAGGCGCTCCAGCTCGCGGACAACGCGTAATGCAGGTCCAGGTTGGTCTCGCCGAAGCCCTTGCCATCGACCTGTCCCGGTGAGGTGGGGGCGTTGCGGCACGAACTCGCGACACCGGGGAAGTCGTGAACGGCCGCGGCGTCGTTGCACGGGCCCGACGAGAGGGGGTAGTCGCCGAGATACCGATACTGCAGAGCGCCGCTCCAGCGGCCAAGGTTTATGACGTACAAGGCGAGCGCGCCGGCCGCTCCCGGTGCATCGGAGATGTATGCCCCCGCGTGCCCCGTGCCATCATCGAACGGACGAGTGAAACGGGCGTGATCACCCGATACGCTGCCGTAGAACTCGAGGTGGGCGTTGATCTTGTAGGTGACGTTCAATTCGATGCCCTCGCGTCGGCTGGGAGGACCGGCCGAGTCCTGCCCCACATCCGGATCGATGAGCGTCTCGGATTGCTGCCATAAGTTGAAGATCGCGAACGTCATGGCGATGTTGGGCGCCGGCGCCGCGCGCAGTCCGATTTCCTGCCCCTCTTGCCGCGCGAGCAGCGGTGTATGCGGCAGACCGAGGTCCACGCTGGTGTCCTGGTTGACGCCGCGAATATCAGCGCTGTGGAACCCGCGGCCGGCACTGGCGTAGAGCTCCGCCGAGTCATTGACCGTGAAGATCAGGCTGCCCTTCGGCTGGGCCAATGACTGATGCACGGTCCCTCCGTTCGTATAACCCGCTGTCTCGTGCAGGGCTGCCAGGTAGTCGACGTCCGTTCCATGCTGATAGTCGTCGCGGACGCCGAGAACGCTCCGCACGCGCGGGGTCCAGTGGGTGATCGCCTGTACATAGAGCGCACCCGCGAACAGATACACCTGATCATCGTCGGAAAAGGACGGGGGAGCGCTCGCGGTGGGGAGCGGCGTTTGCGCCTCGCTCGGCAGGCGTCCCACGCGCAGGATGTCATCGCGCAGCAGTGCGCCGTACGAGACCTCATTCGGGAATCCCGCCACGGAGAGCGGCAGGGTGAAGCGGGTTTGAGCGCCGAACGCACGGCGATTCTCGAACTGATCCTCCTGATCGCCGTGGACCGGATCCACCAGGTTTTGGGTGAAGTCGTTGTAGAGATGTAATTGGTTGTCGATGAAGTACGCGCTCGAGGTCCACTGCCCGTTGCCGATCGTCGCGTGCTGGTTGAATGACAGGCTCTCGCGCCAGGCGCGGCCCCCGTCCGTGGGATCGAGCGTGCCGAAGCGGCTCGGTACCACGCCCCGCTCGATGGCTCGCAGCGGGATGTCGGTGGTGCTGGTCCACAATGCGTGATACGCCATGGCGGTGAGCGAGCAGCCGTTCTGCTCGTCCCCCTGGCTGTAGCGCAGCACTCCGTTCTCCTTGCGCTGATCATCGGGCGTCACGAACGGACCGTCGTAGTGCTGCACCTCGAGGGCAGCGAGCAGATGCCCCGCGCCGATCGAAGTGGATCCCGCGCTCACGATGCGCTGAAAGTTCAAGGTGCCGGCGGTCGCGGCCACTTGATCGGCCACCGTATCGCGGTAGCTCACATCGACCGAGCCCACGGCGCCGAAGTCCCCCACCGTCGCGTAGTACGGGCCCTTGGTGTAGGTCAGTCCTTTGGCGAGCTCCGGGATCATGAAATTGAGGTCCGTGTAACCCTGCCCGTGCGCATGCGTGGGCAGGTTGATGGGCATGCCGTCGACATAGGTTTCAAGATCAGTGCCATGATCAAGGTTATAGCCGCGCATCAGGTATTGATTGGCTTTGCCCTCGCCGCTGTGCAGGGTCGCGATGAGTCCGGGCACGGTCTCCAGCAGCTGGCCCGGGCGATAAGCCGGCAGGAGCTGCAGCTCCTCATCCGTCACGATCCCTTCGCTCGCCGTGGCAGCCGTGCCGAGAAGATCCAGATGCTGCGCGGTCACGGTGATCTCATTCAGCGCGGCGCCGGATGCAGCGGCCTCATCGGTCTGCTCGGGCGCCGGGTCTGCGAGCGATACGGGGCAGTGCAGCGCGCTCACGATAAAAAGACCGCCGAACAGGGATTGCCGGCGCCAGGGAAGCACTGCGGAAAATCGCCGCGGCTCTTGCATGAATGCCCAGTATGCGCTTTTTTATTTTCTTCTTACCGAGGACGCGCCGCTCGTCGCCCAGGGCACTCGCCGCGCGCTCTTGCTCTAGTTCTGCGGCTGCAGGTGGCGGTGGATCGCCCCGCCGTGGCGATGCGGCCCGCTCAACTCGACGCTGACCAGATTGAGATGCCCGTGGCGGACGCCGCGCTCGGCGATCATCTCTTCGGCGAATGCCCTGACTCGACCGATGGGACCCTTGAGCAGGATGGTCTCGAGGCATTGCTCGTGGTCCAGGTGGGCGTGCATGGTCGAGATGGTCAGATCATGATGCGCGTGCTGAATGCTCGTGAGCCGCTCCGCGAGCTCGCGCTCATGATGGTTGTAGACATAGGACAAGGCGGCGATGCAGGGTCCTTTGCTGGTGCGCTTTTGATCCCGGCTTTGCAGATGGGATCGCAAGACATCGCGAACCGCTTCGCTGCGCGTGGAATAGCCGCGCTCCTTGATGAGCGCATCGAAGGCGGCCGCCAGTCCCTTGTCGAGCGATATCGTGAAGCGTTCCATGACTGTCCTCGATTCTGAGCGGGCGTGATTGCACACTGCCGCCCATCATGCACTTCCCCCGGCGGAGCGTGCCGAAAATCGACGCCCCACGGGTCCCCGCGCTTGACAACCATTCAACATCTGATGAGGATCGCTGCGTGCAGAAGACGAGCCCCAACTATCGCCTCTACGTGCTGCTCGTCCTGACCGTAGTCTACACGCTGAACTTCATCGACCGGGTGGTGCTCGGGATTCTCATGGGGCCGATCAAGGCGGAATTCCACTTCACCGATACGCAGTTGGGTCTGCTCGGCGGCACGGCGTTCGCCTTGTTCTATACCGGGCTCGGCGTGCCGATCGGCTGGCTCGCCGATCGCGTGAGTCGCGTGTGGATCATGACCGCGGCGCTCGCCTGCTGGAGCGCGTTCACGGCGGCGAGCGGATGCGCGCGGGGATTTGCCTCGCTGTTCGCGGCGCGCCTCGGCGTCGGTGTGGGCGAGGCGGGCGGCGTCGCGCCCGCTTACGCACTCATCGCAGATTATTTTCCGCGCTCGGTGCGCGCCCGCGCGCTCGGGTTTTATTCGATGGGGATTCCCGTCGGCAGCGCCCTGGGCTTTCTCTTCGGCGGATACATTGCCACGAACTTCAACTGGCGTACGGCGTTCATCGCGCTCGGCGCCGCAGGCCTCGTGCTCGCGCCGCTCTTCCGGGCGACGGTCGCCGAGCCCACGCGCGGCGCGACGGATGGACCGCGCGCGCCCGCGCCGGCCATTCCGCTGCGGGCGGTATGGACCCACCTCGCGGCCAAGCCGAGCTTCTGGCTGCTCTCGCTGGCCGCATCCTGCGGCTCGATCATGGGATACGGGCTGCTGCTGTGGCTGCCGTCCTTCTTCGTGCGCAGCTACGGGCTGACCGTGCTGCAGGTCTCGCGCCTGTTGGGGGCACTGCTGCTGGTCGGCGGTGTGGCCGGCACCGCGCTCGGCGGCTATCTGGCGGACCGCCTGGGGGTGCGCAGCCCGCGCGCCTACGCGTTGATCCCCGCTGTTGCGTTTCTGTGCATCTTGCCCTGCTACCTCGTGGCCACGTCCCTGCCGATGGGTACGCCGGCATTCCTCTTTTATCTCGTACCGACGGCGCTGCAGCTCGTGTGGCTCGGTCCGGTCATCACGGCGATCCAGCATCTGGTGCCGGTGACCATGCGCTCGCTCGCCTCCGCGGTCTTTCTGTTCATCAACAACCTCATCGGTCTCGGCCTGGGACCGTACCTCATCGGATCCGTCTCCGATCAGCTGCGGGCACGCTTCGGTGCCGAATCGCTGCGCTACGCCATCGTCGGCGGGACCGGCTTCTATCTCATCGCGGCCGCGTTGTTCGTCGCGGCGAGCGTTCGCCTGCCGCGGGACACGGAGGCGCGGGAGCGCCGGGCGTAGCGCGTCGGGTCGCGCGCGCGCTGGATAAGCTCATGCGCTTTGGTCATAAGGGCGAATCGAGGGGGGCGCTAAAATCCTAGCATGAGCCTGCGTGCCCATGTAACCCGTTGGCTCGGGAGCACCGAGCCGAACGATCCCCTGGCGCTCCAGCGCATCAACGCGGCGTTCGAGTCGCTCACGGCCGAGACGCGGGTCGAGCGGGCGGCCGAGCTCCTGCCCGGGGTGCACGTCTTGACCTCGAGCTTCGGTGCGCAGGCGGCCGTCATGCTGCATCTGGTGAACGAGGTCATGCCCGGCATTCCCGTCATCGTCCTCGATACGGGTTATCTGTTCCCCGAGACCTACCGCTTCATCGATGAGCTCACGACGAAGCTCGACCTGAGCCTGCGGGTGTTTCGAGCCGACTCCTCCCCGGCCTGGCAGGAGTCGAGGTTCGGCAAGCTCTGGGATCAGGGTCTGCCGGGGATCGAGCGCTACAACCGCATCAACAAGCAGGAACCGCTCGATCGCGCCCTCGAGGTGCTGCATGCCGGCACGTGGTTCGCGGGCCTGCGGCGCGCGCAGTCCAAGAGCCGCGCGCGGATTGCTCCGATTGAATTCAAGCGCGGCCGCTACAAGGTGCATCCGCTCTTCGACTGGAGCGATCGCGACGTGGGGCGGTATCTCGAGGAGCATCAGCTTCCCTATCACCCCATGTGGGACCGCGGCTATGTCTCGATCGGCGACTGGCACACCACCCGCTCCCTCGAGGAAGTGGATAGCCCCGAGGACGTGCGCTTCTTCGGCCTGAAGCGCGAGTGCGGTCTGCACGAGTAGGGACCGTGCGAGCCCCTCGAGTCAGGCGAGGCTCCGCGCGCCCCGATCAGCCGAACAGCATCCGCTCGCTGACCGCGCCGAGCATCACGGCGATGCAGGTGCGCGTGAGGCGCTGCGGCAGGCGGATCGCGAGCCGCGAGGCGATCAGCACCCCGGGTATCGATCCCAGCAGGAGCGAGGCGAGCACGCTCAAGTCGACGTGTCCCAAGAACGCATGTCCCGCCCCGGCGATGAGCGTGATGGGCAGCGCATGCGCGATGTCCGTCGCGACGAGGCGATCCGAGGTGAGTCTCAGGGGATACAGGGCGATGAGCATCACGACGCCCAGTGCGCCCGCTCCGACAGAGGTGAGCGTCACGGCCACACCGAGGATGAGTCCCGCCACCACGGTGAGCGCGAGCGTGTGACGCTCGGCGCGTTCGATCCAGCGCGCGGTGAAGGTGAGACCGAGACGGCGCAGCGGGGTTTGCAGCACGAGCGCGAGGGCCGTGAGCGCGAGAATCACCGCAAGGCCGTGCGAGATGATGCGATCGGCCGCGCCCGGCACGCGCTGCGCGTGCCACAGCCAGCCCACGACCACCGCCGCGCCCGGCGCGCTGCCGAGCAGCAGGCGACCCACGATCGCCCAATCGACGCGCCGGCTGAAGCCGAACGAGGCCGTGGCGACGAGCTTGGTGGTGGCGGCAAACATGAGGTCGGTGCCGACCGCCACGCTCGGCGGCTGGCCGAAGAACAGCAGCAGAATGGGCGTCATCAACGACCCGCCGCCGACCCCGGTGAGACCCACCAGCGTCCCCACGACCAGACCGGCGACCATGTAAAGGGGAGCCTGGGTCATGACGGCCATCATGACCCCGGGGTTCGGACCTCACAAAGAACCGAACGTCATAAGCCCATGCCCGGCAGTTAGCGTGTTGGCGGCACGCCGGGCCGCACCGCGCCGCACCGGGGCGCGCGTCAGTCGGAACCGACCTGGCATCAGCCGGAACCGACCGCTCATCGCGCCGAACGCCCGGTAGCCGGGTTTCGCAGGGGCCGGGAAACTCATATCTCTCTCTTCGAGACGCCGGAGTTTTTCCATGCCGGATCCGTATCAGCTGTCACGGCGCGACCTCATGGGCGCCCTAGGATTGATCATGACCACCACGACCACCACCGCAACGCTCGCCCAGGGAACCGCCGCCCCGTCCGCTTCGGCGGCGGCACCCATCGCCAAGGCGGCGCCGCCCCTCGAGGACCCGCGCGCGAAGTATCCCAAGCCGCCCTTCCCGGAGCAGCACCAACCCTGGCCCGGGCTCGCCTCCAAGATGCAGCCGCGACCCGATCACGGCGAGAAGAGCTACCGCGGTTCGGGGCGGCTCACCGGGCGCAAGGCCCTCATCACGGGCGGTGATTCCGGGATGGGTCGCGCCGCGGCGATTGCCATGGCGCGGGAAGGCGCCGATGTCGTCATCAATTTAGCCGGACGATCGGTCAACTGCCGCTATACACGTTCCAACCGCCGCCAGATCGTGGACTCGCGCGTCCGAACGACGGAATTGCTCGGCAAAGCCATCTGGCAGTGCGAGCGGCCGCCAAAGCTCTGGTTGAACGCAAGCACGGCCACCATCTACCGGCACGCGTTTGATCGCCCTATGGACGAAATCAGCGGAGAAATAGGCGGACACGAAGCGGACGCGCCAGCCGCATGGCGCTTCAGCATTGCTGTGGCTGAAGCGTGGGAGGAAGCCTTTTGTACGGCGCCCGCAAATGCCACGCGTAAAGTGGTGCTGCGCATGGCGCCCGTGATGAGCCCGGACTCGGGCGGCATTTTCGACACCT
>Ga0181531_10001473_pt1 | contig 14877 bp, 12 predicted proteins | sample PEATcosm2014_Bin_38_FD_119743 | JGI IMG/M metagenome (GOLD analysis project Ga0181531, IMG submission 119743) | Peatland microbial communities from MTU Mesocosm Facility, Houghton, MI, USA - PEATcosm2014_Bin11_10_metaG | ecosystem: Environmental > Terrestrial > Soil > Wetlands > Peat | place... | reverse complement strand
GTTACAGCATATCCGGTGGCGGTCCACTCATGACCGGGCGTACTTCAATCGGCATGTTCAATGGCGCGCCACCCGGTCCTGGCGCGGCAGACACCGTGGCGGCAATCTCATAGGCTCGCTGTGGACTGTCGACATCGATAATCCAGAAGCCGGCGAGGAACTCTTTGGACTCGGGAAAAATACCGTCCGTGACGGGCTGGCCATCCTTGCCTGCTCGAACCAGTTTTGCCTGGTCGGGAAATGACAGCCCTTCCGCCGACACCAATTCTCCCCGCCTGTGGAGCTCTTTATTGAGGCCGATCATAAAGCCGATGTGCGCCTGAAGATCCTTCTTGGGCCAGCCCGGGACACCGCCGCCAGCCTTCATCGTGTTCATCATCAAAATGAATTTCATCGTCTTCTCCTATCGAGTTCGTCGAATCTGAGACAGTGTTCTCGATATTTGCTTTACTGGGATTTCGCTTCATAGCTTGCGAACTGCCGCACCTCGATCGGCATGTTTCGAGATACTGCGGAAATTCGCCCCGCGATGGCGTACGCGCGCTCGGCATTCGCCACGTCCACGATCCAGTAGCCCAGCAGAAATTCCTTCGACTCCGGGAAAACACCGTCGGTAACTGGTAGGCCGTCCTTCTCTCCGCGCACGACCTTGGCTTCCTTCGGTTCGTTTAAGCCCTGGGTTGTGACAAATTCTCCGGACTCCGCAATCTCCTGATTGATGCGATGGAGAACCGCCATGTGTGCGTCGATATCCTTTTTCGGCCATGCGTGATACCCCTCAACGCCTGCCCTCGTGCCCGACATCAGTAAAATGTATTTCATGTCCTTTGCTCCTGTTCTCGTCGTTATAGCGCTTGCCATCCGCGCCTTCATCCTGTAGTCGGAGCCCTCCTCCCATTCTCTACATCTTCGTCAAAAATATTTTATGGGCCCAAACTCACCACCCGATGTCGATTTCAGACTGCCAGAACCGACATATGGGTGGAGGCAAGAATGACGACTAACGAAATGGTAGTGGACGTTAGCCAGGACTGGGTACTGGCCTGCGACGTGCAGCAGGGCTTTATGCAGGCGCCCTGTACGGTTGGCAATTCCTTCAACTATGCCGCCCGCTGCCGTCAGGTTCGAGCGCTGGGCGGCGATTGCTACGATTTTATCCCGCTTAAGGACGATTGCCTGGCGCTGGTTGTTGGGGATGCCTCGGGCAAAGGTCTGGCAGCGGCCCTCATGATCGCCAATGTGCAGTCCTCCCTTCGAACTGCGGCTCTGTTCATCGGGCACGATCTGGCCGCTCTGTTCAAGGTCGTGAATCATCGGGTATATAACTCGTCCTCCAGTGACCGGTATGCAACATTGTTCTACGGAGTATTCGACAGGTCAGCCCGCATTCTGCGCTATGTAAATGCTGGACATAATCCGCCGGTCGTTATGCGGCGAGATGGCTCAATGCAATTCCTCGAAACCGCTGGTGCGCCAGTCGGACTGTTCGCAGACTTCGAATATGAAGAGGGTTCGGTTCAGATCGAAACTGGTGATTTGGCGATTGCGTTCACTGACGGACTCATCGAAGCGACGAATGCGGATGGGAAGGAATGGGGAGTTCAAGGCTTATTGAAAGCGGCCGTCAGCGCAGCGCAATGCTCTCAGGACGCCGAAGATATCGTCGATCTGACTTTCAATTCTATGGACGACTTTTCTAAAGGGCATCAGACCGATGATGCGACATTGGCAGTGGTCCGGGTGATCTAAAGGCGCGTCACTGCACTTATCGAAAGGAAGCCCGTCGATGAAGGGCCTCGGTTTGCCGCCCTGTCGAAGTGGACTAGTCCCACGACAACGATAAGAACAAACAACAATCTTTCACATTGACTAGTATCGGTGTGCGAGAGCACAATCCTCCCGTTCTCGACTACCGCTGCGTCTGCCCCCCTCGATACCGGTAGCTGAGCCTGGCTCGACTCGACCTTACCTCCGATGTGTTAGGAAGGATCCCATGAGGCTTGGATGCTTCGTCTGCCTGCTGCTGTGTTTCATAACCACCCCGCTCTTGTCGCAGCAGCTCGGTAATTGCACCACCCAGACGGCTCTGTCCGGGGGCGACCCTATCTTGGTCGGGGACACTGCCAGCTTCTCTGCTCAGTTACAACTGACCGCCTGCCAGGGGCAGCGCGGTTACTGTTCAGGACAGGTGGTCTTTTACGCGGGGCAACGTTCGCATGTGCTCGGCACGGCTCCCGTGACCCAAGTCGACGGTGAATGTGCCGCGACATTCCAGACCAGTGCATTGTCCGCCGGTACCCACCGGATCGGTGGATTCTTCGAACCTCCGCCCGCTTACCACCCCAGTTCTTCGTGGGTCACGCAAGTTGTCGATAAATGGCCATCGACGGTCAGTGTGGCCTCCAGCTCGAATCCTTCTACTTATCGACAGGATGTCACTTTCACTGTCACCACCGGGTCATACGAGGAAGTGCTCACCGGCCAGGTAAGGCTTTTCAACGGAAGCACCGCGTTTGCAACCGTCACCTTAGACGAAAACGGAATGGCAATCTTCGTTAAGAACAATCTCCGGGTCGGGACCAACTCAATCACAGCGGAATACCTTGGAGATAGCATTTCCGAGAAGAGTACATCGCCAGTTTTGGAACAGCTAGTCATCGCTTCAGCCGCAAAGGCGCCCAGTTACACAACATTCGACGTTGCCGGCGCGGGCAAGGCAGCGCGTCAGGGGACTGTTCCCAATGCCATCAACGGAGCCGGCGATATTGCCGGATCCTATGTCGACGCCCATGGTGGGATTCATGGCTTCGTCCGCTCGAGTGCGGGCGTGATCACCACATTCGATGCGCAAGGTGCCGGCACGGGCAAGAATCAGGGAACGGTGTGTGTCGCCATCAATGCGTCAGGCCAGATCGCGGGGTATTACATCGATGCCAGTAACGTCTATCATGGCTTCGTTCGCGCCGTCAGCGGAACCTTAACCGAATTTGATGTATCGGGTGCCGGTACCGGCTCCTACCCCAATGGCACTAGCCCTTACAGCATCAATACGGCCGGCGAGGTTACCGGATACTACGTCGATGCGGACTACGTTTTTCACGGTTTCGTCCGCGATAAGAAGGGGGTCATATCCACGTTCGATGCCCCAGGCGCGGGCTCCGGTTATTCCCAGGGAACTGAGGCGTACAGCGTTAACGGGGCAGGGGACATTACCGGAGAAAGCAACGAAGGAGCCAGCGGCGGCCAAGCTTTTGTCCGCAAGGTCAACGGTGCGATCACCACTTTTGGCGCGCCGGATGCCACCCAGACCTCTGGCTTCAGCATCAATGCCGGAGGAGTCATCACCGGTTTCTCTCTCGACGCGAACCAGGTCTTTCACGGGTTCGTTCGTAGCGCCAAGGGCGCAATCGACACCTTCGACGCTCCTGGCTCCGGTACGAATGGTGGCCAGGGAACGTTCCCCTACGGCATCAATACGGCCGGGGATATCGCTGGTGAATACATCGATGCAAACGGTGTAATTCATGGTTTCGTCCGCGCCGCCGATGGCACCATGACCGACTTCGATGTTCCCGGCGCGGGCACACATGTCAATCAGGGGACTTCCCCCAACGGCATCAATGCGGCAGGCGATATCGCGGGATCCTACGTCGATACGAAAGGTGTGTATCACGGTTTCCTTCGCACCAGGTAGTCCCAGTAAGCCGCATGTGGATAACCAAGTGGGCTACGAAGCCGGCGGCGGGAGCCGCGCACTTACATCTCTGACCGGTGTTGGCGCGTCACTTCAATCTGGTGGCGTGCATCTTCTTCAAGTTTGTCCAGCGAAAATGTGATCGTGGTTGTGTAACGGTCGCCAACAAATTTCTTCAGGACGATGGTCGTCAAACCGTTTTTCCAGGTGGCGGTCTCGTTTCGCGAATGCGAGTCTCCCGCATCAGCCGAGTCCATGTGTTGCTCCTCAGCCGGCTTGCCGTATTTCTCGATCAGCGCCACTCGCAGTTGGTCGTAATACACTCCATAGGCTTCTTTCGACACTGACGCGGAGTTGAACCTGTACACCATTTCATACAGCTTTTCATCGTCAAACCTCACCAGTCGGCTCTCCACTTTTACGCCGGCGAAGGTCATCGGTTGTTTTATGCCGCTTGTCGTGCAAGCTTTCAGGCCCGGAGTCGATTCGTCCGTAAAACGGTCGGCCCCAGGATTCACAATGCAATCCTGTCGTTCATCTTCGTGATTCAGCCGGTAAGTATCGCTGGTTTCGCCAAGCACATCGCTGTCGATTGTGTAGGGTTCGGCGGATTGCGCGAAAGCGAAGGCGGTGAGCAGGAAAACAAAAAACAATATCTTCATGGCGCTGCCAGAAAATTATACGCTGGGCGCGATTGCTCTCGAATCGTCCCGCATCTTCAATTGTGTGGGTGCCCAGTCGCTGAAGAGAAGTTTAGCTGCTCGGAATAACCGCCGTTGCCTGGTTCGAATAGCCGCTCTCATTGCCGCTTCCGTCAACTGACGTGGTCACATAGTAGTAGGTTTCGCCCAAGGCGACGGAGTTGTCCGTGTATGCCGTGCTCGACTCGAGCGACGAATTGATCTTCGAGTACGGACCGCCCTTGGCGGTGCCCCGGTACACGTTGTACCCCACCACATCCGATCCGCTGCTGGCATCCCACGTCAATGCCACACTGTGCTGGGCCGCCGCTGTGCCGACGCCGGTCAATGACTGCGTCGTCGGAGAACTCGCGGCATCGCTCCCGAACGACAACGTGCCGGTTGCCGTGCCCGCGGCCGCGGGTTTAAAAGTCACGGTGAAAGAAGCGCTTTGTCCCGCGCTGAGAGTTACGGGCAATGAAATTCCAGACAGCGTAAATTCGTTGCTGTCGATGCTCGCGGAAGAAATGGTCACCGACGTATTCGCCGCCGTTACCGTTCCGTTGAGCGAATCGCTCGCTCCCACCGCTACATTCCCAAAGCTGAGACTCGTTGGCGAAACCGATAGCTGGCCCTGGGCCGTTCCCATTCCCGACAGCGGTATGCTCAACGGAGAATTGTCGGCGGTCGAAACAACACTCAAACTTCCGCTCATCGAACCGGTTCCGCTCGGCGCAAACGTCACGGTAAATGTCAGGCTGTGGTTGGGATCAAGTGCCGTCGGCAAGCTCGGACCGCTCATCGAAAAATTGGAGCCGCTGATATTCGCCGCCGAGACCGTCACCGACAACGTGCCGTTGTTCGTGACCGTCTCCGAGAGATTGGCAGTCTTGCCCTTCTGCACATTGCCGAAAGAGATCGAAGATGACGACGCGATGAGTGAAGCAGTTCCTGCCGGCGGAGGCGAACTGCTCCGGGACACACCCTGACAACCGCTTAGCAGTGCGATTCCGCTCGAGATCAACAGAGCACTGATCAAACGCCGGCGACGAGATCGTGAAGTGTGCAAGGAACGTGTGCTCCTCAAGCGATTGCAGTGTAGCCAATCGCTTTCCGCTGGCCCACGTTTCCATGGTGGTTGTCCTGTGGAACACTGTGCGAGTGGAATTGGTGCCGACTATAAGATACTTGTAATCAGATAGTTACGTGGAAGACTGAAAGAAAAAATAGTTTGTGCATGTACCTTTTCCGGACTTTGGTGCGAAGCCTTTATCAGCCCGCGAAACAGCCGTGATGCTGGTCAAAAATCGTCGAAAAACGCACAAAAATCGCTCTAAAGCGGAGATAATTCGTCTTCTTTTTCCTCTTTTTTGCTCGAAATTAAGCGCTTTTCGAGAAAGACCCTGGCCAGGTCTTTCCCTCCCAGCCCAAAGGCGATTGCGAGCGCGAGCATGATTGCGCCAAAGGCCGTCCCGAACGCAATCAGCATGGTTTGCTCGGCCACCCCCAGAACTTCGAAGACCATGGACAAGGCGAAGATGCTGATGATGATCCGTACGGAAATGCTGAGCAGGCGCGACGAGCGAAAGTTGGCATTGACCGCGGCCAGCAGAGCGGCGCGCGAGAAGAAGCTGGCGGCCAGCAGGCCAAAGAAGAGAATGACCAGGGCCACGAAGACGCGGGGCAGGAAGAGAAAGAACCGGGAGATGTATTCCTGCAGCCCCGCGATCCCGAGCACGCTGACGCCGAGCAGGACGAACCCGACCCAGGCTACCCAGAAAACAAACCGGCTCACGAGTTCGGTGGAGGAAGGCAACGCCGCCTGATTCAGCAGGCGAGTAGCGCCGGCATTCTCCGACAGCTTGGAGAACCGGGTGAGGCGCAGGATACTGCGCGCCAGCGCCTTGAACACGTAGGCGATGATCCATCCGATGAGCGCGATGATGAGCATCACGACCAGGCGTGGCAGATAATGAGCGAACTCCTGAGTCAGTTCCGTAACAGCCTTCGTCAGCTCGGCGACGATGATTTCGCGCATGTGCGTCTCACTTTCTATCGGCCCAGACTTCGAGCAGATATGGCTTCATTCGTTCGAACTCGCCGCAGAGAGATTCCACGCTTCTCTCGACGTCTTCGGCGTTGGCTTCCCGGTTCTCGAGGAGGAAGGTCAGACTCCTGCCGCGATAGAGGGGAACCAGGGCTTGGACGATGTGGTCGCGATTCATCACGGATCGGTGATAGGCAGCGGCAAACTCAAACACGGTTCGGGCCCAGAGTTCCGCCGGATAGTTGAACTCGTCGATCTCGAGTTGTGCGATGCGCTGCAATTCGGAAAGTGTGGAAGCAGAAAGGATCGATTGAAAGACTGGTTCCAGTTCGGCAACGCCCGTGGCAAACATTTCGCGCAAGCGCTTGCGATTGACCCGTGCGGGTTCCACCGTGACTTCGGAATCAGCGCCGAGAGTGGGCACCGGCTGCGATCCAGTGATCGGGCTCCAGAAGGAAAAATTGCCGTCGAGCGACGAAAATAAAGCTCCGACGGTGTGCCGCATGGCAGCCACGAGGTCGGGGGCGCTGCGCGGCGGCTGCACTTTCGTCCCGAGGAAGGTCTGGCAGATGCGGTATTGCCCGGTGATGGCGGCGACGGTCAGAAAGATTTCAGCGCCGTCCCGGCCGAGTTCGTCATTCCAGATTTCCCGGTTCAGAAAATCGGTGGCCAGGCGCCCGGAGATGGCGAACTCCGATGCATAAGGCTCGCGAACGCGGCAGCCATAAATGGCGCGGGTCATGGGATACAGCAGATTTCGCATGAGGACGCCTTCGAACTTCTGCCTGCGATAGATGGGAGAAACCAGATCAAAGTTGTCGTCGTAGACAGGACGCACCAGGCGCTGCAGCCAGTCGGTCTCGATGGTGGTGGATTCGGGCGAAAGGACGACACAGGCGCGGGCACGCAGCAAATCGGCGGCGGCGAAAATGGTGCGCAGCGCGAGGCCCGGCTCCGGCGTGCCGGCATATTGCGTGCTGATCGAGTGCAAGGTGCGCAGGGCGTACACTTTCGACGCGTTCCACATGTCGTCGATGGAGGCGCGAGTTACCAGTTCGGTGGTTCCGTCACGCGAGCCGCCATCGGCATTAATAATGACGGTGCGTTCGCGCGGAAAGCATTTGAGAATACCAGCCTGAATGGCGCGGATGACGGGTTCAATGGTTCCGGCGTTATTGTGAGTTGGCAGGCCGACGAGGATGTCGACTTCGCCCACGTTAATAAGCTGACGAAGAAAGTCGTCCGCCAAAAGCGTCTCTTCCGCCAATGCAACCTCCGAGCGCAATCTTACAGCGGTTTTGAGATTGTTCGATTCGCCGGTCTCGGATCAGATACGCCGCAGTCGAAACCAATAGAACTGATAAGGCCCCATGGTTAGAAGGTAAGCCAGATCGCCGATACGGGGAAAAATATTCTTGCCAAACATCTCGATCAGGATATTCCCCTTGTAGCGCCTTAGATCCAGTTCGACGGCTTGCGCGGAACTCGACAGATTGTTCACCACCAGGACCATTTCCTTCCCCAACTGGCGAACGTATGCCAGCACGCGGTGATTGGCCGGATGGAGAAATTCGATGGATCCCGAGCCGAACACCGGAGTGGAAATCCGCACCTGGAGAAGGCGTTTCATCCATTCGAGCAGAGAGTGATCGAAACGTTCCTGGGACAGGACATTGACCGCCTGGAAGCCGTACACGGGGTTGCGGATCGGAGGAGAGTAGAGACTCTCGGGATCAGCCCCGGAGAATCCTCCATTCGGTCCACCGCTCCACTGCATCGGAGTGCGCACGCCATTGCGATCTCCGAGGTAGATGTTGTCGCCCATCCCGATTTCGTCACCGTAATAAATGATAGGCGTGCCAGGGAGAGACATCAGCATGCCATTCATCAGTTCGATACGGCGGCGATCATTGTCGAGCAGCGGAGCCAGCCTTCGCCGGATGCCGAGATTCAACCGCATCGATTTGTCGCTGGCATAGATGTCATACATGTAGTCGCGTTCGATGTCGGTGACCATTTCGAGGGTGAGTTCGTCATGATTGCGCAGAAACAGGCACCACTGGCATGACGCCGGAATGTCGGGAGTCTGCTGCAGAATTTCCGTAATGGGCTTGCGGTCTTCGAGTCGAAGGCCCATAAACATGCGCGGCATCAGCGGAAAATGAAACGCCATGTGAAACTCATCGCCGTTGCCGAAATACGGACGCAGGTCCGCGGGCCACTGGTTGGCCTCGGCGAGGAGCATGGTGCCGGGGAATTCCTCATCTGCTTTTCTGCGCAACTCGCGAATGACCTCGTGAGTTTCGGGCAAGTTCTCGCAGGAAGTGCCTTCGCGTTCGATGAGGTAGGGAATTGCATCGAGGCGAAATCCGTCGACCCCAAGCTCGAGCCAGAACTTCATCACGTTCCACATTTCCTGGCGAACGGCAGGGTTATCGAAATTCAAATCGGGCTGATGGCTGAAGAAGCGGTGCCAGTAGTAGGCCTTCGAAACCGGATCCCACGCCCAGTTCGACCTTTCGGTGTCGACAAAAATAATGCGCGTACCGCGATATTTGCTATCGGTATCGCTCCACACATACCAGTCGCGTTTGGGATTGCTGGTGGAACTGCGGGATTCCTGAAACCAGGGATGCTGATCGGAGGTGTGATTAGCGACAAGCTCGATGATCACGCGAAGGCCACGTTCATGCGCGCTTGCCAGGAACGCCTTGAAGTCATCCAAGGTTCCGTAGCTCGGATGAACGGAGCGGTAATCGGAGATATCGTATCCATCGTCGCGCAGCGGAGAAGGGAAGAAGGGCATCAACCAGATGGTGTTGACGCCAAGTTCCTGGACGTAATTCAGTTTCTGAGCGAGGCCCTGGAAGTCGCCGATTCCGTCGCCGTTGGAATCAAAAAAAGAGCGCACGTGGATCTGGTAGATGATGGCATTCTTGTACCAGCCCGCCTCGCGCTTTAATGGCACCCTTGTTCCTCCCGAACCATGGCCGGACGGCTTGGGCGCCGCCGTCTATAGCATAGCAATCAAGGCAACGATCCGTGTTTCATTCCCGATTCATTTCCAGTGGATGCTGCTTTCATTGCAAATAAAAAAGGGCGGGACCGAAGTCCCGCCCATTGGATGCAGTTGAACTGGAGACTAGTCTCCGTTACCGCCCAACGACACCGACTGAGGGCTGCCACCGCCCGTGCTGGCGATTTTGAGAGTGGCGCTGAGGAGGCCCTTGGTCACGGGTTTGAACGCTACGCTGACGGAGCAATTGCCTCCGCCCGCGATCGATGAACCGCAGGTGTTGTTGGTGATTACGAAATCAGCCTTCGCGCCAGTGATGGTGATGCCGGTCAAGGTGACGCTGGAGCTGCTTTCGTTGGTGATGGTGACGGGGAACGACGCGCTGCTGCTGCCTACTGCGACCGTACCGAAATTCAGTCCGGTGGTCGAGAGCACGAGCGCAACGCCGGTTCCCGACAGGCTGACCTTTTGCGGACTGCCCGGGGCATTGTCAGTGAACGACAGCGAGCCGGTGACGGTTCCGCCCTGTGTGGGCGTGAAGCTAACCTTCACAATGCAGCTGGCGCCGGCTGCGAGCGTGCTGCCGCAGGCCGTTTTGGGTGGAGCCGCAACCAGCGCGAAGTTGCCGCTGACGGCGATGCTGGAGATGTTCAAAGTGCCGCCTCCAGTGTTGCTGACAGTGACCGTTTTCGCTGATCCGGTTTGGCCGACGACAACCTTGGTCCATGTCAGGGAGGTGGGTGAGAGGCTGACGGCTGGACTGCTGTTCACCGTATTGACCGTCAGATTCACCGAAGTCGTCTGGGTGATGTTGCCCGAGACGCCGGTAATCGTAATTGTCGTTGTGCCGGTGGTTGCAGTACTGCTCGCGGTGAAGGTAAGCGTGCTGGTGGTGGTGGTCGGATTCGGCGAGAACCCTGCGGTTACGCCACTCGGCAAGGTGGATGTGCTCAGAGTCACGCTGCCGGTGAAGCCGTCCGTGGGATTAACGGTGATGGTGCTCGAAGCCGTGCTACCTTGCACGACCGTGACAGCGTTGGGCTTCGCGCTCAGAGTAAACGATGGGGTTTGCGGTCCGGCCAAAGCGTTGATCAGGCCGGCACCGTTCGGGCTGCCCCATCCAGTCGCCAGATCATAGCCGGTGACTGCGGGGAAACCGTTACTGCCGCTGGTGATGTCGTGGAAAGCGTTGTCATAATTCCCCGACAGGCCCAGGTTGTAAACGGCAGGATTGATAAACCCGAGAACAGGGAGGCTGTTCTGAAGAGCCTGCTGGTTGATGAGGGCCATAAAGCCGGCCCACATTGGCGTGGCAAAACTGGTGCCACCCCAACCGGTCTGACAAGCTTCCTGGTCGGCGCAGGTATAGAAGTCGAAGTTGGCTTCTGCCGAGACGTCGGGAACGTTTCTCAGCGTCGTGGATCCCTCGTTTTGCGAAGTGATCACGCCGGTGAGCTGTTGCCAGGAAGGAATCGAAACATTGCTTCCCCAGCCGCCGCCGCCGTCGACCCACGCGGTCTCAGAACTCCACGGGCCGCCAGCGCTCGCCGTCTGCAGGTCGGTGCCGCCGACTGCCTGAATGTACTGAGAGTTTGCCGGCCACGGAGCGGAGCCACGATAGGAACCGCCGTCACCAGATGCCTGAAAGTAGGTTTGACCCTGCGTCGCCATCTGCTGGAAGTAGGGATCGTCGGTGCTCGGGTCGGCCGGGCTCCAGGTCCAGGAGGAACTCAACTGCGCAGGAAGCGGCTTGTCGCTGACCATGCCGCCAAGAATCGCCGTGTCGGTACTACCGACGTAGACGTACAGCGTCGTAAGGCCGGGGGCCATTCCGATCGCCTGCGTCATGTCGAGGATCTGTTCACGATCGTCGCAGCCTTGCGAATTCAGGCAATTCAGGCTGCTGCCGTCGGTCGAGATGCCGACCACGGGAACGTTGTTGGTTTGTCCGACATTGGTGTAGTAGGTGTTGAGGTCGGCGATGTCGTAGCCCAGGTACTCGAGCAATCCGAGGTTCTGGCCGGCGCCGGTGAGAGCGGTCTGGCCGTAATAAGCGGCGCGCATATCGCTGCCGCAATATGAACTGCCGGGGCAGGAACCTTTGACCGCGTTGCCTTTGACTCCGGCTTCTTTGTGCTGGAGCAGCGGACGGGGAATCGAATAATTATCCAAGCCCGAAATGTGCCAGAGCTGGAAAGGCAGATCGACGGTGGGCTCGCGATCGGGAGCGTAGAACTTGCGATTCTCCGTCGGATGCTGATAGAGACCCATGGTGACGTGGAAGGCTTTTTCGATGGCCGCGACCGAGCCTTTCAGTTGCACGTCGCGCGAATCACGCGAACTGCGCAGCACGGTAAAGCCGTTCGCTTTCGAGAAAGCAACGAGGGCGTCGTAGTCTTCCTGGCTGGGACCAAACCGCTCAGTGAATTCAGTGGGCGTGAGGAAGCGACGGTAGGAAGAACTGGAAGGATCGTAGAGTTCCTGGATGAAATTCTCGAGCTCGGGCTGATGGCGCAGCGCCAGAACGATGTCGATGTGGAGGGACTGGTTGAGAGGTAGGCGGCCGACCGAGAGGGCCTGGCCATTGGCCACTGCTTCGCGCACGTGACGCGTCAGCAGAGGTTGCTGGGCCTGACAAACGACGCTCGCGACGAGCAGGATCGCGATTGTCGTCAGCAGGAATGCACTAGATCTTCGAATCATTGATCTCTCCTTAAATGTGGGTGGAAAAGTGGAAGTCAGTTGGATCGGCGGTCAGCGCTTGCAACTGGAACCTGGATGCCGTGAACACGAACAAATAAGCCGGCGCCCCTTTCTTCGGGTTCACAAATGGCGGCCAGTCTACGACATTTTGAGGTCGGACGGAAGAGTGAAACGGTTTTCACCCGCGTAATTTGGATAGTAGGAAACCATCATCGAAAGTTTTTGTGGCGCGCATCGGAAATGTGGAAGTCCGCGCGGGGCGCACGAAGTCGCGGCGGAACGAGCGACGATCGTTGACCGAAGGGAAAATCGCGTATTTCCTGATTAAATGAAGCTGAGCGGGGCTCGAGTCGACGAGGGCGGCAGACGATTCCGGAGTGTGGCGGAGAGACAGCGGCCGGACGCGTGAAGTGGGTGCAACAAAAAGTCTGCGGTCACACGCTAATGTTTTTCTGCTAATGCGCAAAGTCCTGCCTAGATGGGATGGAGTGCTAATTTTATTACTTGACTTAATTTACAAACGATTTAGATTGGCGCGAGCGGTGATCACAGCAGTGGTCCTTGCCGTGTCCCCACCGGTCGGGTTTTTAAGGTTAACCAACAATCAATCAGACCCAACACTTCCAGGAGGGTAGTCTCAATGAAATTGAAAGGCTTGGCGGTACTTTGTGTGCTCGTGCTCGGGTGTAGCGCTGCGTTCGCGCAGACCAGCTATTCATTCGGGTTCCTGTCTTCCAGCGGAGTTAACGAATATTGCAACTACGAAACATTCACAGTGGGCGGTGGTGGAAACTTCTACCTGCAGGGCTATGACGTACTGAGTCTGTGCCCCGGATTCAACGGCAACAACGCCTCGATCGCTGGTTTCGGGCTCACTCCTCCGGTAGCAGCATTCGTACCGGTGGCCGGCAAGTCGTATGTGTATGCCGACCAGCTCTATGACGCCTACTACGGCGGCTACACGGGCGAGCAGTGGATCGGAATCACCAAGACTGCACCAACCAAGCTGAAATTTGGAAACTACAGCTGGGCTGGCTACGTCGGCTTCTTCGGATATGAATTCCTCGGGAACTACGGCTTCCTGACGAATACACTTCCGTCGGCAGCGAAGACTCCTCTTCTGAAGAGCACGATCAGCGCGAAGAGCGTGCAGGATCTGAAAGCGGCGCATCAGAAGAAGTAACTTTCGCTCACAACAACTGATTTATAGTCGAAGACGGCCACGCTGATTCACGGTGTGGCCGTTTTCTTGTATTCTGGCCATGGGTTCCATTGCAAGGGGGGAAATGTTTCGAATTGCGTTCGTATTTTTAGCCGGCTGCTTGTTGGTGCCGGTGTTCCACATGCCGGCGGAAGCCCAGGCAACGGAGCCCGCAACGGATGCGAAAGCGTCGGCAGAGGCGGCGACTCCGGCAGCGGCGACCACGGGATTCCCGTTTGACTCCTTTCCTGAATTTTCGGCAATCATGGTGGGAAGCGTGATGGTCGGAGATCAGCGCGAATCGCACATCTATCGCTCGGGCAACTGGCTGCGCACGGAAAGCGCAGAAGGGATCGGGTACTTCATTACGGACCTGGATACGCTTGATACCTACGGCCTGTCGTTGACGGGATGCATGCATGACACGCACCCGTACTTCCGCGCGTTTCCTTTTTCGGCTGCGCGGCCGGGTCGCAAGGTAGAGCGGGTGCTGGGCGGCAAGGAAACGGTGGACGGACATGCTTGCCAGATGGAAGACGTTACCATCTCGGGCGGCGGCTTGATGAATACGATGATGCTGCGTTTCTGGGAAGCGGAGGATCTGCATGGGTTTCCCATCAAAATTGCGGTGCTAAAAGGGCCGCACGCGGTGGTTCAATATAAGAACGTGGTGGTGGGTCCGCAAGACCCAACATTATTTATGCATCCGAACTCCTGCAAGATGGGAGTTCCGCAACCTCCGGCGAAGATTCCAGCGGCCGCCCCCAGGCCGAAGACGTCGCCCGCAAAACCGACGGCGGACAATTCACAGAAATGATTTGGCAGTCAGTGGTGCGGCGCGAATTACGGGCCTCAGGAACAATAAGGATCCGATTGGCCAGGGATGCGATGCGTCTGTGGTTGTGCGTCGTGTGCGTGGCCGCGAGTGCGCTGGCGGCGAATCCGGCGGCAAGCCAGCCAGCCAACCAGGCCGCAACGCCGCCGAACGTCATCCTGATTACGCTCGACACGACGCGAGCGGATCGCATGGGGTTTTTGGGATCGACGCGCGGGCTGACTCCGAATCTCGATGGATTGGCATCGCAGTCAGCGGTGTTCACGCACGCTTATTCGCAAGCGCCACTCACTTCCGTATCGCACGCCAGCATATTGACCGGGACCTATCCGCAATATCACCAGGTTCTCGATTTTCCCATGCCGCTGGCGCCGGATCTGCCGTTTGCGCCTGACATTTTGCATGGCCACGGATATCACACCGCGGCATTCCTGGGTTCGATTGCGCTGGATCCGACCGGTGGAGCTCCGGGAATCAATCGCGGTTTCGATACGTGTGACGCGGGATTTGTTCGCGAGGGATTCAAGGACAAGAGCCGTTACGAGACCGTGGAGCGGCGCGGCGAAGAGGTCGTGGCACACGCGCTGGCATGGCTGAACCAGCATCCCGAGCCTCCTTTCTTTATGTGGGTGCATTTATACGATGCACACGATCCGTACGATCCGCCGGAGCCGTATAAATCCCGGTACGCCTCGGAGCCC
>Ga0181531_10001472_pt1 | contig 14881 bp, 18 predicted proteins | sample PEATcosm2014_Bin_38_FD_119743 | JGI IMG/M metagenome (GOLD analysis project Ga0181531, IMG submission 119743) | Peatland microbial communities from MTU Mesocosm Facility, Houghton, MI, USA - PEATcosm2014_Bin11_10_metaG | ecosystem: Environmental > Terrestrial > Soil > Wetlands > Peat | place... | reverse complement strand
AAGGGCGATACCGGCGCCCACATGATCGGGCTCCTCGAACGCCGGCTCGACACCGTCATATACCGGGCGAAATTCGTGCCCACCGTGTTCGCCGCCAGGCAGTTTATCAATCACGGCCACATCAAGGTGAATGGGCGGCGTGTGAACATCCCGAGCTTCCGCGTGAAAGTGGGCGATGTCGTCGAGGTCAAGGACGCGTCGAAGCAACTGGCGCTGGTGCTCGAAGCCAACGCGCTCGGCGAGCGCGACGTGCCCGATTATATCGAGGTCGACCACTCCAAGATGACGGCAAAGTTCAATCGCGTGCCCGCGCTCGGCGATGTGCCGTATCCGGTGCAGATGGAACCGCATCTCGTGGTCGAGTATTACTCGCGCTAGACACGCGACAAACGAACCGCAACGCACTTGCTCAATTCAGTTTGCGGTTTGCTGCACTGCTTTCAAATTCAACGCACGTCGTGTTGCAGCGCGGCATTGTTTTGCGCATCTGCGAAGCGCGAAAGTTATGCACCTCTTTGTCGATCGCAGCGGCGCGTCAACTTGATAAACCTGCAGGTGCCTAGTAGGGTCGCCGCGGTAAATTGGCGCATTGTCGTCGATTACGTATCTCGGGGCTAATCAACAAGCGGAAGGGGAGAACGTACATGGATGGAATTCAACGGGTAAAAAGCTGGATCGGCGGATTGACGGAAATCGGGCTGGCACTGTTGGCGCTCGCAATCGTCGCGGCGTTGCTGGTTGGCGCGAACCTGCCGTTCTTCGGCAACGTCACCGGTAATATCATGGCCCTCGTGAAGAGCCTCGGCGACGCCGGCCTCGTCGGCTTGATCGCACTCGGCGTCATCCTGTGGCTGTTCTCGGGACGTCGGGTGGCCTAAAGCCGCAACGCGGCTGTTGCAAAATCAACACGCGTGTCCGGAACAACGTTGGGTGGCGAGCAAGCTCCCACCCAACGCTTTGAGGCGTGTGATGCTCGACCACCTGCAAAAAGCAAAACAATATCTCTGGGCGTTCGTTGAAATCGGGTTCCTGGCGGTTCTGTCCGTCATCCTGATTTATCTGATACTGGGCGCCAATTCGGGCGTCTTCGTTTCCGGCGTTGCGGACAACGTCGTGAAATTCGCCGGCGCCATTCCGCAGCAATCGCTGGTCGGTCTTGCCATCGTGCTGGCAATCGTTTTTCTCGTCACCAGGCGGATGCGGTAGCGGAACAGACCTTAAGCGCAGCAATCTCGTGGCTTGATGCAAAATGGCCGGGCAAAGCCCGGCCATGACGATATTGCGTTTGTCCGATGCGCGGAGAACGGTCTACTAAACCTGCGCGCTCTCCTTGACCGGGATGCCCCTCTCCTTGAAGAGCGATTGCAATTCGCCTGCCTGAAACATTTCGCGGATGATGTCGCAGCCGCCGACGAATTCGCCTTTGACGTAGAGCTGCGGGATGGTCGGCCAGTTGGAATAGGTCTTGATGCCGCCGCGCAGGTCGTCGTTCTCGAGGACATTCAGCCCCTTATACGGGACACCCAGATAGTCGAGGATCTGAACCACCTGGCCGGAGAAGCCGCACATCGGGAACTGCGGCGTACCCTTCATGAACACGATGACGTCGTTCGTCTTGACCTCGTTTTCGATGAATTGCTCGATAGACATTGCGGATTTCCTTGCTTGGCGCCGCGGGCTGCCCCGCGCCGATTCTCGCCGCTCTCGTACTTGCAATATATGTACCGCAAAACGCCCGCAAAGCCCATGCCGTGACCTCATCCTTAGGGATCACAATTGCGTCGGGAAATGAAGCCTTCGTATCAGCGCCCGCCAAGAGAACGGAATTCCACCCGCGAGGGAAACGGCAGAAAGGCCGCTGCACCTGATCTGCTTCGTTAGGGGGTGCCGGTCTGCAAAGCGAGCGCGTGCAGCTTGCCGCCCATTTCGCCCTTGAGCGCGTCATAGACGATCTTGTGCTGTTGCACGCGCGATTTGCCGCGAAAGGACTCGGCAATAACGGTCGCGGCGTAATGGTCGCCATCGCCGGCAAGATCGCGGATCGTGACCTTGGCGTCCGGAATGCTGTCCCGGATCAGGCGTTCGATATCGTTCGCAGCCATGGCCATGGCCACCTCGATCCTTCTCCCCGGCACACCCTTTGCCGCTTACCAGATCAGGCGCAAGCGGTGAAGCCCATGGCCGTCGTCGCACCCGCCCAAATCCGCCCCAGTGCAGGCTTTCCCACCGCATTCTGGCAAAAGCATGTGCGCCGCGAGGCGCTAGGCTGGCGACGCCGCCATATAGGCCGGCAACCAGGCCTCGAAGCGCGATACGAGGTCGCCGACTGGCAGCGGCCGCTCGCCGTCCACCGCGAAGACGCGGCCGCCGGTCGCACCCAATCGCGTGAGCGGCACGCCCGCCGCCTTTGCCCGCTGAGCCACCGCGTCGGCGTCGGCCGCCGTCACCACGTAACGGGCCTGATCCTCGCCAAACCAGAAGGCATGAGCGGACACGCCCGCCGGCTTTTCCAGCACCGCGCCGATCTTTGACGCCATAGCCATCTCGGCGAGCGCGACCAGGAGACCGCCGTCGGAAACGTCATGCACCGCGGTCACGAGATCATCGCGGATCAGCGCGCGGACGAAGTCGCCGTGGCGGCGCTCGGCGGCAAGGTCGACCGGCGGCGGCGCACCCTCCTCCCGCCCACAGATCTCGCGCAAGTAAAGCGACTGGCCGAGCCAGCCGGCGGTCTCGCCGATCAGCAGCACCGACTCGCCTTCCGCCTTGAACGCCAGTGTCATCGACTTTTCGAAGTCGTCGAGCAAGCCAACGCCGCCAATGGTCGGGGTCGGCAGGATCGCCTTGCCGTTGGTCTCGTTGTAGAGCGAGACGTTGCCAGAAACGATGGGGAAATCGAGTGCGCGCGCGGCAGCGCCAATGCCACCGATGACGCCGACGAGCTGGCCCATGATCTCTGCGCGTTCCGGATTGCCGAAATTGAGATTGTCGGTCAGCGCCAGCGGTTGCGCGCCGACGGCGCTGAGATTGCGCCAGGCTTCCGCCACCGCCTGCTTGCCACCTACGAACGGATCGGCCTCGCAGTAACGCGGCGTTACATCGGCAGTGAGCGCCAGCGCCTTCGGTCCGTCGTTGACGCGCACCACCGCGGCGTCGCCGCCCGGCCGCTGCACTGTGTTGCCGAGGATGACGTGGTCGTATTGCTCCCAGACCCACCGCCGCGAACAAAGATCGGCCGCGCCGATGAGTTTCTCCAACGCATCGGCGATACTCATCGGCGGTTTGATGGACGCCGCATCGATCACGGCCTTGCGCGGCGTTTCGGTGAACGGCCGCTCGTAAACCGGAGCCTCGTCGCCAAGCTCCTTGATCGGCAGATCGGCCATGACGGCACCGCCATGTGTGACGATAAAGCGCTTGCCCGGCGTGGTGCGGCCGACGACGGCAAAATCGAGGCCCCATTTGCGGAAAACCGCTTCGGCTTCCTGCTCCTTCTCCGGCTTAAGCACCATGAGCATGCGCTCCTGGCTCTCCGACAGCATCATCTCGTAGGCGCTCATGCCGGTCTCGCGGCACGGCACCTTATCGAGATCGAGCGTCACGCCGAGGTCGCCCTTGGCGCCCATCTCCACCGCCGAGCAGGTCAAGCCAGCGGCGCCCATGTCCTGAATAGCGATGACGCAGCCCTTGGCCATGATTTCGAGACACGCTTCCAGCAAAAGTTTTTCGGCAAAGGGATCGCCGACCTGCACGGTCGGGCGCTTTTCTTCGGCGTCGGCGCCGAATTCCGCGGACGCCATGGTGGCGCCATGGATGCCGTCGCGGCCGGTCCTGGAGCCGAGATAGACGATGGGCATGCCGACGCCCGACGCCGCCGAGTAGAAAATTTTATCCTTTTCGGCGATGCCGACGGCCATGGCGTTGACCAGGCAATTGCCGTCGTAGCGCCGATGGAAACGCACCTCGCCACCGACCGTCGGCACGCCGAACGAATTGCCGTAGCCGCCGATGCCGGCGACGACTCCGGACACGAGGTGCCGGGTTTTCGGGTGGTTGGGATCGCCGAACGACAGCGCATTGAGGCAAGCGATCGGCCGCGCGCCCATGGTGAATACATCGCGCAAAATACCGCCGACGCCGGTCGTCGCGCCCTGATAGGGCTCGATGTAGCTCGGATGGTTATGGCTCTCCATCTTGAAGACAACGGCGAGACCGTCACCGATATCGATGACGCCGGCATTCTCGCCCGGCCCCTGGATCACGCAACGGCCCGTGGTCGGCAGCGTGCGCAGATGGATCTTCGAGGATTTGTACGAGCAATGCTCGTTCCACATGGCGGAAAAAATGCCGAGCTCGGTAAAGCTCGGCCTCCGTCCGATAAGCGCGACGATGCGCTGATACTCCTCGGGCTTGAGGCCGTGCTGGGCGATCAGCTCGGGCGTGATGGCAGGTTCGTTGGAGATCACGGGTACACATCTAGTGCGCAATCGAAACGATTTCACCCGTCATGACCGGACTTGTCCCGGCCATCCACGCCTTAATTTTCAACGTGTAAGCCGTGGATGCCCGGGATCGGCCCGGGGAACTCACGCCGCCCGCTTGAAGTGATCCACAAGCCCGGCGAACAGGCGCCGCCCGTCGGTGCGGCCCATGACGGCTTCGACGTGGTTTTCCGGGTGCGGCATCATGCCGAGCACGTTGCCGTGGTCATTGATGATGCCCGCGATGGCGTTCATGGCGCCGTTATGGTTCCAGTCCGGATCGACGATGCCGTCCGGCGAGGAATAGCGGAAGGCCACCCTGCCCTCGCCTTCCAGCCGCGCGATGGTCTCGCCGGCGGCGATGTAATTGCCTTCGCCGTGGGCCACCGGAACACGGATCACCTGGCCGGCATTGTAGCCGCGGGTGAATGGCGTATCCGAACGCTCCACGCGCAGATGGACATCGCGGCAGATGAAGCGCAGCTGCGCGTTGCGCATGAGCACGCCGGGGAGCAAGCCCGCCTCGCAAGCGATCTGAAAGCCATTGCATACCGCGAGCACAAGGCCGCCCTTGGCGGCAAAGGCGCGCACCGCGTCCATGATCGGCGCGCGCGCAGCGATAGCGCCGCAGCGCAGATAATCGCCGTAGGAGAAGCCGCCCGGGATGACGACGAGATCGGTGCCCACCGGTAAAGCCGTGTCGGCATGCCAGACCATCGTCGGTTCGCGGCCCGAGACGAGACGGAGCGCGCGGGCCATGTCGCGTTCGCGATTGATGCCGGGAAAGACGAGGATAACCGATTTCATAACGGTCCCCGTCCCGGCGTCGTCAGCCAGCGACTTCCACGCGGTAGTTCTCGATCACCGTGTTGGCAAGGAGTTTCTCGGCGGCAGTCTTGAGGGCAGCTTCGGCGCCGGCGCGGTCGGCACCCTCGATCTCGATATCGAACACCTTGCCGAGACGCACGCTTGCCACACCGTTGACGCCGAGCGTCCGCAAGGCGCCTTCGATCGCCTTGCCCTGCGGGTCGAGGATGCCGGATTTCAACGTGACGGTGACGCGGGCTTTCATGACGGGTCTTATGTAGCCTGAATTGAGCGAAAGCGAAATCCGGGAACTATCCGGGAGCCCGAAGGCCGCTCCCGGATGTGGCAACGCTAAATGCAGGCTACTTTCTATTCCAACCCGGTATCCCGATAAATCTCCGACAGCGGCAGCGAAACACCGAGCACTGGGAGTTCGAGCCAATCGGCAAGCGCTTGCAAGCGACGCTCGGCAAATCCTGCGTCACGGGCGAACGCGACAACTTCTACGGCGTCCTGAGCAATCACGACGTAATGAGTGAGCGACGGCAAGCTGGTATAGGCGGTGCGCTTCCAGCGAAGATCGCGCTGCTCGGTCGACGGCGAAAGGATTTCGAACGCCACGATCACCTCGCTGGTATCGCGACTGCGGGGATCGAGCGAGATGCCGACGCGTGAAATAACCACCACGTCGGGTTCAGGCCGGTTGATGTTTGATATCCGAACGCCCAAACCTGGAAGCACAACCCAATGTGCGTTCAACTTCCGTTCCTGATTGCCGAGCGCAATCACAAGATTTCTGACGATCCACTGATGGATCGGACTCGGCGACGCATTCAAGAAGGGCTCTCCGTCGACAAGCTCCCACTTTTCCTCGTCCGGCCGGGTGTCGGTGAAGGCATGGAATTCCTCCACGGTCATCGGCCCGGTCTTTATCGTCGGAACGCCCACGGGACGCGCTCCTATAACTTCAGCTTTTGACCAGGACCGGACCCGCGCCTTGCGGCCGCTCGCCCTCGCTCATGATGCCGAGCCGCTTGGCGACTTCGGTATAGGCTTCGACGAGTCCGCCGAGATCGCGGCGGAAACGGTCCTTGTCGAGCTTCTCGTTCGACTTGATGTCCCAAAGTCGGCACGAATCCGGGGAGATCTCGTCGGCGACCACGATCCGCATCAGGTCATTTTCCCACAGCCGGCCGGTTTCCATCTTGAAATCGACGAGGCGGATGCCGACGCCAAGGAACAGGCCAGAGAGGAAGTCATTGACGCGGATGGCGAGCGACATGATGTCGTCGATTTCCTGCGGGGTCGCCCAGCCGAATGCGGTGATATGCTCTTCCGACACCATCGGGTCGTTGAGCTGGTCGTTTTTGTAATAAAACTCGATGATCGAGCGCGGCAGTTGCGTGCCTTCCTCGATGCCAAGCCGCTGCGCTAGCGATCCGGCGGCGACATTGCGCACCACGACTTCGAGCGGAATGATCTCGACTTCGCGAATGAGCTGCTCGCGCATGTTGAGGCGGCGAATGAAGTGCGTCGGCACCCCGATATCGTTGAGGTGCTGGAACACGTATTCGGAAATGCGGTTGTTAAGGACGCCTTTGCCCTCGATCACCTGATGTTTTTTGGCATTAAAGGCGGTGGCGTCGTCTTTAAAGTGCTGGATCAGAGTTCCCGGCTCCGGCCCTTCGTAAAGGATCTTCGCCTTGCCTTCATAGATGCGGCGACGGCGGCTCATCGGAGTGTACCGTGGCTTGGTGAAATCCATGGAATGCCGTGGCTCCAGTTCTGGGGTCGAGGTCCGCGGCGGCGGTGGGCCTGCGACTCAAACGCGGCCCCTCCGCGACAAGAAAGCTAGCCCAACGCGACGCGGAGTACAATCGACATAGACCCGCGCGGGCTCCCCCGCAACGCCGATGTTTTGTCAGCGGCGGTGTTGCCTTGACGACCTACCCCCGATATGCAAGGCGGCAGGCGTTTCCAGCCGTTTCACCACAAATCAGGGCGACAGGGATGACGACATTCGACAAGCGCGAAGAGGGCTTCGAGCAGCAATTCGCGCATGACGAAGAGCTCAAGTTCAAGGCGACGGCGCGCCGCAACAAGCTCCTGGGTCACTGGGCTGCGGAACAACTCGGCCTGAGCGGCGCCGAGGCGGACAGTTATGCTCTCTCTCTGGTCATGAGCGACATTGAGGGCAACCATGACGTCGCGGAAAAGATCCGCAAGGATTTCGCCGCCAAAGGCGTGGCCCGATCCGACCATCAGATTGGCCGCACCATGACCGAACTGATGGAAAAGGCGATTGCGGACATCCAGGCCGGACGATAACGCCTCGGCCCACCGTCACTTTCACGCCAACGTCTCGCAGCGAGCATCATGACAATTCCTGCCTTTACCCTCGCCCGAGCTCTGCGCGCGGGCGAAACCGTGTTCAGCGGCTGGTGCGGCCTGCCCTATCCGATGGTCGCCGAGACGATCGGGCGCGAGGGCTTCGGCGCGGTGACGCTGGATAGCCAACATGGCCTGTGGGACACAGGCGCGCTCGTCTCGGCCGTCGCCGCAGTGCATCAGGGTGGCGCGGCCCCCGTGGTGCGTGTCCCGGTAGGCGATTTCGCGCTCGTCTCTCGCGCGCTCGATTTCGGCGCCGAAGGCATCATCGCACCGATGATCAATACCGCGGCCGATGCGCGCGCCTTTGCCGCGGCGGCCAAATATCCGCCGCTTGGCGAGCGAAGCTGGGGACCGCATCGCGCGACAACCCTGGCTGGCCTCCCGGACCAGTCGGTCTATCTCCGTGAAGCCAACGATCATGTGGTGACGCTCGCCATGATCGAAACCCGCACCGCTTTGGACAATCTCGAGGCCATCGTCGAGACGCCCGGCATCGACGGCGTCTTCCTCGGCCCTTCGGACCTGTCGATCGCACTGTCGCAGGGGAAAAACCTCGACCCGCTGTCGAAGGACATCGAGCGGGAGCTCGACCGGATCGTCGCCGCCGCACAGAAGGCGAAGAAGATTCCCGGCGCCTATTGCCACTCGGCCGACCGGGCGGTGGCGCTCAGCAAACGCGGGATGGGCTTCCTCGCGGTGATGAGCGATCTTGCCATGCTGCGCGCCGGCGCTGCCGCGGCAATAAAGGCTCTTAAAGCCTAAAGCTTGCCGCGCGGGTCTACATCGCTCCCGGAAGCATGCGCGTGAGCGTGCGGTCGCGCAACGCGTAATGGTGCACCAGGGACGCCGGAGCATGGATGCCGGCAAGAATCAGCAGCGCATTGGCCAGAAATTCGTGCGCGCTGAGTACGCTCCGTGCGATGGCGCGATCAGCGGGCCAGGGCGAGGCGACATTCCACAAACCGAGGACGGGCAACGCATTGCCGCGCTTCAACTGCACCATCACGCCGACGAACGGCACGACCACCAGGAGCGCGTACAGCGCGAAGTGGCTGACCTTGGCGGCGATTTCCAGGGGCCGGCCAAACCGCGTTGGCTCCGCGGGTGGCGGACGATTCCCGACCCGCCATGCCAATCGCGCGATCAAGAGCAGGACGACGCATTCGCCAAGCGTCATATGCGCCCACAAGCCGAGGGCCCGCGGCGGCCCCTTCGGCAAGACATCGCCGAATTGACCGAGCAGCCATCCGACAATGACAAATACGGCGGTGAGCCAGTGCAGCACCTGCGGTCCGGCGCCGTAGCGCGTCTCGGTATTCGTCAATTGCATTTTCAATTCCTGGTTTGGGCCGAGAACGTATCTACAAGGTGCTTGGCGAAAATCCTTTGGTGCACCTCAAGGCACTTCTAGCCGATTGCCTGCGCCAAGCGCTCCAATAATCCCGACAAATTTGACTCGATTTCGGCGGAGGATAGCTCAACGACGGCGTAGCCCCGCGCCGCGAGCCAGTCCTTACGGGTGGCGCGCGTTGCGATCGCTGCATCGCTCTCCTCGCGGGGTAGCACCTCAAGCACGAGCTTCAGCGGAAAGGACACGAAATCGCAGATATGCGACCCGATCGGCGTCTGCCGCTTGAAGCCGCGGCCGGCGAAGCGGCGGTCGTTGACCAAAGCCTGCCACAGCGCGCGCTCGGCTTCCGTCGGGTTGCGGCGGAGCAGCCGGGAGAGCCCGCGCACCGGCCCGCGTTCCGAAGGAACGCGGCCGCTTCCATGTTCGGCAAGGAGCGCGCGGAGCATCTCGGCTTCGGCGCCGTCGAGCACGCCGCCGCGCGCCGGTCCCTTGCGGCCCTCGGCAACCGCCATGATCACGCCGTGCAGAGTCTGGATGTCCTGCTGTGTCGGCGCCATGCGGGTGAAAATATTGCGCAGATTGATCTGCATAGTTTCGCGCTTGTCCGGCGGCCGGAAGAACTCGACCTTCTCCAGTTCGCGTTCGAGCGACGCGAAGAAGGCAAGGAGCTGCTCCTTCGGGGCAGGCGCGGATTTTTCCGGCATGGCGAACGGCAATTTGCCGCCGCTTGCCAGTTTGAACCATTCGTAAGCGACGACCACCACCGCCTGCGCCAGATTGAGCGAGGCAAAAGCCGGATTGACCGGCAGCGTCAGGATGCGGTCGGCGAGCGCGACCTCGTGGTTTTCGAGACCGTTGCGCTCGCGGCCAAAGACAACCGCGACGGTTTCACCGGCGGCAATGCGCGGCGCCATCAACGCCGCTGCCTCGGCTGCGCCGACAACCGGCTTGGCCTGGTCATGGGCACGCGCGGTCGCCGCAAAGACGAAACGGCAATCGGCAATGGCGGCGGCGAGGCTTTCATAGAGCACCGCGCCATCGAGCACGCGGTCGGCGCCGGCCGCCATCGCGCTTGCCTTCGGGTTCGGCCAAGCAGGACGCGGCGAAACGAGCCGCAGCCGCGACAGCCCAAAATTGGCCATGGCGCGCGCGGCCGCGCCGATATTCTCCGGCAATTGCGGCTCGACCAGCACGACGATCGGGCCGGCTTGCGCCACCCAACGCTTGGTCTTGTCGGTGCCGGCACCCGGCATTTCACTGCACCAGCACGTCGGTGACTTGCTCGATCGTGATCAACGCTTCAATCGGCAATGCCCGGTCCCCGGCATCCGCGAGGCGATACATCCGCGTGTAGTGGGCGGCGAGGCCTTGCATCAGTCGCTGCTTGGTCGCGGCGTCGTAGCGAGTTGGGAAGAACTCGAAGACGATCGGAACCGCACGCTGCAATAGTTCGCCGAGGCCCTCCAGGGCCTGCGGCTCATAGCCTTCGACATCCATCCAGACCAGGCCGACGTCAGCGGCGGCGACGCCGATCTCGCGCAATGCGTTCTCGACCCGCACCACCGGCACGTCGAGGCATTCGAGGCCATCGACGCTGGGGGCGAAGCCGATTGCGTGGGCGCCTTTATTGCGCGGGTGAAGATGCAGGGTGGCGCGCCCCGCGCTGGCGCCGGCCGCTTTCGGCACTACGATGGCACGCTCCCGCAAGCCGTTGATCTCAACGTTCATCGCCAGGAGACGGGCGTTGTGCGGCTCCGGCTCGAACGCGATCGCCCGCGCGAACCGGCCACTGCGCAGGGCATAAACCGTGTGCGTGCCGATATTGGCCCCGACGTCGACAAACACGGCGTCGAACGGGAGGCTGCCGGCCGCGGAAATGAGCGCGATCGCGCGGTCGAGCTCATTGCGCTGATAGCCGCCGTGCCAGATCAGCGACGCACCGACCACACGGTCGCCGGGATCGACGAAGAAGCGCGTGTCGCCGCGTTCGCAGAGTATGAGATGCCCGCGCGCGGCGAGCGCCCTCATGACGATGTCGCGCAAAGTCGGCCGTCCGACCAGCAGCGGCTCGAGCAGGCGGCGTCGCAACTCCCGCCGGCCGCGGCCGAACTTTCCCTTAAGCGTGCGCCATGCCGGCATTGTCACAATAAGAACCCGGTTAAGAACCGAAAACTCTGCTTGCGCGGCGCCCTTCGGCTGGCACCGACAAACCGCCGACCGGCGCGCGCCGCGCTCAAATCATTCTCTAACGCGCTTCCGCGCACAATACGCAAATGCTATAGCGACGCCGCCGGCGGCCGCTTTTAACTCGGGGCGTGCCCGTACGCGCGCTTCATCCAGCCCGGGATGCAAAGGTCTTCACGCAAATGGCGAAAATCAAGGTGGCCAATCCGGTGGTCGAACTCGACGGCGACGAGATGACCCGGATCATCTGGCGAGAGATCAAGGACAAGCTCATCTATCCTTATCTCGATATCGATCTCAAATATTTCGATCTCGGCATCCAAAAGCGCGACGAGACCCACGACCAGATCACCATCGACGCAGCCGAAGCCATCAAGAAGTACGGCGTCGGCGTCAAATGCGCGACCATCACGCCCGACGAAGCGCGGATGAAGGAATTCAATTTGCACGAGATGTACCGTTCGCCGAACGGCACCATCCGCAATATCCTGGGCGGCGTCATTTTCCGCGAGCCGATCATCTGCAAGAACGTGCCCCGGCTCGTTCCCGGCTGGACCAAGCCGATCATCATCGGCCGTCACGCCTATGGCGATCAGTACCGCGCCACCGATTTCAAGGTCCCAGGCAGGGGCAAGCTCTTTCTCTCCTTCGTCGGCGACGACGGGACGGAAATCAAGCGCGAGGTATTCCAGTTCCCGGGTCCCGGCGTTGCCATGGCGATGTACAACCTCGATTCATCGATCCGCGACTTCGCTCGCGCCTCGATGAACTTCGCGCTCGCCCGCAACTATCCGCTTTACCTCTCGACCAAGAACACCATCGTCAAAGTCTACGACGGACGTTTCAAGGACATTTTTCAGGAGATTTACGACAAGGAGTTCAGGGCGGAATTCGAAAAGAAGAAGCTGTTCTACGAACACCGGCTGATCGACGACATGGTGGCGGCGGCGCTCAAATGGTCGGGCGGCTATGTATGGGCCTGCAAGAATTACGACGGCGACGTGCAGTCGGACACGGTGGCGCAAGGCTATGGCTCGCTCGGCCTGATGACCTCGGTTCTGACCACGCCCGACGGCAAGATTGTCGAGGCCGAAGCCGCTCACGGCACAGTGACGCGGCATTACCGCGAGCACCAGAAGGGCCGCGAGACATCGACCAATTCCATTGCCTCGATTTACGCCTGGACCCGCGGGCTTGCCCACCGCGCCAAGCTCGACAACAACCCGGAGCTGGCGAAATTTGCCACCACCCTGGAAAAGGTGACGGTCGACACCGTGGAATCGGGCTTTATGACGAAGGATTTGGCGCTCTTGGTCGGGCCGGAGCAGAAGTGGCTCACGACGACGGGCTTCCTCGACAAGGTCGATGAGAACTTGAAAAAGGCGATGGCGTAACGAGAGGACGGTCATGACGCGACGATACGCATTCATTCTCGTTGCGTCGGTTGCGGCGCTCGCGGTTCCTGTCGGCGGCGCGCACGCGCAAGTGCCGGCGGTCATTACGGCCCCTGGAGAGACCGTAGTGGCGACCTTCCATGCCGAGGGCGCGCAAGTCTATGAGTGCACGGCCGGCAATGACGGCAAGCTCGGCTGGGTTTTCCGCGAACCGATCGCGACACTGATCCTCGACGGCAAGACCGTCGGCCGCCATTACGCCGGTCCGACCTGGGAGCATGCCGACGGCAGCGCCGTGGTCGGAAAAGTCTCCGGCAGCGCGCCCGGCACGGCCGCCGACGATATCGCCTGGCTCAAGCTCGACGTCGTCGCCCGGCGTGGCAGCGGAACGCTTGCGGGCGTCACCACGGTGCAGCGGATCAACACCAAGGGCGGCGCATTGCACGGCGCCTGCGATCAGGCCGGCGCGCTGAAGAGCGCTCCCTATTCCGCGGATTACGTGTTCCTGCGCAAACCCGATTGAGCGGCGGCTGGCAAGCGGCAGCCGGCGGCCTTATCTGCAATGTATGGACAAGCTAAAGCGTAACGCGGGTGCGATCGCGCTTATCGCGGTGCTCGTCGTCATTATGGCCGCGGCGTTGTGGTACGCAGCCGACGCGTGGCTCGCGATCCAGGGCCCGCCGATGCCGGCCATCGGCTATGTCGCCATGGGCTTCGGCATCGTTCTTTCACTTCTGGTTGGCTGCGGGTTAATGGCGCTGGTGTTTTACTCCAGCCGTCACGGCTACGACGAGCCGTTTCAGGACGATAGCACCAGCGAATAACGCCCGGCCGGCCATCGGCAATTTTGTGACGCCCATCAACTCGATTTGAACTTTTATCCGTTAAAACACCGATGAACGCGGAAAGCGGTGAGGCGAAAGCATGACCTCGCGCTCTGCGTCGACAGGACTCAACACGGGCGGTTTCGCCCGGATAATAGGGGGCTTCAATGTGTTCCTTGCAAAAGCACAGCCGTTTGGCGGCCGGCATTCTCGTCGCTGCATCCATCAATCTCGCAACAACCGCATCATTTGCGATGCCGCGTTATGACGGTTTATGGAGTGTGTCGATCGTCACTAAAAAGGGCGATTGCATCGCCAGCTATCGTTACCCAATGCGCATCGACAAAGGCGTCCTGGGCAACGGCGGCGACATCGCGCTCAACATCAGCGGCCGCGTTGCCGACAACGGCGCCGTCAAGGTCGCGGTGAGCCACGGCGACAGCTGGGCCATCGGGCTAGGCCACCTCTCCGGCACGTCCGGTAGCGGCTCCTGGAGCGGCGCCTCGTGTTCGGGCTCCTGGACCGCCGAGCGGCGTAACTCGTAAATCGTCGCACTCTGAAACGTCACGGTCGGGCATCACCGCTCGAAGAACGGCGGTGTCCGGCCATCTATCAGACTGCATCGTCGTCACGTCCCCTCCCTGCCCTCCCCCACAAGGGGGGAGGGAAGAAGACGCGGGTACGCTCCCGACTTCGTAGATCTATTCAGCCTTCTGCTGCGTCGTCGTCTTTGTCGCCGCTTTCAGCTTCTTCACCGGCGAGAATCTTCTCGGCGATGAGGCCTGAATTCTGGCGGATGGCCGCTTCGATTTTGCCCGCGATATCCGGGTTGGCTTTGAGGAAGGTTTTGGCGTTCTCGCGGCCCTGGCCGATTCTCTGGCTGTCGTAGGAGAACCAAGCGCCGGACTTTTCCACGACGCCGGCCTTGACGCCGAGATCGATCAGTTCGCCGTTCTTCGACACGCCCTCGCCATACATGATGTCGAATTCGACCTGCTTGAACGGCGGCGCGAGCTTGTTCTTGACGACTTTGACGCGGGTCTGGTTGCCGACCACCTCGTCGCGCTCCTTGATGGCGCCGATGCGGCGGATGTCGAGGCGGACGGAGGCATAGAATTTGAGCGCGTGGCCGCCGGTCGTGGTTTCCGGCGAGCCATACATGACGCCGATCTTCATGCGGATCTGGTTGATGAAGATCACCATGGTATTCGACCGGTTGATCGAAGCGGTGAGCTTGCGCAACGCCTGGCTCATCAGCCGGGCCTGCAGGCCGGGCTGGCTGTCGCCCATCTCGCCTTCGAGCTCGGCGCGCGGCACCAGCGCTGCGACCGAATCGATGACCAGAACGTCGACCGCGCCGGAACGCACCAGAGTGTCGGCGATTTCCAGCGCCTGCTCGCCGGCGTCGGGCTGCGAGATCAGGAGATCGTCGACATTGACGCCGAGCTT
>Ga0181531_10001471_pt1 | contig 14887 bp, 15 predicted proteins | sample PEATcosm2014_Bin_38_FD_119743 | JGI IMG/M metagenome (GOLD analysis project Ga0181531, IMG submission 119743) | Peatland microbial communities from MTU Mesocosm Facility, Houghton, MI, USA - PEATcosm2014_Bin11_10_metaG | ecosystem: Environmental > Terrestrial > Soil > Wetlands > Peat | place... | reverse complement strand
TGGTCGGTGAGAAGGATCGCGCCAAGGACTCGAAGCAGCCGGTGCACTCCTGAAACGACAGATACACGACCGACGGCCTGGCCGCATGGCGCAGCTGTTCGGCCATCGCGACGCCCATCCATGGCGGCAGCGCCATCGCCGAAGCGATTGCGGTGCAATACTTGACGAAGCCGCGTCGACTGATGCCGGCCTTGCGTAAGGCCTCGCCGACGGTCAGCTCCTCAGTGAGCGGCATGGTTGCCTCCGCGAAAAGTGGCGCCGACGCCGCTGATTTGCGCGCGCAGCTCGCGCGCGCCGGCGGCGATCTCGTCAGGTGCGCAGAGCAGGATATCCGGCATGCGACAGACTTCGAGCAATTCGGCGATCAGTGCGCCCGCGGGATCGAAGTGCTCGACCCACCACACGCCCGCAACGCGCGTTTCTCGCATTTTGGACAGTCCCTGCGCATTGCAGGTCGCCTGCACTTCGCCCTCGCCGAGCACCCGCTGCAGTTCCGCGCGGTCTTGCGGGCTCATCGGCAGGCTGCGCAGATCGATCGAGGCCGGCGATTGGCCGTCGGCGAGCCGCTCCAGTAAGCTGACCAGCTCGCTCAGTATCGCGGCGACGCCGCCGCCCAAGCCGCCGCTTGCCGCGGGTGGTTCCGTGTTCGCCAACGGCTCGACGCGGATCGGGATCTCGGTCAGTCGACTCATGGGGTTCTCCATTGCTCGAGCATTGATCGCGCCTGCCGCGCGGCATCGGGCATTGCCGCTGCGACCGGCGCCGATAGGTCCTCGCACCAGTCGATGCGGCCCGGCTGAATACAGAGCAGCGCCCGCCGGTTCGGCAGACAGTCCTGCAGCCGCGCCATATCGAGCAGATCGATGAGTCCGACTTCGTGCACCGTGCGCCGACGCGCCGTCAGCAAGAACTCGTCCATCGCGGCGCCCTCGAACAGGCTCACGGTGCCGGGCGGCCGGCCGAGTTCCGCGGCATCGACAATGAGCATCGAATCCACTGCCTCTATATAAGAGAGGAGGCTGAAGCTCAGCGTGCCGCCGTCGACGCACTCCGCCTCAGCGCCGAGTTCGGACCGCAGCCGCTCAATGAGCCGAACACCCGCGCCGTCGTCACTGAGCAGGATGTTGCCGAATCCGAGTACCAGCGCGGGTGAATGTGCCGCGTGACCCCGCGCAGCCCCACCGGCGCCGGGTCGGCTTGGGCTGTCCTGTGTCGTTTGCTGCCCGGGCCTGATCGTCAACGTGCATCCTCGCGTAAGGCCGCAAATCTGATCACTCCCAACCTGCATCGTCTGTGCGTTTTCGTACATAAGGAACTGCGCGAATTTGCTAGCTTCGCCGAGTGCACGAGTTATCCGTCTGCCAAGCGCTGTTGCGGCAAGTCGCCGAGATCGCGGACGCACGCGGCGCGCACATCGTCGAGCGAATCACGATCGAAGTCGGTCCGCTCTGCGGTCTCGAGCCCGAGCTGCTCGCCGGCGCATTTGCGGTGGCGCGCGCGGGAGGCTGTGCGGCCGGCGCTGCGCTCGATATCGAATCGACGCCGCTGATCATCAGCTGCTTGAGCTGCGGCGCGCGATCGGAAGCCAAGCCGAACCGGCTGATATGCTCGGCATGCGGCGGATTTCGCGCACGAATCGTGGCCGGCGACGAGCTGCGGCTGCGCCGCGTGGAGCTGACAATGCCGCAGCCCGAAGCGGTGCCGGCGCCTTGACACGCTGAGGAGAACAACGACGATGTGCCAAACTTGCGGATGCTCGGTCACGCCGGGAAACGACACCAGCAAGGTCGTGGTCGATGTGTTGCAAGATTTGCTATCGGCCAACAACGAGGTCGCCGCGCACAACCGCGAGCATTTCGATGCGCATGGTGTGCTGGTCATCAATCTGATGTCATCGCCGGGCGCAGGAAAGACCGCGTTGCTGGAGGCGACCATCGTCGCGCTGCGCGATCGCTATCGGATCGCCGTCATCGAGGGCGATCTGCAGACCGATAACGACGCGGCGCGCATCCGTGCACACGGCGTGCCCGCCATACAAATCACGACCGGAACCGCCTGCCATCTGGATGCACACCTGGTGCATCGGGCTCTGCACGATTTGCCGCTCGCGGGTCTCGATTTGCTGTTCATCGAAAACGTCGGAAATCTGGTCTGCCCGGCGAGCTTCGATCTCGGCCAACACCGTAACGTGACCTTGCTCAGCGTCACCGAGGGCGACGACAAGCCGGCGAAATACCCGGTGATTTTCCTCGCGAGCGATCTCGTGGTCTTGAGCAAAACGGACCTGCTCGAGGTGTTGACGGATTTCGACCCCGAGCGAGCGGCCGGCCATTTGCGCGCGCTCGGCCGCGAGACGCCGATGATCCAGACGGCGGCGCGGCGCGCCCCGGCGCTCGGGCCCTGGCTCAACTGGTTGGAGCAGCAGCTTGGCGCATGGCGGCCGGTAGCGCAGGCCCCGCAATCGATGATCGCAGCGCGCGCCGGGGCCTGACGCATGTGCCTCGCCGTTCCGGTGCGTGTCGTTGCGGTATTCGACAACCAATGGGTCGAAACCGAAGTCGGTGGCATCCACAATCGCATATCGGTCGCACTCATCGAGGACGTCGCGGTCGGCGACTACGTGATCGTCCACGCCGGCTTTGCGATCACACGCCTCGACGTCGAGGAGGCGGAGAAGACCTTGGCGTTGTTCGATGAGATCGCCGCGCACCTCGAGATGCCCACCGATGCGCTACATCCGCGGCTTCCGTGAGGGCGCTGCGGCTGCAGCTCTCGCGGAGCTGCTCGCCGCGGAGGTCGACCCGAATCGCGACTACCACCTGATGGAATTCTGCGGCGGTCACACGCATGCGATCTTTCGCTATGGGGTCGAGGATTTGCTGCCGCCCAACATCCGCCTCGTACATGGCCCGGGATGTCCGGTTTGCGTGCTTGCGGTGCCGCGGCTCGACGCCGCGATCGAGCTTGCGCGCCAGCCCAACGTCACGCTCGTCAGTTACGGCGACATGCTGCGCGTACCGGCTTCGCGTCGGCAGAGCTTGCTCAAAGCCCGCGCCCAGGGCGCTGATGTGCGCATGGCCTATTCGGCACTCGAGGCGCTCACGGTCGCGGCGGAAAATCCGCAGCGCGAAGTCGTATTCTTCGCGATCGGATTCGAAACGACGACGCCGGCGACCGCGCACCTGATCCTCGAGGCGCAGCGGCTGAAATTGGCGAACTTCAGCGTCTACTGCAACCATGTCGTCACGCCTGCAGCGATTCAAAGCATTCTCGATTCACCGGAGGTGCGCGAATGGGGGCAGGTGCGCGTCGACGGATTCATCGGGCCCTCGCACGTGAGTGCTGTGATCGGCAGCAGGCCTTATGAGTATTTTGCGCAAGAATACCAGCGCCCCGTGGTCATTGCCGGATTCGAACCGCTCGACGTCTTGCAGGCGATCCGCATGCTCGTGCAGCAACTCAACACCGGCCGGGCCTCGGTCGAAAATCAGTTCACGCGCGGTGTCTCTCGTGAAGGCAATCGCAAGGCGCAGCGTCTCGTCGCCGAGGTGTTCGAGTTGGCCAGGAGCTTCGAGTGGCGCGGCCTCGGCGCGCTGCCCTACAGCGGGTTGCGCATCAAGTCCGCATTTGCCGAGTTCGACGCCGAACGTCGCTTCGCGATGCAATTCGAACCGGTGCAGGAAAACGCGGCATGCCAGTGTCCGGCAATCATCCGCGGGGTCAAGAAGCCCACCGATTGCACGATTTTCGGAACCGCATGTACGCCGCGCAACCCGATCGGATCCTGCATGGTGTCCGCCGAGGGCGCTTGCGCCGCCTATTATAAGTATCGTCGCGGTGCGGCGCAGGTGGCCGTCTGATGCGCATTCTGTTGCTCGTGCATGCGTTCAACAGCCTCGCGCAACGCCTGCACGTCGAACTGACCCGCGACGGCCACGAGCTTTCCGTCGAACTCGATATTCATGACCGCGTCACGTGCGAAGCGGCGAATTTGTTCGCGCCGGACGTGATCCTCGCGCCCTATCTGCGGCGCGCGATTCCGCCAGCGGTCTGGCAGCGATTTCTGTGTCTGATCGTGCATCCGGGTCCGCCCGGCGATCGCGGACCGTCGGCACTCGACTGGGCGATTCTGCGCGGCGTCGACACCTGGGGAGTCACGGTGCTCCAAGCCGCGGCCGAGTGGGACGCAGGACCCGTGTGGGCCAGCGCCGCATTTTCGATGCGCGATGCGCGCAAGAGCAGCCTCTACCATCACGAGGTCAGTGAAGGCGCGGTCGGCGCCGTGCGCGAAGCGCTTGCGCGCGTAGCGGCGGGTCTCGGCCCACAGCCGGGCGCTGTGGCCGGATCGGCTCACGGCTGGCAGCCGGCGCTGCCGCAGGCGACCCGCGTGATCGACTGGCACCGCGACGATGCAGCCAGCATCGTGCGCAAGATTCGCTCGGCCGACGGCTTTCCCGGTGTCTTGGATACCCTGTTCAGCCAGCGCTACCGGCTCTACGACGCGCATCCGGAAGCCCGGCTCGCCGGTGAGCCGGGCACGCTGATTGCGCGCCGTCACGGCGCGGTTGCCCGTGCGACGCGCGATGGCGCCGTGTGGATCGGCCAATTGCAGCCCGAGTCGGAGCCGCAGCGCCGCTTCAAGCATCCGGCGGTATTGGCACTCGGCGCAAAAGCCCAAGATTTGCCGTGCGTCGATGAGGACCCGACGGCGGCGAGCAGCGCTGCCGGCAGCGGCGAAATTCGCTACGATGAGCGCGGTGCAATTGGATTTCTGCATTTTGACTTCTACAACGGCGCACTGAGCAGCGAGCAATGCCAGCGATTGCGCGCCGCCTACGCAGACGCCTGCGGGCGTCCGACGCGAGTGATCGTGCTCATGGGCGGGCCTGATTTCTGGTGCAACGGCATGCATCTGCACTGTATCGAGGCTGCCGACAGTCCCGCCGACGCTTCGTGGGCCAATATCAACAGCATCGACGATCTAACACGCGATATTTTGCTGACCGAGTCCCATCTGACGATCGCCGCATTGCACGGCAACGCCGCTGCGGGCGGCGTATTCCTCGCACTTGCGGCCGACCGGGTGCTTGCGCGCAGCGGCGTCGTTCTGAATCCTCATTATCGCAACATGGGTAATCTTTACGGGTCGGAGTACTGGACTTATCTGTTGCCGCGGCGTGTCGGACAAGCCGTCGCGCAGCAGATCATGGAACGCCGCCTGCCGCTCGGTGCGCCGGAGGCCGTCGCTCTCGGGCTCATCGATGCGCACGACGGGCCGGAGACCGGCAGGTTCCAACGGCTCATCGACGCGCAGGCCGCGCTGCTCGTGAACGACTTCGCACAGATGCGAGCACAGAAAAAGGCGCGACGGGAGCGCGACGAGCGAGATCGGCCGCTCGAGGAATACCGGGCCGCGGAACTCGCGCTGATGCGCATGAATTTCTACGGGTTCGACCCGAGCTACCACATCGCGCGCCATCGCTTCGTCCACCGTGCTCCGCATGCCTGGACGCCGCGGCATCTGGCTGGTCACCGTCGCCTCGGCGTTGCGGCGCCACGTGAGCCGGCTCCCGCATGAGCGTGAGTCAGAGAATTCCTCCGGCGGCGCGTCGTTGGCGCATCGGCGGTCGTGTCCAAGGCGTCGGCTTTCGCCCCTTCGTGTATCGCCTCGCACACCAGTACGCACTCGTGGGCTGGGTGCGCAATGCCGGCGGCGTCGTCGAGATTCACGCCCAGGGACGCGCTGATCAACTGAGCGAGTTCGGCGACGCGCTGCTGAGGCAAGCGCCACCCGCCGCGCGCGCGAAATTGCTCGATGAGCAAACGGCGCGTATCGAGATCGACAGCGGGTTTAGGATTCTGTCGAGCACGCAAGGCCTGGAGCCGCAGATCCACGTGCCCATGGATCTCTACACCTGCGACGATTGCTTGTCCGAGCTGCGCGACCCGGCCGCGAGGCGCTACCGCTATCCGTTCATCAATTGTACGCAGTGCGGGCCGCGGTACACGCTGATTCGCTCGATGCCCTACGACCGGCCGAACACGACGCTCGACGCGTTCACGCTCTGCCGTGATTGTGCCGCTGAGTATTCGGATCCGCTCGATCGGCGCTTTCACGCGCAACCGCTCGCCTGCCCGGCATGCGGGCCCCGGCTCGAGTGGAATGGCGGCGGGCAGCGGATTGTCGGCAATGAGCCGGCGCTCGCCGCCGCGCTGACCGCGCTACGCGACGGGCGAATCGTCGCGGTGCGCGGCGTCGGCGGCTATCACTTGCTCTGTGATGCGGCAAACGAGAGTGCAGTCATGCGACTGCGGGCGCGCAAGGGGCGTCCGGCTAAACCGTTGGCCGTGATGGTACCGTGGCGGGGTTCCGACGGCCTCGACGCCGTGCGCTGCTTGGGCAACCCGTCGCCGCTCGAGGCCGCCGCGCTCGCAGACGCCACGCGCCCGATCGTGTTGATCGGGCGCGACGCGCAGGCGCCGGTTGCCGCGGCCGTCGCGCCGGGTCTGCGCGAGTTGGCGCTGATGCTGCCCTATAGTCCGCTGCATCATCTTCTCCTCGAAGATTTCGGCGCGCCGCTGATTGCAACGTCCGCGAATTTGAGCGGCGAGCCGGTTTTGATTGAGCCCGACGACGTGAGCAGTCGGCTAGGCGAGGTCGCCGACGGCTTTTTGCATCATGATCGCGTCATCGCGCGGCCGGCCGATGACCCGGTGGTTCGGGTCATCGCGGGTGCCGCAAGGCCGCTGCGACTGGGACGCGGCAGTGCACCGCTCGAGCTCGCGCTGCCGCTGAGCGTCCCCGTCCCGACACTCGCGGTCGGCGCTTACCTGAAAAACACCGTGGCTCTCGCGTGGGGCCGGCGCGCTGTCGTATCGCCGCACATCGGCGATCTGTCGAGCCCGCGCGGCCGCGAGGTGTTCGCGCAAGTCGCGCAGGATTTGCAGCATCTGTATGGCATTCGCGCCGAGCGTCTGGTGCATGACGCGCATCCGCAGTTCCCCAATACGCGCTGGGCGCGCGACTCGGGGCTGCCGACCGAGGCGGTCTGGCATCATTGCGCGCATGCGTCGGCGGTCGCCGGTGAATTTCCGGGCGAGACGCCGCTGCTGTGTTTCACTTGGGACGGCGTAGGCCTAGGCCCGGACGATACGCTGTGGGGCGGTGAGGCGTTGTTGGGTGGACCCGGCTGCTGGCGGCGGGTTGCGAGCTTTCGTCCCTTCCGGCTGCCCGGCGGTGAGCGCGCCGCGCGCGAGCCCTGGCGCTCGGCGCTCGCACTTTGCTGGGAGGGCGGCTCTGCATGGCCGCACGGCGCGCATCTGGATACCGGTGCGTTGCGCTGCGCCTTCGATCACGGCGTCAATGCACCACCGACGAGCGCGGTCGGCCGCCTATTCGATGCCGCCGCCGCGCTGCTCGGGGTCTGCACACAGACGAGTTACGAGGGCGAAGCGCCGATGAGGCTCGAAGCGCTCTGCCTGCGCAGCGCGCCACCCGTGTCGATGCCGCTGGCGCGCGATGCCTTGGGTGTCTGGCGCAGCGACTGGGCGCCGCTCGTCGCAGCCATGCTCGACGCACGGCGTGATACGGCAGAGCGAGCCGAGGTGTTTCACTCGAGTCTTGCGCTCGCTCTTTGCGATCAGGCACGCGCCGTGCGCGAACTCACGGGGGCCGACCGGGTGGGGCTTGGCGGCGGCGTCTTCCAGAATCGCGTATTGACCGAGCAGGCATCTCTGCTATTGGCCGACGCGGGATTTCAAGTGCTGATACCTGCGCGCCTGCCGGTCAATGATGCCGCGATCAGCTACGGGCAGCTCGTCGAGTCGGCCGCCGTCCAGCGCGGCGGCGCAAAGCGCGAAGCCGATGCGCGCGCTTAAGTTTCGCGATACCCACGTGAGCCTGGCGCACGGTAACGGCGGGCGGATGATGCGCGAGTTGGTCGAGCAGCTATTCGCCCCCGCGTTTGCGAACCCGCAGCTCGATACGAACGCGGATGCGGTGCCGCTGCCAATTCCCGCCGACCAAGAGCTCGTCGTGACCACCGATGGATTCACCGTGCAGCCGCTCGAGTTCCCCGGCGGCAATATCGGCTCGCTCGCGGTTCACGGCACGGTCAATGACCTTGCGGTCAGTGGAGCGGTTCCGCGCTTCATGACACTCAGTGTGTTCCTCGAAGAGGGCCTGGAGATTGCGCTGCTGCGCAGGGTCATCGACGCTCTGGCGAGCGCGGCGCGCGCTTGCGGCGTCGCGATCGTCGCCGGCGATACCAAGGTCGTCGGCCGCGGGGACTGCGACGGAATCTACCTGTCCGCGACCGGAATCGGCTTTCGGCCGCGTGGAACTTGTTTGGCGCTCAACCGCGCCCGCGTCGGCGACCGTATATTGGTCAGCGGCCCGATCGGCGAGCATGGCGCCGCGGTCATGCTGGCGCGCGAGGAATTCGGGCTGCGCGGCGACCTCAAGTCGGATGCCGGCAGCGTGCTCCGCGAGGCGCAGACACTGACGGCAGTAGAAGGGCTGCGGTTCATGCGCGACCCCACACGCGGTGGGCTCGCGACCGTCGCACATGAGCTCGCCCGCGCCGCGGGTCTCACGGTGCGCCTCTCGGAGGCGCGAATTCCGGTCAACGATGCCGTGCAATCGGTCTGCGAGTTGCTGGGCTTCGATCCCTTGTATCTGGCGTGCGAGGGCCGGCTCGTTGCGGTCGTCGCGCCGGAAACGGCGGAGGCCGCGCTGGCCGCGCTACGCAGCGTCGCACCGCGGGCCGCGCTCATCGGAGCGATAACCGTCGGCCCCGCTCAAGTCATTTTGGACACGGCGTTCGGCGGTCAACGTTCGCTCGATGAACTCGAAGACGATCCACTGCCGCGAATTTGCTGATAGGCATTCTGTGCACATTGGCGCACTTCGATCGAACCCGCATCCTCATGCGCTCGCGGCATCCAATTGTTCGATTGCAGCTCGGTCCAATTCCAGTTGCGCGGCGGCCAGCAAGTCACGGAGTTGATTGACGCTTGTCGCGCTGGCGATCGGCGCGGTGATGCCGGGCCGCGCGATTTGCCATGCGAGCGCCACACTCGCGGGCGCGGTTTTGTAGCGCCGCGCGACCTCATCGAGCGCCGCCAGAATTCGCGAGCCGCGCTCGTTGAGATACTTCTCGACGATGACCTTTCCCCGCACGCTCTTTGGCGCGTCCGCGGCCGTGCGGTATTTGCCGCTCAAAAATCCGGAGGCGAGCGCGTAGTAGGACACGACGCCGACTTGCTCCTTCAAGCACAGCGGCTCGAGAGCCGCTTCGTAGTCGGACCGCGTATATAGATTGAACTCGGTTTGCAGCACTTCATATCGGGGCAGGCCGTTCTTGCGGCTGATCTCGAGCGCTTCGGCGAGACGCGGTGCCTGGTAGTTCGAAGCGCCGATGGCGCGCACCTTGCCCTGGGCAATGAGCTTCTGATATGCCCCGAGGGTTTCCTCCAGTGGCACGCTCATATCGTCGCAGTGCGAAAAATACAGATCAATCGCGTCGGTCTGCAATCGTTTCAGGGATTCTTCGGCGGAGCGCACGATGTGGGCCGCAGAGAGGCCCTTGCGGTCCGGCGCCATCTCCATGCCGACTTTGGTCGCAATCACGAGGCCCTGGCGTTTCGCGCCGCGCTTCAACCAGTTGCCGATGACCGTTTCTGATTCTCCGCCCCGGTGTCCGGGGACCCAGCGGGAATAGACATCCGCAGTGTCGATGAAGTTGAGTCCGGCACCGACTGCGGCATCCAGCACCGCAAACGACGCGGGCTCGGCCGCAGTCCATCCAAACACGTTGCCGCCGAGGCAGAGCGGTGACACCCGCAGACTGGAGCGGCCTAAGGTGCGCAGTTGCATGGAACTCTCCGAAGTGGGGAATAGCATAAGTCGCTAAGCATATACGCACTCGTGATTGGCATCAGACTCGAGGCGCCTCTATGATCAGCCGCAATGGTCACCGACTTTGTCGATCGATGACGTGCGCGGCAGTAGGAGTGCTGTATGGCTGGCGAAAACCTTCTCATCGATTCCGGTGGAACCGAGCCGGCAACGGATAGCCGGCGGTCGCCCACATTCTTTGGTTTGGGGCGTAACGAAGCTTCGGCCTCGAGGCACAGTCCCGGCGAGCAGTTCTATAGCGCTCCGCACGAGGTGCCCGAGAAGTTGACCGAAGCCTGGTCATGGCGGGTCGCTTCACATTTGCGATAATTGTCGCACTGCACGATGCACATCCAATTCAGTTGAATAGAGCCGACGAATGGATTCGTCGATTCGACGCGGAAATCGTCAGATACCGAGTCTCGTAACCCCGCGCCCGCGGCGACGGCTCCGCACCTTATTTGCAGCTCTCCCGCCGCGATTTGGCTTGCCAAAATCAAAGGCCGCACGGATGATTTCGCTCCGCATATCAACGCCCGTCCGGAGTTCGCGATGCAAAGCGCGCAGGCAATTGTGGTTGGGACGTCGATCAGCGCGGTTCTCATTTGCCTGGTCATTCTCGGCGATCGAGTGTGGAAACGAGAAAACGAGCGCTATCCGCAATCGATTGAGGAGCGCGCCGCCGCTGCCAAACGCGTCAGGCACACTCGGGTTGCGGTGTATTGTGTCGCCTCGATTTGCTGTGTACCACTGACAGCCGTCGGCTGGTTATATTTGGCGCCGCACATCCCAGTGCTCTCGACTATTCTTGGTGGAGCCAGTGGTTGTCTTCTCGCAATCGGACTAATCAAAAACGCCAAAGATCTCAAGTGGGATGATTTGTTTCCTCCACGCAGGTCTCCGGCCGCTGTATTGAAGCTTGCGGCTCTAGGATTACTCCTATGCAGCACGATCGTGTTGCTATATCCCGCTGCTGTTGATCCCGCGATCCGCCAGCAGGTACTCCATCACTTGTCCCAATCCAAGGAGGAAAAGAACTGATGTGGGACCAACTAATCGGCGTGAAACTCACGTTTTCGGACTTCGTGCTCATTGGGATACTGTGCGCAATTCTCTACGGACTTTCGTCCCTCGAAGTCCAATCCGCGGAATTCGACAAGTCAGCCACTGATCAGCAGATGGCGGACATGAAGTTCGCGACTTTGAATGCGTTCCTGGGAATTCCGCTGTCTCTGATTTGCGGTGTCGTCGCAGAATCCGGTGCGCTTGGGCACTTCACCGGTTTGCTTTCTCTGGCGCCCATGATTTTCATCATCGCGTTTTGGGTCAAGCATCATCGTTTCGGATCCCGGTTGATCGATGCGGACGCCTTTTCGAAATATGCGATCAACTACCATCGGAACAACGTGGTCAATTTCATCGGGAATCATCAGATATCGCGGAACGAATTGCTGACAGAAGATCAGATCTTCGAGGGATGCAGCCGAAATCTCGTTCCGGAAACCGCTTTGAAGATGATTGCCTTGATGGGCGCAGGCGAGAGATTGTCGATCCAAATGGGAATTCAAGATCTTCTGGACACCCTCGTGTTTGACCGCAAAAAACTCGGGGAAATCCTCGAGGTTCTGGTCGCCAGCCGAGTCCTGCGGAAAGAAGACATCGGCAATATCGCATGCTATAGGCTCGTCGACTGGACCCCGCCGACCAAGCAGTGACGGCCCGCATGGAAAGGTCGCCGTCGCAATTCGGGCGACCCGAGAATCGGCTCCGGCTTCAATGGCTTAAGACATCGATTTCTGCCGCAAAGGTCTCCGCGATGGCGATCACCGCTGCGTGAATCGGACCGGATGGAATTGACGGAATCACCGATGCATCGACCACGAAGAGTCGTTCGCATCCGCGCAGCCTCAGATCTGCGTCCACGACGCTCTCCGCCGAACGGCCCATGCGGCAGGTACCGACGGGATGGTGATGCGTCATCACGGCGTGTTGGAGAAAGGTGTCGAGATCTGCGTTGCTGCGGCAGTCGATTCCGGGATAAATTTCCTCGGCCCGCCACTCCGCGAGCGCGGCCTGGTGGCCCACCATGCGGGCGAGGTCGAGCGCCCGCCTCACCAGGCGGCGATCATGGTCAGTGGAGAGGTACGCGGGATCGATTTCGGCTGGGTCATTCACGTCGGGACCGGTGAGCCTGATCCGGCCGCGGCTCGTCGGATGCGTCACGCCGGAGAGAATCGTGTAGGCAGTTCCGATCGCTGGTCGCGCAAAATGCTCCGTGACCGTGGGCGCGGCGACACAGCCCAGTACGACATCCGGCGTGCCATCGACGCAAGTCAGGTCGTCGCTATGGAAATAGCTCAGGGATTCCGAGTGCTGCAATCGCGAGGGAGGTACGGGCTTTTTGGCACGGTAGACGTTGCCGGCGGTCAGCAGATGGTCATGCAAATTTTCGCCGACCCCGGCGTGGTCGGTGATGCACCGCACGCCGGCGCGCTCGAGGCTCTTGGCTGGCCCAATGCCCGAACGCATCAGCAGCAACGGACTTGCAATCGCGCCGGCGCATAAAATCACGGTGTCCGCCTCGAGTGTCGCGGCCTCGCCCCCGATCACGGCCGTCACGCCAGTCGCCGCCGTGCCTGACAGGGTCAGCCGGTGCACGACGGCCTCGCTGATGACCGTCAAATTGGCGCGTTCCCGCAGGCCTTTGAGATAGGCATCGGCAACCGTGACGCGGCGCCCGCCGCGGATCGTCAGCGAATTCGGTGCGACCCCGATGAGTCGGCCGGCGTTGTGGTCACCGACCCAGGGGATGCCCGACGCCATCGCGGCCGCCATATATCCGCGCACGACCGGGCTCAACTCAGCGTCGGGCAGCCATACCGGCAGCGGGCCGCCGGCACCATGGTGCTCGCTCGGTCCGCCGGAAAAGTTCTCGAGCCGCCGGAATGCTGGGAGCAGCCGTTCGTAGGACCAGCGCGTGGAGCCGGTCGCATCGCTCCAGGCTCGGAAATCCTCCTGTGATCCGCGCACGTGAGCCATCGCATGCAGGCAACTGGATCCGCCGATGATGCGCCCCCGCGGCCAGTCATGTGCCCGGCCGGCAGTTCCGGCCTGAGGCGTCGTGCGATATCGCCAGTCATAGGCGCGTCCCGCGAGCAGCGGCCATTGCTGCGGAATTGCGATATCTGGGTCGGTCGCAGGGCCGCCCGCCTCGATTAGACCGACGCGCAAATTCGGATTCTCGCTCAAGCGTGCGGCGAGAACGCAACCGGCCGAACCGGCGCCGACGATCAGCACATCGAAATTCATGTTCACGGGTTGAACCAATTGGACGAATGGTTCATCAGCGCGCGGCGGCGCCTTGGCCGCGGATCAGGTCGGCGGCCTTTTCCGCGATCATGATGACCGCGGCGTTGATGTTTCCGCTGACCAGATCCGGCATCACCGAGGCGTCGACGATGCGAAGCGCCGCGATGCCGTGCAGCCGCAACTCGGGATCCACGACCGCCGACGCGTCGGATTCTTTGCCCATCTTGCAGGTGCCCGCCGGGTGATGGACCGTGATCGCGGTCTTGCGGATGTGCGCATCGATATCCGCGTCCGAGTTCTTGTCGCTGCCCGGCGAGATTTCCCGCCCGACAAAGTCGCGCATGGCCGGCTGCGCCGCGATCTCGCGCGCGATGCGAACGCCGGCGCGCAGCGCGCGCCAATCGGCGTCCGTCGATAAGAACCGTTGCAGGATGCGCGGATGGCTCTTCGGATCCCGCGATTGCAGGCTCACCTCGCCGCGGCTCTCGGGGTGCAGCATCACGATTCGGCTCGCAAATCCATCGGTGAATGGCGCCTTGAATGGCTTGAAATAAGGCCAAGCTCCGAGCGGCGCCGCCGTCAGTAAGATCTGCGTGTCGGGTAATGCGAGTTGCGCAGTGCTCTTCAGGAACGCGACAATGCCACCGGGCACGTCGGCGGCGAAGCCCTTGCCGAAAAGGTACGCCTTCGCGAGTTCGCGTGCGATACGGTCGTAGCGCATCATCGCCAAAAACGGTCCTGGTTCGCGCCGCTGGTACATGATGATCGCAGAGGCATGGTCCTGCAGATTGCGCCCGACGCCGCACAGCGCGGCCTTGACCGGAATTTGGTGGCGCTCGAGCTGACTGGGGTCGCCGACGCCTGAGAGCATCAAGAGTTGCGGCGAATTGATGACGCCGCCCGAGATAATGACCTCGCCGCGTGCGCGCGCCGTGTGCGTGACTCCCGCCTGCAGAAACTCGACCCCGGTCGCACGGCCGTTCTCGATGAGGATCCGGCTTGTCAGAGCTTGGACCTTGACCGTCAGATTGGGCCGGCCCAGTGCCGGCCGCAGGTAGGCGGTTGCCGTACTGCAGCGCCGGCCATTGCCGATCGTCATCTGCAGCCGGGAAAATCCTTGCTGGATCTCGCCGTTGTAGTCATCGGTCCATGTGTGCCCCGCAGTCCGTCCCGACTCGGCGTAGGCCTCGAGCAGCGGATCCTGATAACCGCAGGTTTTGACCGTGAGCGGTCCGCCGCCGCCGCGGTAAGCGCTCGGTCCGCCTTCCCAATTTTCCTGTTTGCGAAAATAGGGCAGCACGGCCTCATAGGACCAATCCGCCGCTCCCACCGCCGCGCCCCAACGATCGTAGTCGACGCGATTGCCGCGCACATAGGCCATCGCGTTCGTCGAGGAGCAGCCGCCGATCACCTTGCCGCGCGCACACTCGATGCGCCGGCCGGCGACCGTCTCTTCGGGCTCGCAGAAATAGCCCCAGTCGTGCAGGCGCTTCTGCAGTATCTTGCCCCAGCCGAGCGGGATGTGGATCCACGGGTCGCGGTCCCAGCCGCCGGCCTCGAGCAGCAGAACGCGGGCGTCCTTCTCCTCGCTGAGACGGTTCGCCAGCACGCAGCCCGCCGAGCCAGCGCCGACGATGACATAAGCATACGGCCCGCCGGGCATGGCTTCACGGCCTCCGG
>Ga0181531_10001469_pt1 | contig 14909 bp, 16 predicted proteins | sample PEATcosm2014_Bin_38_FD_119743 | JGI IMG/M metagenome (GOLD analysis project Ga0181531, IMG submission 119743) | Peatland microbial communities from MTU Mesocosm Facility, Houghton, MI, USA - PEATcosm2014_Bin11_10_metaG | ecosystem: Environmental > Terrestrial > Soil > Wetlands > Peat | place... | reverse complement strand
ACGGCTCCCGTGAATCCCTGCTGCACGAATGCGCTCACGCGGAAGCGGCCGATGCCCGGCGGCGCGATCGCGAAGTTGCACTCCTTGGTCGCGTCGAACTCCCGCGTCTGGCGGTCGTTCATGATGGCGCGCACCAGGCTCGCGCTCTGCTCGCTGCTCAACGAGCGATCCGATTGCGGCCGGATCTCGCCATCGACCTTGATGGCGGGAGGAAAGCCCGCGGTAATGAACAGATCCGATCCCTTCTTCTCGACCATGCGCCGGAGCAGGTCCTGCATCAAACGTATGGATTGTTCGCGGTCCATGGTGGGTCCTGTTAGATGGCGTCCTTGTTCTGCGCCTTGTACTTGGCCTCTTCGCGGCTGACCATGCCCTTCTGCACCATCTCCTGGAGGCATTGATCGAGGGTCTGCATGCCCTGCGCGCCGCCGGTTTGGATGGCGGAATACATCTGCGCGATCTTACCCTCGCGGATGAGGTTGCGGATCGCGGGGGTACCGATCATGATCTCGTGCGCCGCGATCCGCCCGCCGCCCACGCGCTTCATCAAGGTCTGGGATATTACCGCGCGCAGGCTCTCCGACATCATCGCCCGCACCATGTCCTTTTCGGCGGCCGGAAACACATCGACGATGCGGTCGATGGTTTTGGCGGCCGAGCTCGTGTGCAGGGTGCCGAATACCAGGTGTCCGGTCTCCGCGGCGGTGAGCGCGAGACGGATGGTCTCGAGGTCGCGCATTTCGCCCACCAGCACGACGTCCGGGTCCTCGCGCAATGCCGAGCGCAGGGCCTCGCTGAAGCCCAGGGTGTCGCGATGCACCTCGCGCTGATTGACCAGACAGCGCTTGCTCTCGTGCACGAACTCGATCGGATCCTCGATGGTGATGATGTGGTCCGGGCGATTGTCGTTGCAGTGATTGACCATGCCGGCGAGCGTGGTGGACTTGCCCGAGCCGGTCGGCCCGGTCACCAGCACGAGTCCGCGCGGCAGCATGCATAGGTCTTTGAAAGTCTTGGGAGCGTTCAACTCGTCCAGCGACAGGATGGTCGAGGGAATATTGCGGAACACGGCGCCCGCGCCGCGGTTCTGATTGAAGGCGTTGACGCGGAAGCGGGCGAGCTTCGGGATCTCGAAGGAAAAGTCGGTCTCGAAGAACTCCTCGAACGCCTTGCGCTGCTTGTCATTCATGATGTCGTACACCATGCTGTGCACTTCCTTATGCACCAGCGCCGGCATATTGACGCGCTTCATGTCGCCATCGACCCGGATCATCGGCGGTACGCCCGCCGACAGATGCAAATCCGACGCGTTGTTCTTCACCGCGAAGGCGAGAAGTTGCGCAATATCGACCGCCATTCACGGCTCCTCGAGCGGCTCTGCCGGACCGCCCTCAGTATATAAGAGGGGGTCGCCGCCCAATATGTTAACTGACCCGCAGAATCTCCAGCTCCGGGTGGACGAGGTCCGCTCCCGGATCGCACGAGCCGCCCGATCGGCGGGGCGCGACCCCACCTCGGTCACCCTGGTCGCTGTATCCAAGACGAAGCCTGCCCAAGAGGTGCGGTCAGCCGCCGCGGCGGGCGTCACGGATTTCGGCGAAAATTACATAAAGGAGGCCCTCGCCAAGATGGACGAGCTCGCCACCCTGCCGCTCATCTGGCACTTCATCGGTCAGATCCAGGCCAACAAGACCCGCTTGATCGCCGAGCGCTTTGACTGGGTGCACGGGATCGACCGGATCAGCGTCGCACGGCGGATTTCCGAGCAGCGGCCGCATCATGCGCCCGACTTGAATGCCTGCATCCAGGTGGCACTCGTCCCCGAGCCCAGCAAGGGCGGCGTCGAGCCGGCGGCACTCCCGGCGCTTGCCCGGGAAATAGCCGCGTTGCCGCGGCTCAAGCTGCGCGGCCTCATGTGCGTGCCGCCCGTGCAGCGGGAGGTCGAGGCGCAGCGCGCCCTCTTCGCTCACCTGCGCCGGCTGCGCGCGGCGTTGAACGAGGAGGGCCTCGGCCTCGACACGCTCTCGATGGGCATGAGCGATGACTTCGAGGCCGCCGTCGCCGAGGGCGCCACTCACGTGCGCATCGGCACGGCGATTTTCGGACAGCGAGCATGACGGCCACCACCGCGCCCACCGCGTCCACCGCGTCCACTGCGTCCACTGCGCCGCCCGATCCGCGCTCGCGGCTCGCCTTCGTCGGCGGCGGGCGCATGGCCGGAGCGCTCATCGGCGGGCTCATCCGCCGCGGCTTCCCGGCTGCGCGGATCAGCGTGGCGGATCCGAACGCCGCGGCGCTCGAGGAGCTCGCCGGCGCCTTCGCGGTGCGCACGTTCGCGGACAACGCGGCCGCGGTCGCCGGCGCCGACACCGTGGTCCTCGCGGTGAAGCCGCAGCATCTGCGCGCCGCGGCCGCGGCGCTCGCTCCGTTGCTCACGGGCGGAGCAGCATCCCTCGTGATCTCGATCGCCGCGGGCATTTCGCACGGCTCGCTGCGCCGCTGGTGCGGCGAAGGCGTGCCCATCGTGCGCACGATGCCGAATCAGCCGGCGCTCGCCGGCTGCGGCGTCACCGGCCTGTATGCGCCCGCCGAGGTACAGGCCGCCACCCGGGCCCGCGCCGAAGCGATCATGGCCGCGGTGGGCGCAACGGTGTGGGTGGACGACGAGGCGCAGATGGACGTGGTCACCGCGCTCTCCGGCAGCGGTCCGGCTTACTTCTTTCGCTTCATGGAGCTCCTCGAGAGTGCCGCACGCGAGCGCGGGCTGCCCGCCGCCGCCGCGCACACGCTCACGCTCGAGACCGCCTACGGTGCGGCGCAGCTCGCGCGCGCCTCGAACGCCACGCTCGACAGCTTGCGCGAGCGCGTGACCTCGCCCGGCGGGACGACGGCTGCGGCGCTGGCCGTGTTCGATGCGGGCGGCCTCGAGCGGCTCGTGACATCAGCCCTCGAGGCGGCCCTGCAGCGAGCGGCGGAGCTCGGGCGCGAGTACGGCTCGTAGCGGCACGAGGCGCGCGAGGCACGACATGAAAGAAGCGCTGATCTACATCGTCGATACGCTGCTCTGGCTGCTGATGCTCGCCTTCGCTCTGCGCCTGCTCTTTCAGTGGGTGCGCGCCGACTTTCGCGACCCCTTCGCCGATGCCGTGGTGCGGGTGACGAACTGGCTGATCCTGCCTCTGCGGCGCGTATTGCCGCCGATCCGGCGCATCGACACGGCCACGGTGGTCGCGCTGCTGGCCGCGGCCACCGTGCACGCCGCGGCCCTGCTCGCACTCGGTGCGGGGGTCATCGATCTGCCGCTGCTCGCCGTGATCACCTTGAAGAGCCTCGTCGACATGCTCCTGCGGATCTACCTGTTCGCGCTGCTGCTCTACTGGCTCATGAGCTTTCTCGCTCCCGGCGCCTACGCGCCCGGTACGCGCCTCCTCGCGCAGCTCTGCGAGCCGATCTTGCGGCCCGTGCGCCGGATCATCCCGCCCATCGGGCAGATCGACTTTTCGATTCTGTGGGTGTCGATCGCGATCGGCGCGCTGCTCATCCTGTTGCGCTGAGGGTCCGCAACGAGACCCTCCGGGGACACGTAAAGGGTTCAGACACCCGCCTAGCCTCATGAATTATCGAACAGTGGGCGCGCTCCCCGCCGGCATCGCCCGCGGCGTTGGCGCGGCGGAGCCTTAAAAACAAGGCTCGCGCGCGCTGAGCTTCGCTCAAAAAACTTTCGATTGCGCTAAACATCCGCTTTTTTCTGTGTTATTTTCGGCGCCGAGTTGAATTTGTGGACAACCGTCGTCCGCGTTCGCACAACACAAGCAGGAGATTTCATATGGCGAAAAAGAATGCAGCACCGACCAAATCCGAGATCCTCGCATCCATCTCCAAGGAAACTGAGCTCTCGAAGAAGCAGGTCGGAGCCGTGTTTGACTCGCTGTCCGGCACGATCAAGAAGAGTCTGCGCAGCCACGGCCTGTTCACGCTGCCCGGCCTTCTGAAGATGAGAGTGGTAAAAAAGCCGGCCACGAAGGCGCGAGAGGGTATCAACCCGTTCAATGGGGAGAAGATGATGTTCAAGGCGAAGCCGGCGAGCAAGAAGGTGCGCATCGCCGCGCTGAAGAACCTCAAGGAATTCGTGAACTGATCTTTAAGCTTCCGGGGCGGTTGCGACTCAACCGCTCCGGACTGCGTCTTGCACCGCCTCGCGCAGCTGCGCGAGGGCACCGTGAAAGAAGTGCCCGACTCCGGGCAGCACCACGATCTGCGGTTGGGGCGAGAGCCCCTGCGCCCAGGCGAGCACCGCGCGCGGCTCCACGACATCGTCCGCATCGCCCTGCACCAGGAGCCACGGACAGTTAGGCGGCGGCAGCGTTGCCACCGGAAAGCGGTCCACCGGCGGCGCGACCGTGATCAGATGCGCGGGCGGCGCGCGCAAAGCCAGCTTGAGCGCGACATAGGCGCCGAAGGAGAAGCCCGCGATGACGGGCCGTGCGCGCGGCCAGTGGAGCGCGCCATAGTCGAGCACCGCGGCGGCATCCTCGGTCTCGCCGTTGCCCTCGTCGTAGCTCCCCGCGCTCGCCCCGACGCCCCGGAAATTGAACCGCAAGGTCGCGATGCCGAGCTCCTCGAGCGCTCGAGCGATCGTCCAGACGACCTTGTTGTCCATCGTGCCGCCGTAGAGGGGATGCGGATGGCAGATCACGCCAAAACGCTCGGGCGCGGGCTGCGGCTCCTCGATGAGCGCCTCGAGGCCGCCGACGGGTCCCGGCAAGGTAAAGCGCATTACTCGATGCCGACGAGGTCGACGTCGAACACCAGCGTGGCGCCGGGCGGGATGACATCGCCCGCACCGCTATCCCCGTAGCCGAGTTCGGGCGGGACGATGAGCCGGCGGCTGCCGCCCACTTTCATGCCCGCGACGCCCTGATCCCATCCCTTGATGACCTGGCCGGTGCCGAGCGCGAAGCGAAAGGGTTGGCCGGTGCGCCGCGAGCTGTCGAACTCACGCCCCTTGTGGTCCGGGGACGTCGCTTCGTAGAGCCAGCCCGTGTACTGCACCACGGCCTCGTGACCGGGTGTGATCACATCGCCCGAGCCTAATTTCAAATCCTCGGTCTTGAACGACGTGGTCGCGGCCGGGGTGTCCGGCGTGGCCTGTGTCGGTGCGTGCTGTGAGCAGCCGGCGCCGAGCGCAGCGGCGAGGACGGCGGCCCCGGTGATGAACCAGGTGATCGACCCGGTGACGGCCCGGGTGGCGGCGGAGAGACACGAGGCATCCGGGCAGCGAGGCATGCGCCGCATCTTAATGGATGATCCGCGCGATGTGCGCACCCGCGTTGTGAGCGCCGCCATGCGCGCGCCCGCGATCTGCGCGCCCGCGATGTGCGCGCCCGCGCGGCTTCAGGAGCGGAACGCGCGCCCGAATGGCACGGCGCGGGGGCTGTGCTGGTTCCGAGGGGACGCGCACTTGCGCAGCGCCTGAAGGAGCGCACCCATCTCGCCGTTGAGCCCGAGCCAGCGATGTCTCAAGGCGGCGACGGCGTCGTCCACCTCATCCGCGACCTGCAGCACCCACTCCATGGGCTTCAGACTAGAGGGGCGGTGAGGCGATGGCCGTGTTTGGGGTCACAATACGCGCCGCGGTCACATACTCGCGAGTTGACAATACTTGCTATGGTGCGCTCCGCTGCGTAGGCTCTCGCCTACATGCAGCGAATTCTCGTCCTGAACCCCAAGGGGGGCTCGGGAAAAACGACGGTTGCGACGAATCTCGCGAGTTACTTCGCGACCCTGGGCGACCATCCGCTGCTGCTGGACAACGATCCGCAGGGCTCGAGCACGCGCTGGCTCAAGAAGCGCACACCCCAGCAACCCTTCATTCACGGCATCGCGGCGTACGAGCGCAACTCGCGCATGACGCGCTCCTTTCAGCTGCGCGTCCCGGCCGATGCGGGGCACGTCGTCGTCGACACCCCGGCGGCGGTCATGGCCCACGAGATGCCGGAATTCACCAAGAACTCCGACGCCATCCTGGTGCCGGTGCTGCCCTCCGACATCGACATCCACACCTGCTCGCGCTGCATCGCCGACCTGTTGCTCATCGCCAAGGTGCGCCGCGATGAGAATCGCATCGGCGTCATCGCGAATCGGGTGAAGCGCAATACCGTGATCTATCAGTCGCTGATGCGCTTTCTCGAGACGCTGCGGATCCCGGTGGTGGCGACGCTGCGCGACTCGCAGAACTACGTGCGCGCTGCCGAGCAGGGGGTGGGGCTGCACGAGATGAAGCGTCACCTCGTTGCGCAGGATCTCGAGGATTGGGAGGGGCTGCTGCAGTGGTTGCGCGCCAAGGAGTCGCTCGATCCGCCGAGCGCCGGTACCAGCGCCCTCGCCGAGACCGCCTGACACCTGCGGCTTCAGGCCCTGTGCGCTCCGCAGCAGGGCAGACCTCTAAAGGCCTCGTCGACCGGCCCGGCCGGCCCGGCCCGGCGTCGTCCGCCGCCTATTTCTTCTCTTCCCAGCTACCGCGGACCTTGTCCGCCCAGTTCTTGTAGCTGTGCCAGTTGTACAGACTGTTGGTGATGGCCGCGTGACGTCCGCCCGGACCGCCGGTGGTGCGAAATCCCGGCGGAGGGACAGGGGGGGCCTTGGCGACACCGTTCTCGGCGCGCGGCGCGCGGCGGTCGATGCCGGTATATCGGGTCAGCTGCTTCGTCTCGCTCATCGTGTGCCTCTGCGCGCCACAGTAGATGTCGCACGCTGCCTCCGTCAGGAACTATGTCACGAGCGAAGGGGGGCACTGCCTTACGTGCGCCGGGGTTGCGATGCGGATCTCACCCATTGTCACGGTAAGTTAAATGGCCTGTTTCGTTATGTCCGCCACGCATCGAAGAGCGGCGCGAGCTCCTCGAGCGAGCGCTCCAGCACGGCCGGCAACAGGGTGGTGAAGCTGTCGAGCAGCGCGATCGCATTGCGGGCCGGATCCGAGCGCGTCGCGGCTCCCAGACGCCGCGACATGTCGCGATTGACTACGTGCAGGTTCCGGTACAGCTCCTCGAGCGGCCCGAAGTCCGCAAGCTCCTTCGCACCGGCCAGCCGCCGCGCGAGCAGGTACATCGAGACCGTGCGATACAGCGTCTCGGTCTCGCTGGCAAAGGGCAGATGAAAGCGCGCCATGGGCCGCAAGCGGTCCGTCCACGGGCACCCGGAGGTCGCCATGATGAGACCCAGGATCGAGCTCATCGCCTGTTGCGCGCTGGTCTCGGCGCTCACGGTGCGCTCCGCCTGCATCACCGTCACGCCCACGGTATCGAAGGAGACGAGGCTCTTCAGCGGCTCGAGCGTCGAGGCCATGTGCAGCGCCGCGGGGCAGTGCGGATGATCGGCGGCCTTCAGCGGACAGTTGCCGCAGCGGTTGTAATCGAGCTCGCTCCAGAACGGCGGCTCGGCCGGTGGCGGGTTGAGCAGGCGGAAGCTCGCCGGATCGAAGCGAAAATCGAGGGTGGTCTGCGTGCCATCCGGGAGGTCGAGCCGGTACCGGATGCGCAGCTCGTTCATGCGACCAGCCGGTAGCAGGGCACGTACTCGGCTTGGGTCAGCTTCATGCGTCGCTGTGCGACGAACGAGCGCAGCAGCGCATCGAGCGGCTCCATGATGGCGGGCTCGCCCGACAGCTCGAACGGCCCGTGACGCTCGATGGCGTTGATGCCGTACTCCTTGATGTTGCCCGCGACGATGCCGGAGAAAGCACGCCGCAGGTTCGCCGCCCGCTCGTGCACCGGCTGCTCGCGCGACAGGCGCAAGCCGCGCATCGAGGCGTGCGTCACCTCGAAGGGCAGCTGGAACTCGAGCGGGATCTTGAGGAGCCAGTTGAAGCCGTAGGAATCGCTGTGCCGGCGCCGGTAGTCGCGCACCTGCGCAAGGCCGGAGACCATCGCGCGCGCCACCGCCGCGGGGTCCTCCATGATGATCTGGTAGCGCGCCTGGGCGCCCGCGCCGAGCGTCGAGCCGATGAACTCGTGGATCTGCTTGAAGTAGTCCGCGGTATCGGCCGGACCGGTGAACACCACCGGGAAAGGCATGTCGCGGTTGGCCGGGTCGAGCAGGATGCCGAGCAGGTACAGGATCTCCTCGGCGGTGCCGGCGCCGCCCGGGAAGACCACGATTCCGTGTCCCACGCGCACGAACGACTCGAGCCGCTTCTCGATGTCCGGCATGATCACGAGCTGGCTCACGATCGGATTCGGCGGCTCGGCGGCGATGATGCCGGGCTCGGTGATGCCGAGATAGCGGCTGTTCACGATGCGCTGCTTGGAGTGCCCGATCGTCGCGCCCTTCATCGGCCCTTTCATGGCGCCCGGCCCGCAGCCCGTGCAGACATCGAGCGCGCGCAGCCCCAGCTCGTAGCCGACCTTCTTCGTGTAGTCGTATTCATGCCGCCGGATCGAGTGACCACCCCAGCATACGATGAGATTCGGCCGCAGCTGCTGCTCGAGCAGGCGGGCGTTGCGCAGGATGTGGAACACCGCATTGGTGATGCTCGCCGAGGAGGTGAGATCGAAGCGCCCGCTCTCGATCTCATTCGAGATGTAGACCACGTCGCGCAGCACCGCGAACAGATGATCCTTGATGCCGCGGATCATCTCGCCATCGACGAAGGCCGTGGCGGGGGCGTTCTTCACCTCGAGCTTGATGCCCCAGGGGCGCCGCACGATGCGCAGATCGAAGTCGCGGTACTTCTCGAAGATGGCGCGGGCGTCGTCGAGCTCGCTCCCCGAGGACAGCACCGCGAGCGCGCACTTGCGAAACAGGGGATACAAGCCGCCCTGGCCCGAGTCGAGGAGCTGCGCGATTTCCTGCTGCGAGAGATGCTCGAGACTGCCCTTGGGCGCCACGCGGGCATCGACCATGTCGGCGCCCAGGATCGCCCCCTCCGTGGGTACACCGTCCGCAATGCTCACGGGTAGATGTCGATGGGGATGTTGTCCTTCGTCCGCATCCACACCTCCACCATGTCGGAATTGGTGAGCGCGATGCAGCCGTCCGTCCAATCGTTCGCCGTGTAGTAGGACGCCGGGTGGCGCGGCGTATTCGGCAATCCATGAATCATGATCGATCCGCCCGTCGCCCAGTGATGCTTGCGCGCGCGCAGCTCATCGGTGTTGTTGGGGTAGGACACCTGGATCGAGAGGAAGAAGTCGCTGCGCGTGTTGCGGCGCGCCAGATAATAGCGGCCCTCGGGCGTGCGAAAGTCGTGCTCGCGCTCCTTCTGCCCGATCGGATCCAACCCGAGCGAGACCCGGTATTCTGCGAGCAGCCGCTCGCCGCTATAAAGGTAGAGCTTGTGTTCGGCCTTGCGCACGACGATATGGTCGGCCACCGCGACATCATCGGCGCGCGCACCGCTCGAGCTCATCCCATCCGCTGCGGCCGGCCCCGCGTAACCGAACAAACCGAGCAGGGGCACGAGCAGCCATCGACGGTCGATCATGGCGAAAATTATAGCGTGAGCCGCATGACATAACCGGCACCGTCTCAACCTGGAGGCTATAATCCTGTGATGCAGTTCTCGCGATGCTCAAGCGGCGCCGCTCTCGCGTTTCTCGCTGCCTGCAGTTCCCAGTCCTCCATCAAGCCCGCCGAGGTGCTCGACGAGGGCACCGGCATCACCGTGGAGGAGCTGCACAAGCCCCTCGTGCTCACACAGGGCACGAACAACCTGCCGACCAAGGGCAAGCACATCAGCTTCGCGTATCTCGGCCCGGTCGAATGGGATCGGTCGGGCACGCCGAGCTACGGCCTGTGGGTGCACATCGCCCCCGGCAACGACTGGCATTTCGACTCCATCCAGATGGCCGGCACCCTGACGCTCGTGCTCGACGACGGACCGACCGTCCTCAAGATGATCGATCCGCCGCAGCTCTCGCATGGCGCCTATCGGCCCGTGGCCTCGTGGGGACAGACCGCCTACTTCGACGCCGACATCCCGCTGCTGAAGCGCATGGCGGGCAGCGAGAACATCGAGCTCGACGTCAAGGCGGGACGCGGCGCACCCGTGCGCTTCGCCGCAAGCCCTGCGGCGCGCCAGGCCCTCGCCCGCTACGTCGCCGCACAGGGCTACTGAGGACCGCGCAGGTCTGATCGACCCGAGATTTACACAGCCCGGGTTTCACATGCGCGCCGCTCGCTCGAGACAGGCCCCTACTGCCGGTTGATGCCCTCGACCCGCGGCAGCGTGATCGCCGTTCCGGGCCGCATCTCGTTGAGATCCACCTGCGGGTTGTACTGCGCGATCAGCCAGACGGGAACGCCGCTCTTCGCCGCGATCGTCCAGAGCGAATCGCCGCGCTTGATGCCGTAGCTCTCGGTGGCCGCGATGCGGTGCTCCGCGAAGAACGCCTCCTGCAGCTGCTGGTGATAGGCGCGCCGCGCCGCCACGAACTCATCCGCGCCCACATGTGAAAGATCGAGCTTCACGCGCCGCCCCACCGTCACCCGCGCGTGGCGATCGAGACGGTTCAGGCGGCGCAGCGTCTCGGCATCCACCCCGGACCAGGTCGCGAAGTGCCCGAGTGTCTCGTCGGCCTGCACCACCACCGTGTCCCCGGCGCCCACCGAGTAGTCCGTCGCGTCCGCGTTGCCGGTCGGCGTGCTCGCCGGCAGCAGCGCCACACTGTCGGTCTGACGCTGCGAGACCGGCTCGCGCGGCGGCCGCAGGGTGCCGACCGCGGTTGCGGGCTCCGCCGGCGCAGTCGTGGGCGGCGGTGGCGTCGCCGCAGCAACCAACGGCGCCTTCGGCGACACGCTGGGCGCGGAGCCGGAATGCTCAACCGTCGCCGCCGTGGCCGCCGAGCCGGCCGAGAGGCCCGCCGAGTCCGCCGATGCGCTCGCCGAGCCAGCCGAGGCACTCGCGATCGCCGCCGATGCCCTCGCGGTGCCGCCCGAGGCGCTCGCGGTGCCGCCCGAGGCGCTCGCGGTGCCGCCCGAGGCGCTCGCCACGACCGCCCCGGCGGACGCGAGCTCGGCGCGCGACGCCGGCAACGGGATCTTGATGAGATCGCCGCGCGCGAGCTCATGGTCCGCGCTCCAGCCATTGGCGGCGATGAGTCGAGCGGTGCTCACGCCGCTCGCAGCCGCTAGGCCGGCCAGCGTTTCCCCGCGGCGCACCTTGTGCTTGCCGTCGTTGCGCTGGGCGAGATAGCGCTGCGCGGCCGGCAACCGCTCCCATGCGGCGGCGATCTCGCGCTCGGGTGGTGAGTCCGGAATGCGCAGCCCATAGCCGCGCGGCACCCACCGTGCGCCGCTCCAGACCGGTGGGCGCAGAGCAGGGTTCAGCACACGCAATGCCTGCAGATCGACCTTGAAAGCCCGCGCCAATGCCTCGACGGGCACGTAGTCCGGAACCTCGGCCACGGTGCTCTCGGCATCCGGGAGCCGCGTGAGCGGGCCGAAATACTTCTCCGCGTTGCGGTCCACCTCGAGTGCGGCGAGGAAGGCCACGTAGAAATTGCGTGAGGCAAAGCCGAAGGTGGCGCCCTGGTAACGCTTGACGATCACGGCGATGTCGCTCGTGCCGAGCTCATCTTGCGCGCGCTTCAGACCCGCCGGGCCGTGGTTATAGGCCGTGACCGCGAGCGGCCAGCTGCCGAGCAGCCGGTAGTTATACAGCATCAGATTGGCGGCGGCTTCGGTGGCGGCGTAAGGATCGAGGCGCTGATCGACGATGCCGTCGACGCGCATGAAACGCTTCGCGGTCGCGGGCATGAATTGCCACAGCCCGGCGGCGCCGACTTTCGAATAGGCCGCGGGGTTGAACGAGGACTCGACGTGCGGCAGCGCTGCGATTTCACGCGGCACCCCATGCTGTTCCAACACCCGCGCGATGTGAGTTTCCCAGGCCTCGGCGCGGATCAGCCCCTCGTGAAACCGGTCGGCCTGGCCGAGCTGGAAGCGCACCCGTTCGATGGCGTCCTGAAAATCGCGCGCCGCGGGGTGCTCGCCGAAGGCGTGCAGGATGCGCCGCTCGTGGCGCGAGAGATTGTCGGTGTCGCCGGCCGCGAAACGCCGCAACAGCGCTGCGTAGCGCGCCTTGGCCTGCATCACCTGCCGCTCGCGCTGCCCCGGGCTCGCCGCCGGATCGAAGTGCAGCACCTCGTAAACGAGCCCCAGATTCCAGTCATCGTGCAGCAACCCACCGTCGGTCGTCACCTCGGTGTAGATGCGGATCCAGAAGCGCACGTCGCGCTCGAGCTCAGGGGGCCGCGCGAACGCCTCCGTCTCGGCGGCGTGTACGCTCCGCGACGGCACGAGAAGCGACGGCGCGAGGAGCAATGACGCGACGAGCGGCGCGCCGAACAGCGGCGCCAGGACCAGAGGCACCAGGACCAGAGGCGCGATGAACGGCGGCGCGCGCAGCGGCGACGCGAGGCGCACGCCGAGCGCCCAGCTCGAGCCGATGCGCCCCCAAAAATTGCGTGGCCTGGCGATCGGCGCGCTAGGGCCTGTGAGGGGGAGCAGTTCCTACCCGCACTTCGACTCGCCGCAGTTCAGGCACGTATTACAGCCGTCCATCATCACCACGGCCGCGGTGTTGCACTTGGTGCACAGCTGCGCCCCTTCAGGGAAGTGCGACTTGGAAAACGCATCGGTCTGCCGCGTGCGCGCCTCGAACTCGGCGCGCTTCTCCTGCACGAGCTTTTTCTGATGCTCATCGAGCTCCGGCTTCTTGAGGAGCCCGATCGACTGCAGATGGCGCTCGATCACATAGCCGAGCTCGGCGATGGTCGAGGGCATGAACTTGCCGCCCGGCTGCCAGTAGCCGCCGCGCGGATCGAACACGGCCTTGAGCTCATCGACGAGGAAGGTGGTGTCGCCGCCCTTGCGGAACACCGCGGAGATGACGCGGGTGAGGGCGACGATCCATTGGAAGTGATCGAGATTCTTCGAGTTGATGAACACCTCGAAGGGCCGGCGCTGCTCGTGCGGCGTGCCCTCGTTCAGCACGATGTCGTTGATGGTCACGTACATCGCATGATCGGACACCGGTGTCTTGATCTTGTAGGTCGAGCCGATGAGCACTTCCGGACGCTCGAGCTTCTCGTGCATCCAGATGACGTTGTCCTCTGCCTTCGCCGGCGCCTTCGCCGCGGCGGCCGCGGGCGCGGCATCGCGCGCCTCGGGCTTCTGCACGCGGTACTTCGCGATCTTCTTTTCGATCTTGATGGTCATGTCAGAATTTCCCGTAATAGCCTTCCTTGAGCGCATCGAACAGGTTCGCGGCGGTGTGCACCTCGCCGTCGTACTCGATCTCCTGATCGCCCCGCGCCTCCACTTCCGTGCCGTCCTCGAGCGTGAAGACGTAGGTCGTGTTCTTCAGGTCGTCCTCCTTGACGAGCACGCCCTGGAACGCCTCCGGATTGAAGCGGAACGTCGTGCAGCCCTTCAGCCCCTGCTCGAACGCATACATGTAGATGTCCTTGAAGTCCTCATACTTGTAGTCCGTCGGCACGTTGGCGGTCTTGGAGATCGAGGAATCGATCCACAGCTGTGAGGCCGCCTGGATGTCGACGTGCTCCTTCGGTCCGATGTCGTCGGCGGAGATGAAGTAGTCCGGCAGCTTCTCGGCCGGAATCTGCGAGTTCGGCATCGCGCGCGGATTCACCATCTCGCGATAAGCGAGCAGCTCGAAGGAGAAGACATCGACTTTCTCCTTGGATTTCTTGCCCTCGCGAATCACGTTGCGAAAATAATGGTGCGCGAACGAGGGCTCGATGCCGTTCGAGGCGTTGTTCGCGAGCGACAGCGAGATGGTGCCGGTCGGCGCGATCGAGGTATGGTGCGTGAAGCGCGCGCCGACCTCGGCGAGCTCTTCGACCAGCTCCGGTGCCGCCTCGGCGATGCGCTGCATGTAGCGGCTGTAGCGGGCGTGCAGCACCCTTCCCGCGATCTTCGCGCCCACGCGCCAGCCGTCCTTCACCATCTCGGGGCGCTTGCGCAGCATCTCGGGCGTGACGGTGAACTCCTCATCCATGATGGGTGCGGGGCCCTTCTCGCGCGCCAGGTCGAGAGCAGCCTCCCACCCGGCGACCGCCATCTCGCGCGAGACATTCTGCGTGAATGCCACGGACTTCTTCGAGCCGTACTTCATGCAGAGCATGGTGATGGTCGAGCCGAGGCCCAGGAATCCCATCCCGTGGCGACGCTTGCGCAGGATCTCCTCGCGCTGGCGCGGCAGCGGCAATCCGTTGATCTCGACGACGTTGTCGAGCATGCGCGTGAACACCTTCACGACCTTGCGGTAGGTCTCCCAGTCGAAGCGCGCCTCCTCGGTGAAGGGATCGACCACGAATTTGGTGAGGTTCACCGAACCCAGGAGGCAGGATCCATAGGGCGGAAGTGGTTGTTCGCCGCATTGCCCTGTCACCAGACCGTTAAAAATGACGGTGTTTTTGTCTTTCTGAGTGGTATCAAACACGGCCTCGTTACCCACATAGCTAATCCCGGATATCCGGCTCGTGAAGCGCTGCGACTGCGCCAGCGCCTTACCCTGCGCCCAGCGATGATATTTGTCGTTCTTGCTGTCGGAGATGAAACCAACTTCGGCCATGAAGACACCGCGCGACTCACCGTCGATGATCAGCTCATAGTCTGCCTTGCATTCGTACGCCTTTTTGCCGCCCCGTCCGTCGGGCAAGAGGCGGCTGCCCGCGTCTCGGCGCTTGTGGATACTGCAGAAGATGCCGAGGTTCGACAGCAGCACCTGAACATCCTTGAGCAAAGAGAGCTCGCTGGAGGCGAGTCGCACGCTGCAAGAGGTGCCGGCGTGCCCGGAAATGTTGACCGTGCCATCCGCCTGGAACAAACCGCGCAGATAGCCCTTGACGCACGCCTCGTTCCCACGCCAGATGATCTCGGGT
>Ga0181531_10001468_pt1 | contig 14913 bp, 19 predicted proteins | sample PEATcosm2014_Bin_38_FD_119743 | JGI IMG/M metagenome (GOLD analysis project Ga0181531, IMG submission 119743) | Peatland microbial communities from MTU Mesocosm Facility, Houghton, MI, USA - PEATcosm2014_Bin11_10_metaG | ecosystem: Environmental > Terrestrial > Soil > Wetlands > Peat | place... | reverse complement strand
TCTCAAGATTCTGCGCGAAGTCGAAATGCGCGAAGGCAACAAATTTATCGCGGTCCATCCCGCCGACACGTACTCGGTCTCCTACTCCATCAACTTCCCCCACCCGCTCATCGGCAAAGAAACTTTCCAGGTCGAACTCTCGAACGGAAACTACCTCCGCAAAATCGCCCCCGCGCGCACCTTCGGCTCCCGCGAAGACGAAAAAGCCATGCGCAACATGGGATTGATCCGCGGCGCGTCCCGCGACAACTGCATCGTCCTCACCCGCGACGGAATCGAAAACGGCCCGCTGCGTTTCCCCGACGAATTCGTGCGCCACAAAGTTCTGGATTTAGTCGGCGACCTCGCCCTGCTGGGCAAGCCGATCCTCGGCAGGATCGTAGCCGACCGCGCCGGCCACGCCATGCACACCGCGCTAGTCTCCCGCATCCTCCGCGACAAAACGCTGTGGGAAGAAGTCACGCAGCCCGAAGAAGACCACGCCGCCGAAAGCACCTACACCACTCAAGCCGCAGCCGGATCGTCGCTCTAGGCACCCAAGTCTTTGTCATTCCGACGCGCGAGCGAAGCGAGACAGGAGGAATCTTCTATTCCTGCCCACCGCGAAAAGCTCGCACCCGCCAGCTTACGGCGTGATCTCAAACACCGTGCCGTCAATGTCGCCGTTGTAAGCGCCTCCGTGGACGGTGGTGCCGTAGATATTTCCGGCTGAGTCCAGGATCACGCCTGCCTCAGGATAGTAGCCGTCAGCAAATGTGACGAAGGGATAGACGGTCTCCGTCCACGTCCCGCCCGTGCCAGGCGACAGCTTGTAAACCGTGCCGCATCCCTGTCCCCGGTCACAGTTCCCGGTCCCGCCGAAGATCGTTGTTCCGTAAAGATTGCCTGCCGAATCGAGCGTGAGCCCCGCCTCCGGCTCGAACCCATCGGTTCCGTTGGCGGCGAAGCTGTGCAAGATAGTCTGCACCCAATGCCCGCCCGTGTACGCCAGTTCATACACGGTGCCGCACCCGTCTCCGCCGCAGCCCGAATTGTTGCCGCCGTAGAGTGTGGTGCCGTAGAAGTTCCCCGAAGCATCCGCCGCAAAGCCGTTCTCCGGGACCGCCCCGTCCTTGCCGTTGAAGCTGAAGATCACTTGCTCCTTCCACCCGCCTCCCGCCTTGGGCGCCACTTCATACACGCTACCCAGACCATGTGCGCCGCCTTCCCACGTTGTGCCGTAGATATTGCCCGCGGAGTCGAACACCACGCTTCCCAATGGATAGTATCCATCCTTGCCATCGTTGGCGAAGCTATGCAGCACACTCTCTCCCCAGCCCCCGCCCGGTTTCTGAAATACCTCAAAGACCGTGCCCCAGCCATTGGCGCCCCCAACCTGCGTAGTCCCGTAAAGATTTCCGGCGGAGTCGAAGATCAAAGTTCCATCCGGCTGAACTCCGTCATTCCCCTTCCCAAAGCTGTGCAGAATCTTTTCCTTCCACTTGCCCCCGGGCCCAGGCGATAACTCGAACACCGTGCCAAAATCTCCGTAGGCCCCGCCATCGCCAGTAGTCCCGTACAGATTGCCGGATTTATCCATCACCAATCCCACGTAAGGACGCCATCCGTCGGTCGCGTTGCTGCCGAACTCATGCAGAATCGTCTCGGTCCATCCGATGGCCGAAGGCGACAATTCAAACGCTGTGCCGCACTCTTCTCCAATCGAGCAGGTACCCGTTCCGCCGTACTGCGTTGTGCCATAGAGATTGCCGTGGCTGTCGGCCACCAGTCCGCCCGTGAGGAAATATCCATCGGTGCCGTTGCCAAAGCTGTGCAGCACGGTTTCGGTCTGCGCGCTGGCGGGCCGGCTCGGCCACGCCACAATCAGCGTCAATGTCGCCAACAGCATGATTCTTTGCGTGGAATGCTTGCGGTAGCTCACAGGGAGTCTCCTTGCAGATGTGTGTTCCTGCGGCACAACGACACGAATTCAGCCCCTGACTATGCCCCCGCCGAAGCCCCGCGTCAAGATGAAGAATTTTGCAGATAGCGCCGTGACGGGCTTGGCGAAGAGTGCCTGCCGCGAAGAATGCACCGTGACGTGGAAGAGCGGCGCTTCAGCTGTCCAGTTCCATGACATCCTTTACAAAATGTTCCCGGACATCCTTTACACTTATCCCGCTTGAGTCTGGGGCGCTACTGTTAGGATCCCTCCCACGAAGCCTGAAAGTTTTCCACAGGCAAGCTATGTGACATCTGACCTTGCGCCCATTTCAAATCTATCCCATAATTGTCCAAGCAAGGGAAGCACCGCCGAGAGGCAAAAACTTCGCCGGGACCGGGCAAGAAGTTGCCCGCAACCCCTTTGCTTTCTGTATTTTGACCTGGTAAATATCCCTTGACAGCAAGTGAATAATATGCGAAGATAATTCGCATGAAAGTCAAGCAGAGCATTCCCAAGCACTTACGGTACACATTGGATCAGTTCAAGGCCGAGTTCCCGAATGACGATGTATGTCTGGAGACCATCAAAGAACAACGCTATCCGGGTGGCATAGTGCATTGTGTTGAGTGCGGGAAAGAGCGCAAATTATATCGAGTCAAAGGCCGTCCGGCCTATGCTTGCGAGGTTGGTCACCACTTCTATCCGCTTGCGGGAACGATCTTCGAGAAGAGCACCACGGCATTGCACATCTGGTTTTATGCGATGTATCAGATGGGGTCTACCCGTTGCGGCATCTCGGCGAAACAGATTCAGCGGGAAACTGGCGTCACCTACAAAACCGCGTGGCGCATGTTTAAGCAGATTCGCTCGTTGCTGTCCGAACCTGACATGCAACTGGAGGGATCATTAGTAGAGGCGGACGAGAGCTATTTTGGGGGAAAGCGCAAAAACAAGCACGGCAACCGTGGGATGCGCGGGCGTGATAACGATGAGAAGACACCAGTATTCGGAATGGTTGAGCGTGGCGGGAAGGTGCTGGCTTATGTCACGCCTGATGCGAAGGCTAGCACGATCTTCCCGATTATCGCGGAGCGCATTATGCCGCAGAGCACGGTGTACACGGATGACTATCCGATTTACGACAAACTGGCGCTCCACGCAAACGGGTATCAGCATAAGCGGATTCAGCACGCGCAAAAAATCTACGTGGTGGGCGATGTTCACACTCAGACTATCGAGGGATTCTGGTCATTGACCAAGAACGGGATTCGTGGCGTGTATCACTCCGTGAGCCGAAAATATCTGCAAAACTACTTGAATGAATATGGGTTCAGGTACAACAGGCGGGATCAGGGGAATCTGATTTTTACTTCGATTTTGAAGCGGGTTTCCGAACGGGCGGTGTCTTGACGGCCTTTTGAAGCAACCGCAAGAATTGATCACGATTCCAACTAACGTGCGGCGTAGGTGACTTTGGTTCGCGCTCCACGTCCTAATTGTAACGCATTCTAGCAACTGTGGTATAAATTGACCCCGTATGGCATACGAACTCGACATCCACTATGAGGGAACAGCGCCAGGGCTGGCAGAGCACCGTTTGAGTTTAGGTGCATTCGGCCCGGCGCTTAACCAGCTCGTGTTTGCGCTTCGACGTATAGCCACGCAACTGGTCAAGAACGCCGTCGAAGGCGAACATCCGAAGACTGGACGCTTTGCCGACCCCGCACGAAATTTGGATATTGAGATCGTGAAAATTAACGGCAATGCTCTTGGTCTCGCGACACGAGTTGCCTTCCATGATGTTGCACAAGCTCAACCCGACTTGCCGCTTTGGGCGGATTTGCCGGAACGGGCGGGAGCGGAATTGTTGGATGCGTTAGATCGTGAGAGTAAGGGGCAACTGTCAAACTCCGCTGTTCGAAAGTATTTCGCGGAACTGCCAGAGGGAATCACAAAGCAAAGCTATAATTTTCACCTCAACGGAAGGTCCATTCGAAAGGTAGACATCGGTTCGGTTCAACTGACCACATTGCCGGTAGGCTTAGCATATCTGCGCAAAGCAGAGGGCGATATTGTTGGCGTAGGATTTGATCCTGGTAGAAACGAAGTGAGGGTCAAACCAGAAAGCGGCAGCCTTGCCGTGTTGGGATCGGCATCCGAACAGGTAGACGGAGCGTTAGAGATGAGGCACAGCAAAGTCCGCACATTGTCCGTTCAGACAGTCAAGGGTGTGCGGCTAATCAGCCTCAGACGTGCGTCTGATCCCGCGTTTAAGTTCGACCCAGAAGCGGCAACCAAGCAAATTTTCACTCGCTGGGATAACGTTCTAAAAAAGCTCGCAAAATGAATCAGCAACCTTGGTCGCATTGGATCGACATCGACCGAATCCAAGCGCTCCATCTTGAAGGGCTGGAGCGCTACGCGGGGTTGCGCTCAGCGGCTGATCTTCCCTGTCTGGAATCTGCCTTAGGTGCCGCCTACAATGCTGAAATTTATTCCATGCCTGAGGTAGACGACGAGACTGTCATCTCCGGTCTAACCTTTTGCGGATATTTGCTCTTCTATATCGCGACAAAACAATGCTGGTCTGACGGAAGCAAACGGGCGGCGTGGTCGTCCGCGATGTGGGTTCTAGCCACTCAAGGTCTGACGGTGGATGCCTCAGACGAAGAAGCCTAAGCATTCTGTATGGATGTTGCAGAGAAACGCATCGCCAGAGGCGAAGACGTAGTAATTTGGATCGCAGATCGGCTCATTGAATTACCCGTCAACTTGGCTTGATGGGATACTTACCTTTGACCTCTAAGCTCTTTGACATCAAGATTTTACGCGCCAATTCCACTCCAACTCCATGATTCCAGAGATCGAGGGGGGGGGTAATAATTTACTTGACTCATCCACGGTAATCTGCTAGATTCTGTTCATGGAGAACGTCACCATGAACCCCGAACCAAAGAGCCTGCAAGAGGCGATTATCTACTTCGCTAATCCCGATAACTGTATTGACTATCTTGCTATCCGCCGTTGGCCGGATGGAAAAGTGCTGTGTCCTACCTGTGGTTCCGGGAGCGTGAAATTCAACCCGAATCGCCACCTCTGGCAGTGTGCCGTCCACCACCCCAAGCGCCAGTTCTCCATCAAGGTCGGCACCGTCATGGAGGACTCTGCGATTCCTCTTGAGAAGTGGATGACCGCGACTTGGCTGGTCACCAACTGCAAAAACGGAATCAGCAGTTACGAGATTGCGCGAGACGTTAAGGTCACCCAGAAGTCGGCATGGTTCATGCTCCACCGCATCCGGCTGGCGATGCAAGACGACACCATCGGAACCAAGTTCGGAAATAGCGGCGAGGGAGAAGTAGAAGTAGACGAAGCATTCATCGGCGGGAAGATGAGCAATCGCCACAAGGACAAGCGTGAGCACTTCGACAAAGTACGGAGCGAGACTGTAGATGCGAACGGCATCAAGCACATGGGCCGCGTTGCCGTCCAAGGAATGCTTGACCGCGATCTCCGCAAAGTTCGGGCGCAAGTCGTACCGAACGTGAAGCGCGAGACCCTGCAATATCAGATTCTCAACAACATCGAATTCGGAGCGAAGTTGTATTCGGACAATGCCGTAGCCTATACCGAACTGGCCAGCATCTACGCGCACGAAGTAGTCAACCACGCTCGGGAATATGTTCGCGGTCGCGTCCACACCAACGGGCTTGAGAACTTCTGGTCGCTTCTCAAGCGCACCCTGCATGGAACCTACGTTGCTGTAGAGCCGTTTCATTTGTCTCGCTATGTCGATGAACAAGTGTTTCGCTACAACAACCGCTCCACCAAAAAGAATCCGATGAACGATTCCGACCGCTTCGATCTCGTAGTGTCGCAGATGGTCGGCAAGCGCCTGACCTTTGCCGAAGTCACTGGCAAGGCCGGGGAAACGATTCACTAAACCTTGGAGTCGAAAGCGCGGTAAGCGCCCCAAATGACCGTCTTGGGGCGCTCCCGAAACAACCACAATATATGGTGTAAGTCTTACGTACCCACACCATTACGTCCGATAAATTTCTTTTCCCAGTTTCTGGGCCTATACTTTTTGTAGACAGTTTCCTCCGAGTACGTGTCATAATGTTGGCCCTCTGAGGACGCTGAACGGTAAAGACGTAGTCTTTCGCGTAAAGGACTGGCATGGACGCGATGTCATTCTTGATCGGCACACGTATAAGAACCATATCTGCCGACTGCATACAGACGCTGCCCTTGCAGTTGACCGTATCAAGCAAACTTTTTCTTCCCCCGTTTACGTTGTCGAGTGCCGTCAAGCACAGGCAGAAAATGCAATCTATAAACTCCAGGTCGGAGACCACCCTTGGGTGGTTGTAGCCATCAAATCGCAATGGATAAGGACATCCAAATTCAAACTATCGAACGTGCGGATCGTAGCAACTTGGTGGTCGCTGGCGGACGACGACCTCAAGCGCGAATTGAACAAGGGTCGCTTATTATGGCCCAAAAAATAGAAGTCAATTTAGAGCACAACAGTCTCACCGATGTAATGTTCGTCGATCTGTTGCCATTGGAAGAAGGATCACACGTCGAAATTATTGACATTGGATATGCCCTCGGGTTTCCCGGCCAGATGCAACTGCGCGTAGACCCTGAACGTCAAATACTGTACGGGCTGACAATTCAAAATTACACGGGATTCCGCCGCAGGCTGTTATGGCAATATCGCATGTGGTCATTTCAGCGTGCGATAGAACTTCTTGTGTTTACGCTGATTGCTGGTCTCGGAATAGATCAGCACTCCCGACCGCACCAACTTGTTTAGTCAGTGCCCTTCGTCTTCTTCGTCTTCTGTTTCTTGTCTCGCTTCCGATGCCATTCCTTGTTTCGCTTCTGAATTTCCTCATGTGAAACCGAGAGTAATCTCCGCACGACTGTATCGAACTTTTCAGCTTCATTCTTCATGCTGACGGCCTCGTGTAAATTGCTCGGCTCACTGCTTGCGAAAACGCCTGAGAATCAAGGTAGTAGTTTGGATAAGCACGCCGAAGTGCTGCAACGGAATCGACAGATACAAGCACGGTCTGAATCCAAGGTTTGTCCACATTAGCGGCTTCCGCCGCTAGGTATTGCCGCTGTGCCTCTGGCATTTCATGTTTAGTGAAACCGATGTGCGTAATGATTCTCTTCTTGGAATCCAGGCTTAGTAAGTAATTGTGTACGCCCTTCCCCTTCGCGCGCTCGGAGACGATCTGGACTCCGGTTCCCCATCCGGTAATTGCAGTCTGTACTTGCAACGTCTCTACCAATTCGCGCAATTCTTTGATTAACTCAACGCGGTCAGTTGGAGTATCGGGAACGAGCGGTTTCTTTTCTCGCAACGCGATCTCACTGCTCATCAACTGGAAGAACCGCTTCCAGCGTTCATCTCCTACATTCGATTTTAGGGCTTGCCCCGTAAAGGTAGAAATTATTTCTACGGCGGTCGCCCAAGCGTGCTGGAGTTTAGTGCGCACCTGAATCTCAATTTTGAGACCGCCATAAGCGGCGTACTTCCTAGCCCGACTGTGATAGCGATAAACCAAGTGGTGACTACGGTAGCCATCCGACTTGGGCTTGCTGATGTAATCTTTTTCACTCAGGAACGCATGTCGTTTCTTGGGGTTCTTCGCTATCCCCTTCCGATACGCAATGATCAACTTTTCAACTTCTGCAATATCCTTGACCACCGCACGACAGCCGCCAATATCCTGCATCTGGGTCAGCTTCATGTCAGGGAACCGACGAAGTTTCGCCTCAATCGAGGAAAGGCGTTTAAGCCTTTGGGCGGTTAAGACATTTGCGTCTACCTTTTTTGCCCGACCGCGCAAGGTGACGTGAAGAGCATTCAGCGGGAAGGCATGTGATGACCTCCAGTTGTTGATGATCCCTAAAGCCTGATCTATTCCAAGCCCTTGGGTATCGTTGCCGATTAAAGCGTTTCCCGCCGCGTTAAAGGTTTCGCGGGCATAGGCCGGACTAGCGTAGGACATGAACTCCTCACCTACCGCAACATCGGGGTACTGCACCGGGGGTATTCCTCATTCTTTCCCGGCAATAATCGAACAGTACTCTTATGGATGAGTCATGTCAATTATTGCCCGAGGGGGGTGGGGAGGGGGGGGGCCCGGTACTACAAAGTAAATACCCCAGCGGCTGCCGCGATTCCCCCGGAAAATTAATCTGCAGGCTCGCAGGGAATTTCCTCGGCATCTCCGCCCGCCGCAGGCTGTTCCTCAAGCAGACGATGCAGCTCAGCCCGAGTCTGCATGACCAGCGCTTCGGCAAACTGACGCGCAGACTTCTGTCTCTCAGCCGATAGATCCTTCACCCGCATATTCAGCAGCGGTATGTCGGCTTCAATCCGGCGCAGCGTTTTCTGTACACGGTCAATACGGTAAGCGGCAGGTAGCATGGCAATGGCTCTCCGGTATCCCACCAGATTGCCACGTATGCGCGCCGGGACAAGTTACAAGCTGTATACCCCGGGGAACGTGGTGGAGTTTGAAAGAGGCTGGTCCCTCTTCTCCGGCGTCATCCCGAAGGCCCGCGTTTTCTCCAGCGGGCCGAGGGATCTCCCGCTTAACCGGCGCAACGCGTGAGCCAAGCCACTACTGGAAATGCAGCTAGGACGAAAGGAGGAAACTTTACTGGATAACTTCCGGGCCTGAACTGGCCGGCGTTTCCCTGGATATCCGGCTGTTAAGCCATTTTTCCAAAAGCTCCTGCGAACTCTGCGGGACATTCCGGAAGCGCAAGCCCACATGGCCTTTAAGGTTGGCCCAGGCCACTTCCGCTTCCACTTCGAGCGCCACTTCGGTTTCCGGCAGCGTGAATTGCAAACGGGGTGTGGCGGCTTTGGGCAGCGCCTGGCGCAGCATCAGCGCCATTCCGCCCTCGCTGATGTTCGTGCTGGTGGCCTTGATTTCTTTGTCTTCGAGGACAACCAGCACCAGCATCTTCACCGGCTGGCGGAAATAGCGGCGTCGCTCGCGTTCCATAAAACTCAGCGCCGCATGAAAGCAGCGCGAAGCATTCAGGCTGCTGATGGGCTTTTGCAGAACGAAATTCACGCCCATGCCAAACGCTTCCTGCATGGTAGTTTTCTTGCCGCTGAGAACGGCAAACGTCACGGAGTTCTTGTTGCTCGGCGTGGCCCGCAGGCACTCCAGCACTTCGCGGCCGCCTTGCAGATCGTCGCAGTCCACAATCACCGCGTCGAATTTTTCTGCAATCAGAATCTCGCTGGCCTTCTTCGCTTCCTGGCAAATCTCCACCTCAATCGCGAGCTTTTCCAGCGTCGGGCGCAGCACCCGAACCACTTCCGCATCCTGGCTCAAAAGTAGAGACTCCAAAGTCATCGGGAGATTCTAAGGTTCCGCAGATTCGGTGGAAAGGTAACCAAGGTATCGGATAAGTCGGCAAACCAGCAGGCGATTTCACTGGAAACCCGCGCCAGAAAGCCTGACACTAACAACCGTATCGTGACCCTCGCCTATCTCTCTCTCGGCTCGAACGTCGGCGACCGCGCCGCGCAACTGCACGAAGCCATTGCCCGGCTACGCGCGGCTGGCCGCGTGATTGCAGCGTCGTCCATCTATGAAACCGAACCGGTTGAGTTCACGGAGCAGCCGTGGTTTCTGAATTGTGCCGTCGCGCTCGAAACTGACCAGACCGCACAGCAGTTGATGACCGCAATTCTCGCCATAGAAGAAGAGATGGGAAGACGTCGCGTGCAGAAAAAAGGTCCTCGATCGATCGACATCGATATTCTGCTGTTCGGCGACATGATCGTCGATTCGACCGACCTGACCATTCCACATCCGGCGATGCAACACCGCCGCTTCGTCCTCGAACCGTTAGCTGAGATTGCGCCCGAAGTGTTGCATCCTGGGTTAAGGAAGACAATCGCCGAGCTGCGCGATGCGCTGCCAGAAGGGCAAGCAGTGCGAAAGCACCAAACCTGAGCCACGGATCTCACGGATCAACACGGATCGAAACTTTGTCCCGTGGGTTTTGGCTGGTTTGCGAGTTATCCGTGGAATCTGTGAAAATCCGTGGCCGATTTTCGCTACGGCACAATGATGCGGCTGCCCGCTTCCTGCGGCGCGATCACGGCCGACTGCTTCTCGGGAAACTGCGCCAGCAGAAAGTCGATGAAGGCCCGCGACTTCGGCCGTCCTGACGTGCGCGCGTGGCCCAGTCGCACCAGGAATACCAGAGCTTTCAGCATGTCAGCATCTTTCAGCGTGGAGTATCCCAACTGCTTCTGTTCGGCCTCGCGAAACTGCTTCACCATCTCTTCCACTTGCGCAGCGGCGGCCTGCTGCGCGGCGCTGGTCAGCGGCTGCGCGTAGTGCAGGCCGGAGTTCACCAGCCGCTCCTGACTGATGCATAAGGCCGAGAGCGTGGCGATCAGTTCACGATCATTCAAGCTGGCGTCGGCCTGTGCCGCTTTGGCGAGCGAGTAGGTCAGACCCATAAGCAGATGCTCGCGCTCGTAAGTGAACTGCTCCGATATCTCGACTTGCAGAAACAACGAGGCGGCGTCGAATTGGTCGGCGGGGCGCGGCTTTTCGTGCTCCCTGGCCTGTTGCAGATAGGGACAGTCGCTGGGACAATCGAGCGTCACCTCGCGCTGCTCGCCACAGCATTGCGGGCAGATGCGGCCATGCACCGCGGGACAGAAGCGTTTTTCCTTGCGAATCTCGCAGATGGCACAACTCAAATCAGAATTCTCCTTCAGCATTATGGCACTCGGGCGCGAGCAGCGCTGTGAGCAATTAGCAATTGGCCATTAGCGATGGGCTCGCAGCCTCGGATCCGTAACGGAGCAACATGGCTAACCGCTAATTGCCAATTGCCAATTGCCTCTGACCAGTAACCGCGCTGGTACCCATGTTTGGGCCGTTTTGGGACGCACATCTGTGAATAAGCATGTAAAAATGGCCTCTTTCGCGTGCAATCTGTGTGGAACCCGCGTAAAATAAGGGTGTTTTCCACAGGGCACTGGTAGTAAGATCAAGCCCGCTGGAATTAAATTCGATTCTTTCCCGAGGAGGAAACATGGCATCAGGTTTAACCAAGACTCAACTCGTCCGCTATCTGGCCGAGAAAACCGAACTACCCAACAAGACCGTTGCAGGATTTCTTGAGCAGTTGGCTGACGTCGCTGTCAAAGAGACCAAGAAGAACGGCGTATTCGTTGTGCCCGGCCTTGGCCGGTTGGTGAAAGCGCACCGCAAAGCCCGCGTCGGACGTAATCCGCAGACCGGCGAGCCCATTCAGATCAAGGCGAAGACCGTGGTGAAGTTCCGCGTCGCCAAGGCTGCCAAGGACGCAATCGCTCCCAAAAAGCCATAGGGTTTGGGTTGAGATCGATAGTGAAAGGCCGGCGCAAGCCGGCCTTTAGTTTTGCGCAGGCGTTACAATCTGCTCGACTATGTTGAATTGGATCGTAATTGGAATTGGCGATATCGCGACCCGTCGCGTCATTCCCGCAATTCAGGCTGAGCCCAGAAGCCGCTTGTATGGCCTGGTCACGCGTGATCCGGCAAAGGCAGCGCCTTACAGTGCGCGGGCCTGGACTTCGCTGGACGAAGCCCTCATGGATCCCGCAGTTGACGCTGTTTACGTTGCGACCCCAGTTTTTCTACACGCGCCACAGACGATTCGATCTCTGCGCGCGGGCAAGCATGTGCTGTGCGAGAAGCCGATGGCTATGAACGAGGCCGAGGCGCGCTCGATGGTGCAGGTCGCGGAGGAGAGCGGACGCACTCTCGGCGTGGCTTACTATCGCCGAACCTATCCCAAACTTCAGCGCGCGAAACAACTGATCGCTGCCGGTGCTATCGGCAAGCCCGTGCTTGCTGAACTCACCAGCCATGGCTGGTTTGACGAGCACGACGGCCAGCGCAATTGGCTGATCGATCCCGCCCAAGCCGGAGGCGGGCCGCTCTACGATGTCGCTTCGCACCGCATCGACGTGCTGAACTTCTTATTCGGCGAGCCCCAGCGCGTTACGGGACATCTTTCGAATGCGGTTCATCACTACGCGGTGGAAGACAACGCGACGGTTGTGATCGACTACGCAGGTGGCGTGCGCGGCCTTGTAGATGTGCGCTGGCACTCGAAAGTGAAGCGGGACGAATGCCGGATCCGCGGCACCGACGGCGAAATCGAGTTGAGCCCGCTGAACGGGCCCGACCTGATCTATCCTGGGGGCCGCGAGAGCATCCCGCCGCATGCGAACCTGCACTATCCATTGATCGAGAATTTTGTGGATGCCGTGCTGGGCAAGGCTCCGCTGCTGGCCAGCGGGGCTTCAGCTTTCTGGACGGACTGGGTGATTGAAAGGGCGCGGCGAAAAACGGCTTTTGCCTGAGTGGTTATTGCCTTAGCAAGAGATTCATGACGAATCGTGCCGGCGCTTCGGGACGCTGGAATCCGTAGTTTCGTTCGGGAACAAGGACGTAAAGTGCGACCCTTCACCCGGAGCGGAGTACGGCTGCAACTGCGGACGAACAATCAGGCTCAGGATTGCAACCATCAGTAACATGGCCGGGATCCACATGACAAACCCGGAAACGAGCAATAACCAGCCGCGAAGCCCTACGACATAACAAGAAGTAAAGGACAGCGCGATTCCTATCCACACTTTTATTGTTGAGCCAGAGCGCGAAAACTGGAATTGATTGGAGCAGCCGGAACATGTCCAAGGCGGACCGGTCTTGAACTGATCCCTTCGCATGGTCGCACCACAAACTGGACATTTCGGCAGTCGCAGATGCATCGCTATTTATACTACGTCGCCTCCGACTTGGATCGATGCGGGTAAAGTGGCGCGCGGAGTTTTTTCTTCCCGACAGACTGCGTGATTGAGCGGGCGCGGCGAACCGACACAATGCGGGCTTAGCACGATGGCGAAAAACTCTTTTGGTCCCGCCCCACCCCGGACGAGGGCGTCCGGGGCTCCCTGCTAGCCGCCCGGCCCGTCGTTCGAGACGTACTGTTCGAGCGCGTCCAGTTCATGGCTTAGGTCTTCGACGCGCCACTCCAGCAGGTTGCGGATGGAGAGAATCCCCAGCAGTTTGCCGTCGTCGTCGGCCACGGGCAGGTGGCGGAAATGGCGCTCCAGCATGATGGTGAGCGCTTCGCCCGGCCCGGTGCGCCGCGTGGCCATTTCCACGGGCGTGGTCATCAGTTCGCGAATCGATGTAGTTTGCGGGTCGGTGCGGCTGAGCGCCATTTTGCGCAGAACGTCGCGCTCGGTGAAGATTCCGGCCACGCGGAATTCGGAATCGACGACGGCCACGGCGCCGACATGGTGGTCGAGCATTTTGTTGATCGCGTCGGCCACGCTGGCTTCCAGCGGGACCGCCGCGATTTCCCGGTCACAAAGTTCCAGCACACTCATGAATACCCCCTCAGCTCTCGACCGCAACGCAGAGCCGTCTCCCAACCCAATCAGAAACAGGATTGATGAATTATGCGCGTGGCGAAGCCGAAGTCAAGTAAATTGACGCAATATGCTGCATTTTTATTTCAACTTGGGAAGAACGGGAATTGTAATCTGCACTCCTTGCCTTGCGTGACCCAGCCTTGCATGACCCGCCTCGCATGACCCTTCATTTCCCTTCGAGATAAGCTTCCGCCTCGATTTCAACCAGCATCTCCGGAGAGATGAAAGCGCTGACCTGGACCATCGAGGTTGCGGGACGAATGTCGCGGAAGAACTCTCCGTGAGCCTTGCCGATCTTTTCCCACTCCGCGATGTTCGTGACATACATGCGAGTGCGAACCACGTCTTTCATGCCGGCACCGGCTTTCTGCAAAGCATTCTCGATATTCTTCAGGGTCTGCACGGTCTGAGCGTAAGCGTCGCCCACTCCTACAATTTTGCCATCGGGACCCGTCGCGGTCGTGCCTGACACGTGGATGTACGGTCCAACCTTTACCGCACGCGAGTAACCCACTCTAGGTTCCCAAGGTGTTCCGCTGGAAATATTCAATCGTTCCATTTGCGCGCTTCCCTCCGGTCGCGATTCCATTGTATGCGCTCAACTGGTGGTGATTAGCACTCGACGCGCATGTCTGCCAATAAAAGTCCGCGGCAACCTTGCAAGCGTTTGCACACCTCCAATCATTAGAAGTCGATTAGCAAAAGTGATGCGTGCGATAAACAAAAGTCACTTGCGTTTGAGTTAGAACTGGTTTAACTGTTAGTTACGGACATTTTGGAAGCTGTGCTGCAGCACGGCTTTCGGGGGGCCCAAGAGGCATGATTCCGGAATCTCATCCGTTGCGGCAGTTTTTCCAGGAACTGGTTGCGCGCCACTATGCCGAAGAGATTGGCATTCGCGATCCGCAAGTAGTCGCGTATGTTTCGCATTTGCTGACCGAGTTCTGCGAGGCCGATCAGCTCTTCAAGATTCATGATGGGGCGGATCGTCCCATTGCCGACCTCGGCGAAATGCTGCTCGAGTCGGACCCCGTGTATGGACCCGCTCCTTCCTTCGATCGCGAACGCCAGGTGCGCAAGCACATTGGGGACTACGCCCTGTTCTTTGCTGGAATGTTTCCTGAGAGCATCAATCACTTCCGCCTGCGCCGGCAGCGCCTCGAGAGTTTTGTGGAGTGGATGAAGGCCGGGAAGGAAAGCTATTACATCGTTTCGAAGTTCGAACACTTCGAATATGCCAAGGTGGCGCCGATGTTCGCGCACTTGTCGCGCGAGTTCGAGGGCTGCGTCTACGGCCTGAACATGGTGAAAAACGATCTACAGGAAATGCAGCACCCGATTGTGCGCCGGGCCAACGAATTGCTCATGTAGCTTCTGCGACTATCTGCTCAGGTCCGGTTGCCCTCCGATGCGGTAAAAACTGAGAGCATTGTTGCCCTGTACCAGCTTGCGAATTCTGCGCAGTGAGCCGAATTCTTCGCCTGGATCGAAC